>ERZ1047985.833-NODE-833-length-22717-cov-10.140147_pt1 | contig 22717 bp, 29 predicted proteins | sample MGYA00383097_ERZ1047985 | MGnify/ENA primary metagenome ERZ1047985 (study PRJEB29581, sample SAMEA5548367) | metagenome | biome: marine; feature: coastal; material: water | depth 50 m | study: Short-term variability in the microbial, nano- and picoplankton...
AAATAAAATGATTGGAAGTTTTTCTGAAAATTTATTATCCAATATAAATTCAACTCTAATAAATAAAAAGCAAGTAATTATTTTTCAAAACAGAAGAGGTTATTCGCCTTATCAAGAGTGTGAAGCATGTGGATATGTCTTTCATTGTAAAAATTGTGATGTTGCATTAACATACCATAGGGTTTCTGACGAATTGAAATGTCACCATTGTGGTTACTGCGTTAATAATGATAACAAATGTTTGAAATGTTCTTCCAATTCACTTACCAAAAAAGGATTAGGTACTCAGAAAATTGTCGAAGAATTAAGAGAGTATTTCCCAGATTACAAAGTTGAAAGAATGGATCAAGATTCAACCAAAAATAAAAATTCATTTTTTAAATTAATTAATGATTTTGAAGAGAATAAATTTCAAATACTTGTTGGTACTCAAATGCTTAGTAAAGGATTAGATTTTAAAAATGTTGAACTAGTTGGAGTTATTAATGCAGATAATTTAATTTATTTTCCTGATTTTAGATCTCAGGAAAAATGTTTTCAATTAATTCAACAAGTTGCTGGAAGATCTGGAAGAGTTAAATCTAGAGGAAATGTTATAGTTCAGACTTTTAATCCTAAGCATAGTATAATGGAAAAAATAAAGAACAATGATTATTTAGGTATGTTTAATGAGCAATTGAAAGAAAGACATTTATTTGACTACCCACCATATTCAAGAATTATAAAAATCATATTAAAACACAAAAACAAAGAAACTTTAAAAAATGGTTCATTATGGTTTTTCAAAAGTTTAAAGACTAGATTTAAAGACAAGGTTTTTGGACCTGAATTTCCTTTAATACCTAGAATTCAAAATAGATATATAAATGTTATACAAATAAAAATACCTATCGATAAAAACTTATTAAAAAGTAAAAAAATAATTTTAAAAATACGCTCGAGTTTTGAATCTATTTCAAAATTTAGAAGTATTCATATTTCTATTGATGTAGATCCTTATAATTAAATACTAACAGAATTTTGTTAGTGTATATTAAAAATGTATTTTTGCGACCAATTTTTAATAAAATATATGAATCATTACGAGGCTGTTTTCATTTTAAATCCCGTTTTATCTGAAGATCAGGTAAAGGAGACAGTGAAAAAATTTGAAGACTTTTTAATTAGCGAAGGATCTGAAGTTATCTCAGTTGAACACTGGGGTCTAAAAAAACTAGCTTATCCTATCCAAAACAAACAAAGTGGATTTTATAATCTTATTGATTTTAAAGCTGCTAACACTACAGTTGAATCATTTGAAACTGAGTTAAAAAGAGACGAAAGAATTATGCGATATTTAAATGTTAAGTTAGATAAATACGCTGATGCTTGGTCTATAAAAAGAAGAGAACGTAACACTAAAAAAGTTTAATTATGTCAACATTAGAACAAGCAGGTAAAGCAAATCAAGGAGAAATCAGATATCTAACTCCTTTAGATATAGCTACAAAAAACAGCAAAAAATATTGTATGTTTAAAAGATCTGGTATCAAATATGTTGATTATAAAGATCCGGATTTTCTTTTAAGATTTATTAATGAACAAGGTAAGATTTTGCCAAGAAGATTAACAGGAACCTCCTTGAAATATCAAAGAAAAGTTTCAGTTGCTGTCAAAAGAGCAAGACATTTAGCACTTTTACCTTACCAAGCAGACATGTTAAAATAATATTATGGAATTAATTTTAAAAAATGACGTACCTAATTTAGGTTTCAAAGATGATTTAGTTTCTGTTAAAAATGGATATGGAAGAAATTATTTAATTCCTCAAGGATTAGCTATACTAGCTACACCATCCTCAAAAAAAGTTTTAGCTGAAAACATTAAACAAAGAGAGTTTAAAGAAAAAAAGGTTGTTGATGAAGCCAATAAATTAGTTAAAAAACTTAGTAAGCTAGAATTAAAAATTGGAGCTAAATCTGGAACAGGAGGAAAATTATTTGGTTCTATTTCTAACTCAGATTTAAATAGTGAATTATCTAATCTTGGATACGATTTTGATAAAAAAATTATTAAAATCATGGGAGGATCTGTCAAAAGACTTGGTACTTATGTAGCTACTTTAAGATTACACAGAAATGTTATTCACGAATTATCTTTTGAAGTGATTAAAGCTGTAGACTAAACTTATTTAATAATATTTTAAAATCTGATTCTATTTTCTTAAAAAAATCAGATATTTGCTTATTATTAATTGTATATAATGTCTAACACACCTTCTAACCCTAAAGGAACTAGAGATTTTCTACCTTCAGAGCTTTCTAAAAGAAACTTCATAATAGATATTCTAAAAAAGAATTTCAAGAATTTTGGTTTTTCTGAAATTGAGACTCCAGCTCTTGAAAAAACTAGTACTCTTTTAGGAAAATACGGAAATGAAGGTGATAGGTTAGTTTTCAAGATCCTTAATTCGGGTGAAAAAGTAAAAAAGGCAGATATAATTGCATTAAAGTCTAATGATTTAAAATCATTTACTAAATCAGTGTCTGAAAAGGGTCTTAGATATGATTTAACAGTCCCTCTTGCAAGATATGTAGCACAACATCAAAATAGCTTAACCTTTCCTTTTAAGCGTTTTCAAATTCAATCTGTTTGGAGAGCAGATCGTCCTCAACATGGAAGATTTCAAGAATTCACTCAATGTGATGCAGATGTGGTTGGAAATAATTCAATTGTTCAAGAAATTGAATTAATAAAATTATATGATAAGATTTTTAGTGAATTAGGTTTTGATGATTTAGTCTTTAAAATTAATCATAGGCTTATTTTGAAAGGAATTGCTGATTACTTAGGCCTTAAAACTAATTTAAATGAATTTATTTCAATAATTGATAAACTTGATAAAATTGGACTTGATTCAGTTGTTAATAAAATTAAAGAAAAGTTTAAAGATGTTTCATTTTCAAAACTTGAAAATTTATTAAAAAACAAATCTTTAAATTTTGAAAATATTTCATTACTATTAAAAGATAGTCTTCTAGCTAAGAAAGGAATAGAAGATTTAAAAAGTGTGTTTGATTTCATTTCTAGTAAATCTATAAATAATGAAATTAGATTCGACTTAACTCTAGCAAGGGGTCTTAATTATTATACAGGAACAATTATTGAAGTTGTTTCAAAATCTAATACAAGTCTAGGTTCTCTTGGTGGAGGAGGGAGATATGATGATTTGACTTCCTTGTTTAATATGAAAAATACCAGTGGGGTAGGAATTTCCTTTGGCCTCGATAGAATTTTTATTTTAATGGAAGAAAAAAAATTATTTCCTAATTACTTAAAAAATAGTTTTGATATTATTATTATCAACTTTGGAATTAAGTATTTAAAAGAAATCTACTCTTTTATTGATTTACTTCGAAATGAAAATAATAAAGTATTGATTTTCCCTGATAAAGTTAAACTCAACAAACAATTTTCTTATGCTAATAAACATAATGCTGAATATGCTATTATTTTTGGTGAAAATGAATTTAATAATAAAGAAATTATTATAAAAAACATGATAAAAGGGACTCAATCTGTTCATGATTTAAAAGATTTGAATACAAATATTTTAAAGTAATTTTTGTATAATTAAATAGTAATATTTTCAGTTAACATTTCAAAAATGAAAAATATAGCTGTTATTGGTGGTGGTGCTGCAGGTTTTTTTTCTGCAATATCTGTTAAAACTCATTATCCAAATTATAACGTAGCGCTATTTGAAAAAGGTTCTAAAATTCTTTCAAAAGTAAAAATTTCAGGTGGTGGAAGATGTAATGTAACAAATTCAACAAGTGATGTTAGTGTTTTAACTAAAGCTTATCCCAGGGGAGGTAAAAAATTAAAAAATATTTTTCATCAATTTGGAACTTTAGATACCAGAAATTGGTTTGAAAACAGGGGTGTTCCATTAAAGGTTGAATCTGATGGTAGAGTTTTTCCAATTTCAAATAGTTCACAATCTATTATTGATTGTTTGGTTAATGAATGTGAAAAAAATAATATTAAAATTGAATTATTAAAATCTGTAATAGCTTTATCTAAAGTTAAATCAAAATGGATTATTGATTTTAAAGACACCAGTTATTCAACCCCTTTTGATAGTGTTATTGTTGCCTCTGGAGGATTTCCTAAATTAAAAGGATTTGATTGGTTAAAAATAATAGGTCATAAAATCATTAATCCCATACCATCTCTTTTTACTTTTAATATGCCCAGCGAATCAATTACTAGTTTGTCTGGAATTTCATTAAAGGAAGTAAAAATAAAAATTCTAGACACAAAAATTGAAATTTCAGGCCCTCTTCTCATTACACATTGGGGGATGAGTGGTCCAGTTATTTTAAAAGCATCTTCATTTGGTGCACGAGATTTATTTGAAAAGAAATATTTTTTTGAATTACAAGTAAATTGGTTATTTGAAAGTAATACAGAAATTTTATTTAATACGCTAGAGAAGTATTCAATACTACATTCAAAAAAGTTATTATCTAAACAAAATCCATTTAAGTTACCTTCACGTCTTTGGATTTTTTTGATTACAAAGTTTATTTTGTCTGATGATAAAAAATGGGGAGAACTTGGCAAAAAAAATCTGAGAAAACTTATAGAATTCTTAACAAAGGATATTTATAAAGTATCTGGGAAAACAACCTTTAAAGAGGAATTTGTAACCTGCGGTGGAGTTTCTTTAGAATCTATTGATATTAAAACTATGCAAAGTAAAACTACAAATGATCTTTATTTTGCCGGAGAAGTACTTGATATTGATGGTGTTACAGGTGGATATAACTTCCAATCTGCGTGGTCAACTGGATATATAGCGGGAAAATTAGGGAATTAAATAAATCTTAGTAGCGAGAGGGAGATTTGAACTCCCGACCTCCGGGTTATGAATCCGACGCTCTAACCAACTGAGCTATCTCGCCATTATAAAATGCGCGTAAATATATAAACAAATTATATAGGGGCAAACTAAGAATAAAAAATATTTAAAATTCTTTTTTAGAATTAATTTAATCTATATATTGCCATTTATGGATTTAAAAGAAAAGTTCGAAATTGAGTTTCCTATTCAAGCCTCCCCGCATATGTTATATCAATACATATCATCTGCATCAGGTTTGTGTGAATGGTTTGCTGACGATGTGAATTCTAGAGGAAAATCCTTTTCTTTTTTGTGGGATGGCTCTGAGGAAATTGCTGATTTAATCTCATCTAAATCTGATACTTTTGTTAAATATAGATGGATGGATGAATCTGAAGATCAAGACAAATGCTTTTTTGAAATTAGGATTGTTGTAGACGAGATAACAAAGGATGTTTCATTGATGGTAACTGATTTTGCATATTCGGATGAAGTTGAAGAATCAAAAATGATTTGGGAAAGTCAAATAGCTGATTTAAAAAAATTAGTAGGTTCATCTTAATTATTCAATGATAAATTATAACGAAAATTTTATTAATGAATCTGAATACGATTTATTAAATAGAGGATTTCTATACGGAGATTCTGTTTTTGAATCTATCAAAATTATAAATAATAAAATTATTTTTTGGGAAGACCATTATATGCGTTTAATGTCTTCCATGAGGATTGCTAGGATTGAAATTTCTCAAAATTATACTCCAGAATTCTTTAGATCACAAATTTTAAATACTATTTCCAAAGTTAATTCTAATTTTTCTGGAAGAGTTAGATTATCTGTTTTTAGAAAGGGCGGTGGATATTATACCCCAATCTCAATGTCTTCTAGCTTTATTATTCATTGCACAATTAGTGAAAACAACAATTTTTATATAAAGAATAGTGATTTTAAAGTTGACTTATTTAAAGACTATTATATTCAAGATAATTTATTATCAAACTTAAAAACTAATAATAAATTAATTAATGTTCTTGCTGGAATTTATTCAAATGAAAATAATTTAGATAATTGTATTTTATTAAATAATAAAAAAAATGTTGCAGAATTTTTAAATGGTAATTTATTTATAGTTAATCAAAAAAAAATTAAAACACCAAGTTTGGATTCAGGATGCTTAAAAGGAGTTATGAGAAAAAAAATTATTGAATACTCTAAATTTTTTCCCGATTATAATTTAGAAGAAACCACAATATCTCCTTTTGAATTACTTTCAGCACAAGAGATATGGTTAACTAATTCTATTACGGGAATTATTCCTGTAACATCCTATAGAAATAAAACTTTTACTAATGATTTAGCAAAGATTTTCATTAGTTTTTTGAATAAAAAAGTGACTGATTTTTAATTATGCTGAGGATTTTCAGGTGAATTAGACCAAAGTAAATACTTCCCTCCAATTTTTTCGAGTTTATCTTTCCAAATACTAATCGTTTCTTGAAAAGATAAATTTTCTATATTCTCTTTTTTAGCTAAAATCCAAGATTTATTTTCTATTTCATTATTTAGTTGTTCTTTTTCCCAGCCAGAATAACCTAAAAAAAATTTTATTTCATTTTTTTTTATTTTGTTATCATTGATTAATTCTACTACTAACTCAAAGTCCCCCCCCCAATAAAGATTGCCTTTAATTTTAATGGAGTTTTTTATTAGTGATGGAATTTTGTGTATAAAATAAAGATTTTCTTTTTCAACTGGCCCTCCATTATATATCGGAAAATTGATGTTAAATTCAGGTATTAAGTCTATAGTAGAGTAGTCTAATTTTTTATTTAATATAAAACCAACCGTTCCAGTTTCATTTTGTTCAGCTATCAACACAACTGATCGATTAAAAGTTAAATCATGTTGAATTGCTGGTTCTGCAAAAAGAACGTATCCTTTTTTCAATTTAAATAAGTCTTGTTTAGTGATTTGAATCCGTTATTAAATTCAATATTATTCATCATTTTTTTTCCTTCCATTTTTAACTCTAAAACTTCAATTAGTCCTGATCTTGTAGAGACTAATAATGTACTTTTATTCATTATAATGGTACCAGGTTTATACTTTTTATTTATACTGACTGAATACTTTCTTGATTTATAGATTTTCAATATTTTTTTATTATCATTAATTGTAGTCCATGCCGATGGAAAAGGATTAAGTCCCCTAATAAAATTATGAACTTCATTTGAGGGCTTATCCCAATCGATTTTTGTGTTTTCTCGATTTAATTTTGGAGCTTTTAAATATTTTTTACTTTCTTTTTGTTTAATACTTTTAAAACCTTTTTTATCTATTTTTTTTAGGGTTGAAAGAATTGTTAGAGCGCCAATTTTCTTTAATCTGTTATATAATTCTCCTGTATTTTCATTTTCTAAAATTGAAACCTTTTTTTGCTCTATAATTTCACCACAATCAATGTTTTCATTTATATAAAATGTAGAAACACCAGTTTCTTTTAATCCATTAATAATTGCCCAGTGTATCGGAGCAGCCCCTCTTAAGTTTGGTAGTAATGAAGCGTGTAAATTTATGGTTCCCTTTTTGGGAATTTCCCATAAAATTTTAGGAAGCATCCTAAATGCTACAACTACAAAAATATCAGGTTTCAAGAATTTTATTTTATTAAGAAACCCGGAATCTTTTAAATTTCTAGGTTGTAGAATTTCTAATTTATTTTTTATTTAATATTTTTTTATTTCAGAAATTTTTATTTTCTGTCCCCTTCCCGCTGGCTTATCTTCCGAGGTAATAACGGCTATAATATTATGGTTAGATTTTACTAGATTGTCTAAGCATTCAACCGCAAATTCTGGGGTTCCCATAAATATAATATTCATAATTATTCTTTTAATAATTCTAATATATAGCTGATTCTCTGGTTTACACTATCTTTTTCTAGCATAATTATTTCAATCTCAAATTCTTTATAAATATTAACAATCTCATTATGAATTTGTTTACATTGATCAAAGCTTTCATAACGTTGTGTATCATTTATATATATCTCTTTCCATGGTGGAAGAATGAAAATTTTATCATAAACTATTTCTTTTGCTTTTTCAATAAAAAAATTATCATATTTTATCTTTATAAAATTTAAATAAGCAATTATTTCATGCACTCCTCTGTCAAAAAATGTAAAATTTGCATTTTGAATTTTTCTATATTGATTTGACCTTAAAACCATTAACCTTTTACTAAACTCTATTGGGTCTTTTAAAAAAAATTGCTCAACTCCTTTTTTCTGCTCATTTTCCGTAATTTCTCTACTAATTTCTTTTTCACAATTAAAACCTTGATTTTCTAATCCTTTTATAAGTTCAGTTTTACCTGTTCCTGGCCCACCAGTTATTAATATTTTTTTATTCATAATTATGAATTGCAAAATAAACAATTAATAGTACTTTCTGCATATATTTGCTTTGTGATTGATGATAATAAAAGTTTTTACGAAAGATTAGAAAAGCAATTGTCTGAATCTTCTAAATGGCCTAGTTTGTATAGGTTTAAGTTCATTGTTAAGTCTGAAACAAAAAAAATTGAGCAACTTAAATCTGTTTTTGCTGATATTAAAAATGTTGAAATTTCGTCTAGAACTTCTTCAAATAATAAATTTATAAGCTTTTCAATTACCACCATAATGAATTCTCCTACTCATATCATAAAAAAATATAAATTAGCTTCGAAAATTACAGGAATAATTTCATTGTGATATTATTTTATTAAATTTGTTAAACTTCATTTTTAAATTACCCATACTTTGATAGAAAATTTACAATATAATACTGAACGTACTAAACTTATAATTCCAGAATATGGAAGGCACTTACATAAGATGATTGATCAAGCTCTTGCTTGTGACAACAAGGATGAAAGGAGCAATTTGGCTAAAGCCATCATAGGCGTAATGGGTAATATGAATCCTCATCTTAGGGACGTTCCTGAATTTCAACATAAACTATGGGATCAGTTATTTATTATGTCTGACTTTGCATTAGACATAGATTGTCCTTATCCTATTCCTCTAAGAGAAGTGCTAAAACAAAGGCCTGATAAGTTAAAATATCCTCAGAATTTCCCAAAATATCGTTTTTATGGAAATAATATTAAACGTATGATTGATATCGCCGTTAGTTGGGAAGAAGGTGATATGAAGAAAGAACTTATTTATGTCATAGCAAATCATATGAAAAAGTGTTTTTTAAATTGGAATAAAGATACGGTTGAAGATGATGTTATCTTTAAACATTTAAAAGAACTTTCAAATGGAAATATAACATATATCTCAATTGATAAACCTTTGTCAGATTCACAAAACCTTATAAAATTAACAAATAAGAAATTTGGCAAAACACCTGTTCATAAAAACAACAAAAAGCATTACAGGAACTTTAAAAAAAGAAATAATAATAATTAATTACTGTCTAAATGGGTACTTTTTCAATACAAGGTGGTGTTAAATTGAAAGGAGAAGTAATTCCTCAAGGAGCAAAAAACGAAGCTCTTCAGGTAATTTGTGCTTGCTTGTTAACTAAAGAAAAGATTGTAATTGAAAATATTCCTGAAATTATTGATGTTTTAAAATTAATTGACTTATTGAGTTCTTTAGGAGTGAAAGTAATCAGAATTAAAAAAAACAAATACTCTTTTCAAGCAGATGATGTTAATGTTGATTATTTAAATTCTAAAGAATTTAAAAATAAAGGTAGTAGCTTAAGAGGATCGATTATGATAGTTGGGCCTCTTTTAGCAAGATTTGGAAAAGGTTATATTCCTAAACCGGGTGGTGATAAAATTGGTAGAAGAAGATTAGACACTCATTTTCTAGGCTTAATTAAACTTGGAGCTTCGTTCAGGTATAACAAAGAAGAATATTTCTATGGTGTTGAAGCTAAAGAACTAAAAGGTTCGTTTATTTTACTTGATCAGGCATCTGTAACAGGAACCGCTAATGTTTTGATGGCATCTGTTTTAGCAACAGGAAAAACTGAAATTTATAATGCAGCTTGTGAACCCTATATACAACAGCTTTGTAAAATGTTACAAGCTATGGGTGCTGATATTTCTGGAATTGGATCAAATTTATTGATTATAAATGGAGTTAAAACTTTAAAAGGCTGTATTCATAAAGTTCTTCCGGACATGATTGAAATTGGAAGTTGGATTGGTTTGGCAGCTATGACTAAAAGTCAAATTACTATAAAAAATGTTAGTTGGAAAAATCTTGGTCAAATACCAAATGTTTTTAGAAAACTTGGTATTAAGATAGAAAAACGTAATGATGATATTTTTATTGACGAACATAAAGATGGTTATGAGATTCAAAATTATATTGACGGATCTGTGCTAACTGTTTCTGATGCTCCATGGCCTGGATTTACACCCGATTTATTGAGCATTATATTAGTAGTTGCTACACAGGCAAGAGGAAGTGTTTTGATTCATCAAAAAATGTTTGAAAGTAGATTGTTTTTTGTTGATAAATTAATTGATATGGGAGCTAAAATAATTTTGTGTGACCCTCATAGAGCAAATGTAATCGGACATGATTTTAACTCACAATTGAAGGCTACTACAATGGTCTCGCCAGATATAAGAGCAGGTATTTCATTGTTAATTGCTGCACTTTCAGCTAAGGGAGAAAGTATTATTCACAATATTGAACAAATTGATAGGGGATATGAGAATATCGATCAAAGATTAAGAGCTCTTGGAGCAAAAATTGAAAGAATTTAATTTCTTTTTGATATTTTATTCCCTGTAGACTTCTGTCTAGTGCATTTAAATCTATTAACAGTATTATCTCTTAGTTTAAGATGTTTTGTTTTTCTTCCTTGAACTCTTTTTCTCCACATTGCAAAACTTTTTGATTTCATCTCTCTTCTCATTAGTGTGATGACTTCTTTTTCATTTAAACCAAATTGAAAACTAATAGCTTCAAAAGGTGTTCTATCTTCCCAAGCCATTTCTATAATTCTATCAATTTGAACAAGGTCAAGTTTATCCATATTATAATTGTTTTATAAAATTATCAGCATTTAAAAGTAACTTCTCTTTTTTCAGTAGATCCATTTTATCATAACTGCTTATGAGCATTCTCATTCTAGGATTTTTTTTAAAAAATTCCCTTTGTTTATCCATAAATGACCAAAATAATCCATCCCAAATTTCACTCCAATCTCCCTTCTTGTAGTTACTCATTTTAATTATATAATTACTGCTGCTTATATAAGGTTTTGTAGACATCAATCCTCCGTCAGCGAATTGACTCATGCCGTATACATTAGGAACCATAACCCAATCATAAGAATCTATAAAAAGTTCCATAAACCACTTGAATACTTCATCAGGATCAAATTCACATAAAACCATAAAATTTCCCAAAATCATTAGTCTTTCTATGTGATTAGCATATCCAGATTTATTAACTTTCTTTATGGTATCATCAACAGGGTCTATTCCAGTAGATCCATTATAAAATGATTTTGGAATTTTTCTTTTGAAGTTCCAGTAGTTTTTAGTTCTTTCTTCTGATCCTTTACATACATATACACCTCTTATAAATTCTCTCCAACCAATTATTTGTCTAATAAACCCTTCTACAGAGTTTAGCGGAATATTATTTTTTTTATAAAATTTTATTGATTCTTCTAAAATATATTTTGGGTTTAACAAACCTGAATTTACAAGAGGAGATAAAATGCTGTGATTTATTATAGATTCATTTATTAAAATAGCATCTTCATATGTTCCAAATTCATTGAACCTGGTTTTTAGGAAATTATTAAACCATTGTTTGGATGTTTTAAAATCTGTTGGATATAATTGTGAGTCATTTAATTCACCATAGTTTTTAGAAAAATACTTAGAAACGTATTTCGTTGAATCGTCATAACTATTACTTTTAAGAAAAGAATAATCTATATTGGGAGTTTTTTTATTTTTTGGATATTTTTTTCTGTTTAAATCATCATAGGTCCATTTACCTCCCTCTGGTTTGTTTTCATTATTTAAAAGAATATTAAATTTAATTCTCTGATTTTTATAAAAAGATGTTTGAAAAAGCTTTTTTTTAGTTGGACTAAAAAAGGGTGTCAACTCATTTTTCTTAGTTAGAAAAAGAGGATTTTCATGAATATTTATTTTTATGTTGCTTTTTAAACATGAAGAAATAATTCTTTTTTCTAGCCAATTATCAACTGGATTATATATGTTTATCTCATTACTACTAATATTATTAAGAAAAATTCTAATGTCAGATTCATCATCAAAAGAATTTATGTATTTCACATTTAAGCCCATATTAATTAAATAATCGAAATAGTTTTTCATTGAATCTCTATGAAACAATATTTTTTGTTTATGAAAATTATATTGTTTGAAAAACAAGTATTCTTCAATTAAATATGTAGTTTTTTTGTTTTCTATTACTACACTATCTTCAAAGAGTTGATTTGGAAAAATTATATTTATACTCAATTGTTTAATGCTTTTTTATAGGTCATTAGACATCTTTGCCTAGCCTCTTTGTGATTAACTATTTCTTCTGTGTAGTGATTTGATTCTAGTTCTGGAACCCATTTTTTCACGTATTCAAGATATTTGTCAAATTTCTTAAGTTGTTCATGGGGATTGAAAATTCTAAAGTAAGGTGCTGCATCTACCCCGCATCCCGCAACCCACTGCCAGTTGCCAACATTACTTGCTGTTTCGTAATCAAATAGTTTTTCTCTAAAATACGCCTCTCCCCATCTCCAATCAATAAGTAAATGTTTACACAAAAAACTTCCTACCACCATTCTAACTCTGTTATGCATGAATCCTGTTTCATTTAATTCTCTCATTCCAGCATCAACCAAAGGATACCCAGTCTGACCGTTACACCATTTTTTAAAATCATTTTCATTATTTAACCATTCTATTCTTTCATATTTAAGTTTAAAACTTTCTTTAATAGTTCTTGGAAAATGATAAAGAATTTGTTGAAAAAATTCTCTCCAAATCAATTCTTTTAAAAAAGTGTTGTTAATCGAATTACATGCTTTTTTTATTAATTTTCTGGTGCTGATAGTTCCGAATCTTAATTCTACACCTACTTTTGAAGTTCCGTTAGAACTCGGAAAATTTCTTTTAGATTCGTAATTATTTACTATTTCATCAGATATATCACTTTTTGTGAAACTAATCTCTGATTTTATGAATCCAATGGACTCCGTTTTAAAATTATAATGTTCATTTATTAAATTTTCGATTAGATCTTCAGATTTGTAATAAGGAATACCTTGTTCATGCATTTTACTAATCCATTTTTTAGAAAATGGAGTATAAACTTTATAAGGTGTTCCATCATCTTTTACAATTTCATTTTTTTCAAATAATACATGATCTTTGAAATCGTAGAATTGTATTTTATTATCTTCTAGTATTTCTTTGGTGATAAGGTCTCTTTTGATTGAATAGGGTGTATAATCTCTATTTGTGTATACTTTTTTAATATTAAATTGTTTTATTAGATTTAAAAATACTTCCTTAGGACTACCATAAAAACAAGAGATTGATTTATTCTTTTTTGATAAAGTTTCATTCATTTTTGAGATTGAATGATTTATGTATTCAATTCTATGATCATTTGTATTCAATTTATCTAAAATATTTTTGTCATAAATAAAAATAGGTAACACAGTGTCATTTTCTTTTAATGCATTGTACAAACCTTTGTTATCATCTATTCTTAGATCTCTTCTAAACCAAAAAATTGAAATTTCTTTTTTCAATTATGAAATATTAATTGAAGACATTCCTCCATCAATTCCAAATACTTGTCCTGTAATCCATGAACTGTTATCACTTAATAAATGTACAACTGAGTTAGCGATATCATCAGGATTTCCGTGTCTTTTAAGAGGATGTTTTTCTCCTACTTTTTCCTTTTTAATATCATTATTTAAAAATCTTTGAGCCATTGGCGTATCTGTAAGAGAGGGTGCAATTACGTTAACTCTTAATCCAGGAGCATACTCTGCTGCTAAGGATTTAGCAAAACCTTCAATTGCTCCTTTTGAAGCTGAAACGCTAGTATGAAATGGCATACCGACTTTTACAGCGACTGTACTAAATAATACGACACTAGAGTTTCCAGATTTTTTCAAATTATTTATTACTTTTTGTAAGGATTTAACCATTGATAAAAAATTAATATTCAAATCTTCTTCAAAAGTGCTAAGTTTTAGGCTTCTAAATGGTCTTAGATTAATACTTCCGGGACAGTATACAAATCCATGTAATTCCTCAGGAATTGATTCAGTATTTAATTCTTCAGTTAAAACATCATATTTAATATAGTTGACATTTAAATCTTTAAAATTATCGTTAGTTCTACTAGCTACATAAATGTTATGTTGATTGTGTATTTGCTTTATAGATTCGAATCCAATACCGGATGAACCACCAATAAATAGAATATTTTTTTTCATAATGTTATAATTTACCAAAAAGTTTTATTAATTTTTTTTCTCTGAATTTAAAAATTTGTCTTAGTTTGTTTTTAACAAATAATGGATGAGCAATTTGTCCTAAAATTCTAAAAGGTATTTTATAATCGACTATATCTTCCATTTCTATACCACCATTAATTTTTTTTATAAAATGTTTGTGGTGCCACAATGAGTATGGCCCAAATCTTTGTTCATCAACAAAATATTCATTTTCTTTTACGTGTGTAATTTCGGTAACCCATTTTAGTGTAATTCCAAGAACGGGTGTGACTTTGTACTGAATAATTTGTCCTGCAAATATTGGTCTATCAGCTCCACTTAAAATTTTAAAGTTCATATATTTTGGAGTTATTTCCGCTAAGTTGTTTGGGTTACTTAAAAACTGCCATGCTTCTTTGGACGAAATCGGAAGTTTTTGTTTTGTTTTAATTTGGTATATCTTCAATTTTAATATTTTTATATTATTAAACAAAGATCATTCCAAATTAAGATTATGAATAAAAAATTATACATTTCGATTTTCACTATATTTTTCTCTTTTTTTATTTTTTCGCAAATTGAAACTCCTCAGCCAAGTCCTTTATCAAAACTTTCTCAAAAAGTTGGTCTAGTAAACGTTGATATAGAGTATTCAAGACCCTCTGCAAGACAAAGAATTGTTTTTGGTTCACTTATACCATTTGGTGAAAAATGGAGAACTGGAGCTAACCAAAATACTAAAATTACTTTCGATAACGATGTTATAATTGAGAATAAGCTTATTAGAAAGGGAACTTATTCCATGTATACGATTCCAAATTTAAATTCGTGGAGTTTAATATTTTATAAAAAATATGATAATTGGGGACTTCCTAAGGAATGGGATGACGATTTAGTTGAAATTGAAGTGTCAGCAAATCCTATCACTCTACCGTTCAAGATTGAAACATTCACAATTTCCTTAAATAATTTAAATAATAATGGGTGTACATTAGATATGTTTTGGGAAAATACTTTAGTTTCATTTAATATAAATTCTTTGACTCAGCAGAAGGTAGTCAAGTCAATTAACAATAGCTTAATTGATAACCCTAGTTCTCAAGATTATTATAAAGCTGCAGTATTTTATTTTGAAGAAAATTTAGATATAAAAAAAGCAAAGTTATGGATTGATAAATGCTCTGAACTAAGAAAAAACTTTCCTTACTGGATGTTAAGTCAAAAAGCTCTAATTTATCATGCTTACGGATCGGTTGATGAGTCAATTGAAATTGCTAAGCTGGGTTTGAAACTTGCAAATGAAACAAATATTAAAGATTCAATAAAAACGTTGAATGAAACTTTGATACACGTTTCGAACAATTAATCTATGTAGTTTTTTTAATTAAGTTTGAAATAAGTATCGTTAAAATTGCTCCTATAAAATTTAACCAAAGATAACCTATATCTGTAAATCCATATATCAAAAAAATTAATATTTGTGATACACAGGCTGCATAAAACACTTGATTTCCTTTCACATTTTTAAAAAAGAAAGCAACCATGAAAATACCTAAAATGGTTCCGTAAAAAATTGAACCAATTAAATTTACAAGCTCAATTAAATTTTCAAAAAGGGATCCAAAACTTGCAAAAATAATTGCAATTATTCCCCACATAACAGTAAACCATTTAGATGCTTTTAGATAATGATTTTCAGATTTTTTTTCAATGTGATTTCTTTTATATAAATCAATAACAGTTGTTGTTGACAACGCATTTAGTTCTGATGCTGTTGATGACATAGCTGCACTTAGTATCACGGCAAGTAATAGGCCTATAACTCCTTTTGGGAGGTAATTGAGTATAAAAAAAATAAAAATATAATCCAAATCATTAGATTCAATTGATAAAGGTGCTATTTCATTAGTAATTTCTTTTACGTTTTGTCTAATTTTTTTTTCTTTATTGTGGAGTTGTATAATTTCTTTTTCTAATTTTTTTTCAGTTTCAAATCCAATATTCTCAATATATTTTTTTTGTAGGTTTCTTTTTTTATCTCTAATAGAGATGAATTTTTCTTTTTCAATTAAATAATCTTCATTTTGAATCTGCTCTAAATAATTAGTTACTTGCGGATTGAAGTTGACCGGAGTACTATTGAATTCAAAAAATATAAATACCATTACTCCTGTAAGTAATATAAAGAATTGCATTGGAATTTTTAATACGGCATTAAACATAAGACCTAATTGACTCTCTTTTACAGACTTTCCAGAAAGATATCTTTGAACTTGACTTTGGTCAGTTCCAAAATATGATAGAGCTAAGAAAAAGCCACCTGTTATACCACTCCAAAAAGTATATTTTTTTTCTATATCAAAAGAAAAATTTACAATTTCCATTTTTCCTCCAATTCCAGCCATTTTTATAGCTTCACTAAAGTTGATATTTGCAGGAAGAGAATCCAGTATTATTATAAAGGCTACAATCATTCCACTCATGATTACAAACATTTGTTGTTTTTGTGTAATACTTACTGCTTTAGTTCCTCCACTTACTGTGTAAATTATCACTAAAAAACCTATTGAAAGGTTTAATAGTTTTAAATCCCATCCCAAAATAGTTGATAAAATAATAGCAGGAGCAAAAATTGTAATTCCAGCAGCTAATCCTCTTTGAACTAAAAATAAAACTGCGGCAAGTGTTCTAGTTTTTCTATCGAACCGTTGTTCTAAATATTCATAAGCTGTATATACTTTAAGTTTATGATATATAGGAATAAATACCATGCAAATTACAATTATGGCTAACGGTAATCCAAAATAAAACTGCACAAACCCCATACCTTCGTCATAAGCTTGTCCTGGCGTCGATAGGAATGTTATGGCACTTGCTTGAGTAGCCATCACCGACAGGCCTATAGTCAACCAATTAGCTGATCCACCCCCTTTTAGATGATCTTTTATAGTATTAAATTTTCTGGTTTTATAGATACCATAAAAAACTATAAAAGAAATTGTGCATATGAGAATAGTCCAATCAATTGTAGACATTTATAAAGTATAATTATAGGTTAGAATTATAAAACATATTATATAAATACAATTTATTACTAAAATTAGATTGTAAGCTTTAATCCATTTCATAGTTTCAAAGAATTAATTGTTTTTACAAATAGATTTGTTGGAAAGCCTAAAACGTTACTATAAGAGCCTTCAATTTTTTTTATACCAACATGTCCAATATAGTCTTGTATTCCGTAGCTACCTGCACGATCTAAAACATCAGATGTTTTTGTGTAATATAACAAGTCATTTTCATCAATACTATCAAAAAAAACTAAAGTTTTTTCATTAACAATTACTTGAAAATTTACAGTTGATATACAAATAGAAGTAATTACTTCGTGAGAAGAATTTTCTAGTGATTTAATCATTTTAAATGCTTCAATTCTGTTTTTGGGTTTACCAAGAGCAATATTTTTGTGCCAAACTATAGTGTCAGATGTTATAAGTAAATCATTTTTTTTTAAGTTTTTAACTAATATTGATGATTTTTTTTTTGCTAAATAATCTGTAATCATACTACTTTTTAACACGTTTGAAAAAGATTCATCTATTTCTTGATGAATGATTTTAAATTCAACTCCAAGTTGATTGAGAAGTTCTTGTCTCCTTTTCGAATTTGAAGCTAATAAAACGTTATAGTTTTTTAATTTTTCAAAAAACATCAATTAAATGTTTTGATTTTTTTTGCTTAAATCCCAATTTCCTTGAACTTTAAGTGTTTGTTCAATAATATCTCTTACACATCCTTCTCCACCTTTTTTATGGGAAATATAGTCAGATATTTCTCTAACCTCGGGGGCAGCATCATATGGACATGTTTTTAAATAAACTAATTTCATTGGGAATATGTCAGGAAGATCATCTCCCATATAAACAGTTTTTCCAAGATTAATATTATTGGTTTTTGAGTAATTTAAGATGTCTTTTACTTTGTCATTTGAGTTTAGAAAAACATTTTTAATACCTAGTCTGTTCAATCTAGCTTTTATGCCATCATTATTAGCACCTGTAATTATAGCTATATTATATCCTAAATCGTTTGCAATCTTTATAGCAATTCCATCTTTTGTATTAAATGATCTAGATTCTTTTCCTTGGCTATCTACTACAATTTTTCCGTCTGTAAATACACCGTCAATGTCAAAAACGAATGTTTCAATTTTATTAAGTTTTTCTTTATAGTTCATTGTTTAGTTTTGTAATTTCAGTTGAAATAGTTTTGTACACTTTTTCATAATCTGTTCCTTTCAATAAATTTAAGTGTTTTTTTATTGTTTTTAAATCATTTCTTAATGCAGGTCCAGTTTGAGCATCTTTTGATGATAGATGTTTTAATTTATCAGATGTTTCAAAAGTTAATGGATTTAAAATTTTAGCATCAATTTTATTTGATTTTAATATTTCATCTGCAACAATTCTCATGTAATTTGTAAAATTGTTTGTAAATACAGCAGAAACATGAATCGCTAACCTTTGTTTACTAGAAGCTTCTAATACCTTTTTAGAAAGCATTAATGCTAAATCTTTTATTTTATTTAAATTCTTATAAGAATTTCCCTCAATGATTATAGGAATATTACTAAAATTTATACTTTTTTTTATACTAAATGTTTGTAAAGGATAAAATACACCATGCGAACAGTGATTTGATAATTCATTAATAGATGTGGATCCAGAACAATGCAAGACTATACTACTATCATCAACATTTAAATTTTTTGAAATATTTTCAATTTGTTCATCAGAAACAGAGATTATGTAAAAATCTGATTTTTTAAGTTTAAAAATACTGTTAGAATAATCAATAAAATCATTAAATTCAGAGGGTAAATTCTTTTTTCTTCCGCATATTTCAACCAAATTAATTTTTTGGTTTTTTAAAAAGACTTCACTTAAATGAAATGCTACATTTCCAGTTCCAATAATAGTTACGTTTATCACTTTATAAAAATACAAATTATGTTCATTACAATTGAATTCATTTTTTTCTTAGGTTTGCAGGAAATTAAAAAAATGAGTAATAGAACTTTTACAATGATTAAACCGGATGCTGTTGAAAATGGCCATATAGGTGCAATTTTAGAAAAAATTAATGGTGCTGGCTTTAAAATCATTGCAATGAAACTAACTAGATTAAGTAAAGTAAATGCAGAAAAATTTTATGAAGTTCATAATGAGCGTCCATTTTTTGGTGAATTAGTTTCATTTATGAGTAGAGGACCAATTGTAGCTGCAATCTTAGAAAAAGATAATGCTGTTAATGAGTTTAGAAAGTTAATTGGATCCACAAATCCATCTGAAGCTGCTGAAGGAACTATCAGAAATTTATTTGCAACATCCATGGGTGAAAACGCAGTTCATGGATCTGATAGTGACGAAAATGCTGAAATTGAAGGTTCCTTTCATTTTTCAAAAGAAGAGATTCTATCTTAATACGATTTTCTGAATAATTTTCTTACCAAGCTCTTTGTTTAGTAAGTCAACTATTTTTTGTTTTCCATAACTAAGTTCTTGTCTTAAAACTGAAGAGTTCAGGTTTACGTACAATGTTTTGTTTTTTAATATTACTTCATTTGTGTAAGAATTAACATTGGAGCCCATAACTTCTTTCCATAATTTTTGAACTTTTATATTATTAAGTCCGGAATTTAAATTTGAAGAGTTATCGATTAATTTTCCAAGAATATTTTTTATACTTTTTGATTCAAAATTTCTTTTCATAATTTAAATATTTTGTGGGTTGAATCTATTTCTTGAATAATTTTATGGGTTCTGTCATAATCTGTATCAGAAATAAAAATTTGACCAAATAAATTATTATTAACTAATTGAATTAGTTGTTTAACTCTTCCATTATCAAGTTTATCAAAAATATCATCAAGTAATAAAATTGGTGATGAATTACATTCTGATTTTAAATAATCAAATTGTGCTAATTTCAAAGCTATTAAAAATGATTTTTGTTGACCTTGACTGCCGTATTTTTTTATTGGATAACCATTAATCTCCATTACTAAATCATCTTTATGAATACCACAACTTGTGTATTGAAGAATTCTATCTTTTTTAATACTATTTTCTAATAATGATTCTAAAGATTCAAATTCTAATTGACTTTGAAATGATATGTTTATTTCTTCTTTGTTTTGACTAATGGAATTATAATGCTTAAAAAATACTGGAGAAAAGTTTTTAAAAAATATTTTTCTTGTTTCGTAAATAGGTATACTTAATTCAAATAATTGATCATTATAAATACTAATGTTTACCTTATCAAAAGAATTTGTTCTGTTAAAATATTTTAATAAAGCATTTCTTTGATTCAATACTTTATGATAATTGATAATATGATTTAAATACACTTTATTGTTTTGTGAAATAATACTATCAATGAATTTTCTTCTTAATGAACTACCTTCTTGAATTAAATCTCTGTCAGAGGGAGAAATCATTACCAATGGAATTAAGCCTACATGTTCAGAAAGTTTTTTATAAACTTTTCCATTTCTTTTTAATGTTTTCTTTTTACCTCTTTTTAAACTACAAATTAAATTTTCTTCTTGATCATTTTTTATAAAACTTCCATCAATAAACATAAAATCTTGATCGTGATTAATGGTTTGTGAACTAATAGAATTAAAATAGCTTTTACCTGTGGAAAGGTGATAAATCGAATCCAATATATTAGTTTTTCCAATTCCATTATCTCCAACAAAACAGTTGATTTTTCTGTCAAGATCATATTCGCCAGCTATAATATTCTTATAGTTTACAACGCTTATTTTATCTAGATACAGAGAATTCATTAGTTATTTTTAAAAAATTAAAGAAAACAATGCAAATTATGTAAAATAATTAGTTTTTATCTCTAATTCATTGGAATAAAATTTTATTTTTACCCATTATTAAAAATCATTATGGCAACGTATAAGAAAAAGGGTTTAAAACGAAAAGCAAGCAATACTGTTACTAATCAAAGTACAACAGCTGAAGTATTTGATACATTAGACCAAAGTGCATCTTCCACTGAAAAGATTGTGGCTAAATATCAAAACTATATTGTAGGAGGTGTAATTACGATTGTAATTATGGTTTTAGGGTTTTTAGGTTATTCTAGTTTAGTTTTAGAACCAAATTCAGAGGAGGCTAATAATGAATTATTTACTGCTCAAAATTATTTTAGCCAAGCTCTTAATGATAATCAAAACAGCGATTCTTTATTTTTATTGTCACTAAATGGAGGAGATGGTAAATATGGTTTTTTAGATATTATTGAAAATTATTCCGGAACTAATGCATCACAACTTTCTTATTACAGTGCTGGAATGGCTTATTATAATTTAAACGATTTTGAAAATGCGATTAAATATTTAAAATATTTTGATAGTGAAGATGATGTTTTGACAGCATTAGCATATGGAGGGATTGGTGATTCTTTTGCTGAATTAGACCAGTTAGATGATGCCCTGAGTTACTATGAACTTGCATTTAATGTTTCGGATAATAATTTTACTGCTCCAAAATTTTTATTAAAGGCAGCTAATACTGCATCATTGTTAAAACAAAATTCGTTAGCTAAAAAATATTATAAATCTATTTTAAAGAATTTTCCTAAATCACCAGAGTCCTTTTATATAGATATTCAAATTGAAAAAAATTCATCGAAATAACAAATAATGTCATCATCTAATAGCAATTTCAGTTCTTTAGATTTAAATGAAGTACCGTCTGCAAAAAATTTAAAATTTGGTATTGTTGTTTCAAAATGGAATAAGCAAATTACTAATAAATTACTTGAGGGTTGTTTAGACTTGCTTTCTAAAAAAGAAGTAAATAAGGATGATATCGAAGTTATATATGTGCCAGGTAGTTTTGAACTAGTTTACGGATGTAAAGTAATGCAAAACAAAGATTTTGATGCAATTATTGCTATTGGAAGTGTTGTTAAAGGAGAAACAAAACATTTTGATTTTATTTGTAGCTCTACATCAACAGGAATAATGAATTTAAACTTGTCCGGTAAATCACCAGTTATCTTTTGTGTTTTAACTGACGATAACATTCAACAATCTATTGATAGAAGCGGAGGTAAGTACGGTAACAAAGGAACTGAAGCTGCTATTGCTGCTATTGAAATGTCACTTATTTAAAATATTTTTTTGGAACAATTAACATTCCAAAGCATTCTCCATCTTTTTTCCCTAAATGTTTGTGATGAATCTTGTGAGCTCTTCTAAGTCCTCGAGCATATTTATTATCA
>ERZ1047985.837-NODE-837-length-22661-cov-33.913032_pt1 | contig 22661 bp, 21 predicted proteins | sample MGYA00383097_ERZ1047985 | MGnify/ENA primary metagenome ERZ1047985 (study PRJEB29581, sample SAMEA5548367) | metagenome | biome: marine; feature: coastal; material: water | depth 50 m | study: Short-term variability in the microbial, nano- and picoplankton...
AGCGCATAAAATGGTGGAGGCGGCGGGAATTGAACCCGCGTCCGTCAGTCCGCGGCCTTCGGCTCTACATGCTTATTCCGTTTATTATTTAACCCCTCACTGGCCCAACGAAAAGGGATTAAGAGGCGAGCTTGCTTTAAGTTTAATTGCTTCCGCCACAAGCAGGGCTAGGCAACTGTCCCATGAGTCGCGCACCCGGTTTGAATACATGGGCATATCCGCCCCGGGTCAAGCTTTAACTTAGACTAACTAAAAAGTTGGTTTAAGCGGCTAATGCGTAGTTTTCGTCATTGGCAACTGTAAAAGTTACAGTGATTGATTTACGAGAGTCACTACCCTCTCGGCATGCACCTTAGGTTTTGTAACCGGCGTCGAATCCAGATCGCCCCCAATTAACAACCATCAGTTGTGAAGTGCATTCTAGATCATTGGTGGCCCATAGTCGCTCTATTTATCAGCAGAAGATGGTATGGGCACGTCCGCTTATCTCCCAGGCACATGAATGGCGATCAGGCATGCCCTCGGTTAAGCTGCATGTGGGGACACTCCGGCGCAGACAATACGCGTTCTGAATGAGACCCGTCTTAAAAGAGGAAACCAGGTGATGATTCGAAAAATTCAATGTGTGATGGTTGTTTTGGGGCTGAGTTTTCTGGTCGCTTGCGGCGGAGAAGAGGAGGCTGGTTCCGAAAGCGAAATTGACGAAGCAGGTTCGATGACTGATGTCATGGGCGACGCGATGGTCGAGATGACAGATGTCATGGGCGATGTCATGGGTGATGTTGTGGATGATGTCATGGTTGATGTGACCGAGGCGATGGACGACAAGGTGGATGACGCTAAAGACGTGATGGCTGATATAAAAGATGACGCGATGTCCGAGGCCGACACAATAATGGACGATGCTAAAGACGTCATGGCTGATATGAAAGATGACGCGCTATCTGAGGTTGACACGATGATGGACGAAGCCAAAGACGTGATGGCTGATATGAAAGATGATGCGATCGCCGAGGCAGACACGATGATGGATGACGCCAAGGAAAAAATGGGCGAGATGGGAGAAGACGTGAAGCAGAAAATAGAAGATTCTATGCACTAAGAGAAGCCCGCCAAAAAAGGGTATGGCGGTGATACGGCCAGGATATGAAAAGCTAGTTTGCGCTTTTCATGACGCGGGCTTTGTCTCTGTTCCAGTCACGCTCTTTCATTGTTGCACGTTTGTCGTGTTCTTTTTTACCGGTTGCCAATGCGATTTCAAGTTTGACGAGGTGTCCTTTCCAGTAGAGCGCAACAGGTACGCAGGTCTGGCCTTTTTGCTGGGTAGCAACAATGATTTTTGCGAGTTCTTTTTTGTGCAGTAACAGTTTGCGCGGGCGCATAGGCTCGGTAACAAAGTGTGTAGACGCGGTTTTGAGTGGCGTGATGTTGCAGGCGAGCAGATAGGCTTCGCCATTTTTAATATTGACGTAGGTATCTGTCAGCTGGACTTTACTGTCCCGGATCGATTTCATTTCCCAGCCCGTCAGGGCAATGCCAGCCTCGAACCTATCATGCAGCTGATAGTCGAACTTTGCGCGCTTGTTCAAAGCGATGGTTCCGGGTGATTGTTTGGGTTTCTTGCCAGCCACGGGTTTCTTCCAGGTTTTGCAATCCAGGCATCGGCCCGGCTTTGCTTGATGCGCTATTATAGGCGGCTCAACTGTTAATCGCCATTGCATTGATGATATCTGCTATGCACACTTAAGAGATTCACGATGACTAACGGTAACCCATGAAAATTGTCGAGCGTTCTGCGCTGGTGCCCTATTCGGCAGACCAAATGTTTACGATCATCAATGACATTGAGGGTTATCCTGCGTTTCTGCCTTGGTGCAGCGGTGCAGAAATAATCAATCGCGAAGATAACGAGATGGTTGCCCGGCTGGATATTGAAAAGGCGGGTCTTAAACAGAGCTTCACAACCAAAAATATCTGGGATTGCGGGTCTAACGAACAGTGGCAAATGGAGATGTTGCTGGTTGAAGGTCCGTTCTCTCACCTCAAAGGTCTGTGGTCGCTTCAAGCGCTCGGAGACGATGGCTGTCGTGTCTCTATCAAACTGGAATTCGAATTAAATAGCCGGGTAATGAACGCGACGCTGGGAAAAGTCTTTGGGGTCGCCAGTGATAAAATGGTTGATGCCTTTTGTGATCGGGCCGAGCGAATTTATGGCTAACGCAGAAAACAACGAGAGTGTTGAGATGATAGAAGTTGAGGTTGCCTGTGCCGTCGAAGGGACTCAGGAGGTGATCGCTTTGCGGGTGCCGGTTGGCAGTACGCTGAGTGATGCGGTTGCTTCAAGCAATATTCTGTCGTTGTTTCCTTCGCTGGATATGGATGAAATTTCGTATGGTATTTATGGCACTTTGACACCGGGGCACGCGGTAATAAAAGACGGCGATCGTGTTGAGATATACCGGCCGCTATTGATTAGCCCGATGGAGGCACGTCGGTTGCGTGCCAAGCGCAAAAAGAAGAAGGAAGTAAAGGTGGGTTAAGTCTCCGCGGTCATCGGCGCTTGATCGGGTTTCTGATCTGTGGGAATGAAATCCCCCTCAAAGTGACTCAGTCGCTCCTCGACGAAGTAAACCTGAAGTACTGCCTGTGCCGGGGTGTCGCCGGCAAGTTGCGCTGTGTAAACGTAGTCCCACCTGTCCCGGTTGAGCGAATCATCAAGGACCGGATTGCCCAACACGAAACGCACCTGACTTCTGGTCATACCTGGTTTTAATTTATCAATCATTGTTTGAGTGATCACATTACCCTGTTGAATGGTAATTCGGTAGACACCGGGGAATCGTAACGTGGAGCAGCCGACAAGCAGAGCGCAGGTGAGAATAGCGATCGCTAATCTATTGAGACCAGCAGTTTTGTTAAAATCGTTTGTTTTTCGTTGAATCAAAATACTGCCTGTCCTTTCAATTTTTTAAAAAAGCCTAGATACTAGTCAATTGTATCCTGCAAGCGACGTAACCACCATGACCACAGATTCTCAAGAGTTAAAAAATGCGGGTCTAAAGATTACGCTACCTCGGCTTAAGATCCTCGAGTTGCTCGAAAGTTCAAAAGTGCACCACGTCAGCGCTGAGGATGTTTACAAAATGCTGCTGGCCAAAGGTGAAGAGATCGGGCTGGCGACAGTGTACCGTGTTCTGACGCAATTTGAGACCGCAGGGCTTGTCGTACGACACCATTTCGAGGGCGGACTTTCTGTCTTTGAGCTTTCCTCCGATAATCATCACGACCACATTGTTTGTGTGAAATGCGGTCGAGTAGAAGAATTTCACGACGAAGAGATCGAGTCGAGGCAAAAAACCGTTGCAGAAAAGCTGGGTTTTGAGCTCACCGACCACAATCTGAACATGTATGGTCTTTGTCAGGAATGCCGTTAAGTTAACACCCGAGCGTTGGTTATGTGTCGGTCTGTGCTAGCTCGAACATTTCCTTTGCGTGCGCCATTGATTGCTGCGTGAGGTCGATGCCACCGAGCATTCTCGCTATTTCTTCGATTCTAGATGTTTCGTCTAACGCGATCAGGTCGGTTGTGACCTTTTTCTTTGTGCCTGCTTTGGTGACTAGATAGTGATGGTGACCCTGGGACGCGACCTGCGGTAGGTGCGTGACGCAAACGATTTGTGCTTTCTTGCCCAGCTTCCTTAATAGGCTACCGACAACTTCAGCAATGCCGCCGCCTATGCCGACATCGACTTCGTCAAAAATCAGCGTTGGTACTTGAGACGTGTCCGCAGTGACAACTTGGATGGCGAGGCTAATGCGCGATAGCTCTCCGCCAGAGGCAACTTTGTTCAGCGATCTGGGGGTTTGCCCGGGGTTTGTGCTTATGAGGAATTCGATCTCCTCGAGTCCCCGGACAGATGGCGTTGCTGCATCCCGCATTTTGAGATCAATTTTAAAAGTAGCGCCGGTCATGCCAAGTTTAGAGAGTTGTTTGCCAACAGAGGTTTCGAGTTTTTTTGCGGCTTTGGCGCGTGACTTACTGAGGCTGGTAGCCTGGCGGTCGTAATCAGACTTTTGCGCCGCAAGCCTTGCGGTCAGATCAGAAATATCCTCTTCTGAATGGCTGATTGCATCGAGTTCGGCAGTAATTTTCTCGTGAAACTCAGGTATTTCCGCGGGTTGGATTCTGTGTTTTCTAGCTGTCTCGTAGATAGCACTCAGACGCGCTTCAACGATTTGCAGTCGTGCCGGATCGGCTTCAAATGTTTCTGCAAAACGTTCGAGGTCAGCAATAGCCTCTTCGAGTTGAATTTGGCCGCTCGAAAATAGCTCGATAATGGGTTTGAGGTCGGGAACGTCGATACGGGATAAAAGCGCGATTGCGTGTGCCAGCTGATCACGGATATTGCCGTCGCCATTGCTGTTGCCACCGCTGCAAATTTCGACCGCGGTATGACAATTGGTGAGGATTGTTTCGGCGCCGTTTAACTGTTTTTGCTCCTGTTCCAGTAAAACGTGCTCGTTCGCCTCTATCGCAAGTTCGTCCAGTTCGCCAACCTGATAAGAAAGCAGCTGAAATTGAGCGGCGCGCTCTTCACTAGCAGAGGTAATCTTCTCTAATGCGTCGAGGGTGATGTGGTACTGGCGGGCAAGCTCGGAGACATCCTGCGCCTTGTCGGATAAGTTGCCAAAGTCATCAAGTAGTCGACGATGGGTGTCTTTCTTGAGTAGGGATTGATGCTCGTGCTGAGAGTGTATGTCGATCAGCATTTCACCTAACGCTTTCATGTCACCAATCGTGCTTGGCGCGCCATTGATAAAACCTCTCGAGCGTCCGTCTTTGCTGATCACCCGTCGAAGAATGCATTCAGCATCATCTGTAAGCAGATCGCGCTCCTTTAACCAGGCAATTGCCTGATCATTTTGAGAACTTTTCGCCTTTTTGCTGCCTATTGGATGGGTCCCTAGCTCGAAAGTCGCATGAATTTCAGCCTTGTCCGTCCGGCTGCCGATAAAGCCGACATCTGCGCGATCCCCCAGGCACAGCCCTAGCGCATCCAGAATGATCGACTTGCCTGCGCCGGTCTCACCGCTGATGACGCTCATACCACTATCGAACTCAAGCTCCAGCTGGTTCACGAGCGCAAAATTCTGAACTTTCAGATAAATTAGCATCAGCCAATTAAACGTTACTCTGGCACTTCACTGCAATGATCCTGTTTCCAAATCGCGCGAAAATGCCTTAATTTTAATCGATGCTTGATGAATGAGAGTAGGCTTGGTTATATTCACATCATAATTGGTCGTTTGAGTAGGTAGAGATGAACCGCGAGAGTGAAGTTAGCGAAAAGGCTCAAATGCTATTCAAAAACCTTGTCGAACGTTATGTCGCCGAGGGTAGCCCTATCGGGTCCAAGTCCCTCGCCGAATTTTCAGAGATGAATGTCAGTTCAGCGACGGTGCGCAATGTCATGGCTGACCTTGAAGAGCGCGGATTAGTGACCTCTCCTCACAAATCTGCGGGCAGAGTGCCAACGCCGCTGGGCTATCGGTTTTTTGTTGACAGCCTTATTCAAGTTGAGCCCATGGCACAACTGGAAATCCAGCGCTTGAGCGACCAGCTTGACCCCGATATGTCCGCGCATGAATTGGTTGAATCTGCGTCAAGTATTCTTTCCGAGGTTTCTCAAATGGCCGGCCTGGTAACAATTCCTCGCCGTGATCAGACGTTGTTGCGGCACGTTGAGTTTCTGCCATTAAACGACAACCGCGTACTGGTTATCTTGGTGCTCGATGATCATGAGGTTCAAAACCGCGTCATCTATACAACCAAAGAGTACAGCGAAATTGAGCTGAAAGAGGCTTCAAATTTCATTAATCAGGCATACACGGGTAAATCGATCACGAGGATTCGCGATCAGATTATCTCTTCTATGAAATCTGACAGAGAAAGTATGAACGGCTTGATGATGACGACGCTTGAAATGGCCGAAAAAGCCCTCGAGCCTGACTCAAAAAGCGATTATGTGATCGCCGGGCAGGAAAATCTGGTCGAAGCCTCGAATGGTCAGGCCCTAGAGGACATCCGGAACATGTTCAGGGCTTTCTCGCTTAAAGGTGATATTTTGCATTTGCTTGATCGATGTATGGAGTCAGAAGGTATCCAGCTATTTATCGGTGAAGAGTCTGGTTATGAGTTGCTGGACGAATGTAGCCTCGTCACTTCACCTTACCAAGTAGAGGGTGAACTGGTGGGCGTATTGGGTGTGATTGGCCCAACGCGTATGGCCTATAACAGAATCATCCCAATTGTCGACGCGACTGCCAGGATACTCAGCGCAGCGCTCGGTACGAGTCAAACGAGGAACTGATCACCTCAATTCTCGCCTGAGAACAAAGCGACGCGTCACGGAAACTTCTTAATCCGGTCAGAATCTCTGGATCCCCTTGAATCCTTTAGGGTCTATCCCCATATATTGAAAACTTCAGACCTTGAAACATGGAGCCTGGGGATGAGTAATCCTAAAAATGAGAACGAATCTGCGATAAACGCAGAAGAAGAACTGATAATAGACGCCGAAGTAGATGTTGAGGCGTCGGAAGAGGCAGCTAGCGAAGCCGAATCACCAGAAGCAGCTGAAGCCCCTGAAGAAGCGGTCGAGCTCGCTGATATGTCAAAAGCTGAGCTGTTCAAAGACGCCGAAAATGCCAGGGAAGAGGCTGCCAAATTCAGGGACGCGGCACTTCGCGCAGAAGCTGAAATGCAAAATGTGCGCAGAAGAGCATCAAAAGATGTTGAGCATGCACACAAATTTGGTGCTGAAAAGCTAATACAAAACCTGTTGCCAGTGATAGATAGCCTGGAAAAAGCACTCGAGTCATCCGAATTAGTGAAAGACCTCGACCAAGATCACTCAGCTAAGGCTGTGCTCGATGGCGTAGGGCTGTGCCACAAAATGTTTCTCGACACCCTCGGCAAAGAGAATGTTGCCGTGGTAGATCCACATGGCGAACCGTTTGATCCTAATCTGCATCAGGCGATGTCAATGGTTGAGAATCCAGATATGGAACCCAACTCGGTCGTCGCTGTGATCCAAAAAGGGTATCAGCTAAACGGGCGTTTGGTCCGGCCAGCGATGGTGATGGTATCGAAAGGTGTTTCACCATCAATTGATGAGACTGTATAGAAAAGCAAAAACTTACTGAAAAAGTCGACAATTTGCATCTTGAATTTTTTTCGGTAAATCCAATATAGGTAACCAGTACGCAAGGCAAGCCAACGACTGCTGGCAAGTCTGGTCAAAAATTAAGCCCGGTTTGCGGGCAGTGAAAAGTGGAGAATTGAGATGGGTAAGATAATCGGAATCGATCTGGGCACAACAAATTCCTGTGTAGCTGTGATGGAAGGGACAAGTTCCAAGATCATTGAAAATGCAGAAGGCGACAGAACGACGCCGTCTATCATAGGTTACGCCGACGATGATGAAGTGTTGGTCGGCCAATCAGCGAAGCGGCAGTCTGTCACCAATCCACAAAACACCCTGTTCGCAGTCAAGCGGCTGATTGGTCGCCAATTTGACGATGAAGTTGTTCAGCGCGACATTAAAATGGTGCCTTACAGCATCGTTAAGGCTGATAACAGTGATGCGTGGGTCGAGGTCAAGGGGCAGAAAATGGCGCCGCCTCAAATTTCAGCTCAAGTATTGGGCAAGATGAAGAAGACCGCCGAGGACTACCTTGGTGAAGATGTCACAGAAGCTGTTATTACCGTGCCGGCATATTTTAATGATTCCCAGCGTCAGGCAACTAAAGATGCAGGCAGAATCGCCGGTCTTGAAGTCAAGCGAATCATCAATGAGCCAACCGCAGCAGCACTGGCATACGGCATGGACAAATCTGTTGGCGACTCGACAATTGCTGTTTATGACTTAGGCGGCGGTACATTTGATATTTCGATTATTGAAATCGCAGACGTAGATGGCGAGAAGCAATTTGAAGTGTTATCCACAAACGGGGATACATTCCTGGGCGGGGAAGATTTTGACCTGCGATTGATCGACTATCTTGCTGATGAGTTCAAGCAGCAGGAAGGGATGGATCTTCATAACGATCCACTGGCACTGCAGCGATTGAAAGAAGCGGCTGAGAAAGCAAAGATTGAACTGTCCACGAGTCAGCAAACAGAAGTTAATTTACCTTACATCACGGCTGACGCCACCGGGCCGAAGCACCTAGTGATCAAAATCACGCAGGCAAAACTCGAATCATTGGTTGAAGAGCTCGTCGACCGAACCATTGAGCCTCTGCGAGTTGCACTGAAAGACGCAGGACTGGGTGTATCTGAAGTCAACGATATCATCCTCGTCGGTGGTCAAACGCGCATGCCTTTGGTTCAGAAGAAGGTTAAAGAATTTTTCGGCAAAGACCCACGAAAAGACGTCAATCCTGACGAGGCAGTAGCGATGGGTGCGTCAATTCAAGCAGCGGTATTGGCTGGTGACGTGACCGACGTATTATTGCTGGATGTCACGCCGCTATCTCTGGGTATTGAGACCATGGGCGGTGTGATGAGCCCGCTGATTGAGAAAAACACGACGATTCCTACCAAGAAATCGCAGGTCTTCTCAACAGCAGATGACAACCAGCCAGCGGTAACCATTCACGTGGTTCAGGGCGAGCGTAAACAAGCGACCCAAAATAAATCTCTGGGTCGGTTTGATTTGGCAGACATCCCACCCGCGCCAAGAGGGACTCCACAGATTGAGGTGAGTTTCGATCTTGATGCAAACGGTATTCTGAATGTGTCAGCGAAGGACAAAGCAACGGGCAAGGAGCAGTCGATTGTCATTAAGGCTTCTTCCGGTCTTTCCGACGAAGAAATCGATCAGATGGTTCGGGACGCCGAAGCGCATGCTGAGGATGATCTAAAGTTCGAAGAACTGATTACTGCGCGTAACCAGGGCGATGGCATGTTGCATGCGACACGTAAAACTCTTGAAGAGGCCGGTGATAAAGCCTCTGAAGAAGAAAAGACAGCGATCGAAGCTGCTGCTAATGAACTTGAAGAAGCGCTGAAGGGCGATGACAAGGAAGCGATTGAAGCGAAAACGTTGGCACTCACAGAAGCATCATCTGAACTGGCGCAGCGCATGTATGCTGAACAGGCTCAAGATGCCGGTGCGGGACCTGAAGGTGCCGGACCAGACATGAGCGGCGATGCCGGCGGTGATCCAGACGCGGTTGATGCTGAATTCGAAGAAGTTAAAGACGAAAAGTAACAGATCATGCTCGGAAACGGGCATGATGTGCGCTCACAGCGCTGACATAGCGGATAACCCGCGCCCCGAGTTACAGGAATGTTCGAAGAAAAATGGCGAATAAAAGAGACTATTACGAAGTGCTCGGTGTATCCCGGGATTCCTCAGAGCAGGAGATAAAGAAAGCCTATCGTCGGTTAGCGATGAAACATCATCCTGACCGTAACCCTGATGACGCTAAAGCGGAAGAGAAATTCAAAGAGGCAAGCGAAGCCGCTGAAGTGTTGATGGACGCCGAAAAAAAATCAGCTTATGACCAGTTCGGTCATGCTGGCCTCGAAGGTAATATGGGCGGTGGTTTCGGCGGTGGTAATGGTAACTTTGGTTCAATCTTCGAAGATGTTTTCGGCGATATATTCAGTGGCGGCGGTGGTCGTGGTGGTAGAAGTCAGGTCCATCGAGGCTCTGACCTAAAATATATCCTTGATCTTGATCTCGAAGCCGCTGTTAAAGGCACGAATCCCAAGATAAAAATCCCGACTCAGGTTGAATGCAACGAATGCCTAGGGTCAGGCGCCAAGAGAGGCAGTGCCCCAACCGAATGTGTTCAGTGTGCTGGTATGGGTCAGGTCACCGCTAGGCAGGGGTTTTTCTCTATCCAGCAAACCTGCCCCCGTTGTCGAGGCACCGGGAAAATGATTACCGATCCATGCACCAAGTGCCGGGGTCAGGGCAGAACCGAAGAGCAGAAAACGTTGTCGGTTAAAGTTCCACCGGGTGTGGACACAGGCGATCGAATTCGTCTCGCCGGACAGGGTGAAGCTGGTGCAAATGGCGGGCCCGCTGGTGATTTGTATGTCCAGATCAATGTTAGGGACCACAGAATATTTACCCGTGAAGGCGAGAACCTTTATTGTGACGTGCCCATTAGTTTTGTCGATGCAGCATTAGGCGGTGAGCTTGAGGTGCCGACACTTGATGGTCGGGTCAATTTGAAAATTCCTTCGGAGACTCAAACCGGCAAATTGTTTCGCCTGCGAGGTAAGGGCGTCAATGTCACTCAAGTTCGGGGTGGCGGCATTGGTGACCTCTACTGTAGAGTGACCCTTGAAACGCCGGTTAATCTGTCGCGCAATCAAAAAGACCTGTTGAGAGAATTTGCGGGTGAGTCCAGCGACAAGCAATCACCACGGCAGTCAAGTTGGTTGGACGGCGTGAAAAAATTTATCGACACACTCACTGACTAGCGCGTGACATTATGACCAAAATCGCCGTTGTAGGTGCCACCGGGCGCATGGGTAAGGTACTCATCACAGCGGTAAGTGCCAATGAAAAGGCGACCCTAACGGCTGCTTCGGTTAGACCCGGCGGTGAGGGGGCAGGATCTGTTGATGCAGGTGCTATTGCGGGGGTCGGTGATTTAGGCGTCTTGTTAGTCGACGATCTCGCTGCTGTCATCAATCAATGCGATGTCGTCATTGACTTCACAACACCGCAAGCGACACTCGAACACTTAGAAATCTGCGCGAACGCCAATAAAAAAATAGTTGTGGGCACAACGGGGTTTTCACCCGAGCAATTAAAGCAATTGCAAACCTTCAGTGAGTCTCATGCGATAGTTTTTGCGCCCAATTTCAGCATTGGTGTCAATGCCGCTTTCCACCTCCTCGGCGTCGCCGCGGAAATTCTCGGTGGGGATGTCGAGATTGATATCACTGAAGCGCATCACAAGCATAAAATTGATGCTCCTTCTGGCACTGCCCTGCGTATGGGAGAGATCATTCAAAACTCTCTGTCGCTAAACGGCCATGACGATCAACTCAATTACAACTCGATTCGCGCGGGGGATATTGTCGGTGAACACACCGTCATGTTCGTTGGCGCTGGCGAACGCATCGAAATTACCCACCGGGCGATGAGCAGAATGAACTTTGCTACGGGTGCTGTGCGTGCGGCGCTTTGGCTAGAAGACAAGTCTGTGGGTATGTTTGATATGCAGGACGTTCTGGGGCTCAAATAAAACCGTCTTGGTCAAAATGAGACTTTAAAGATGTGGCATCTGTTGGCATGTTCACATAGAATACGACTCCAGTATGATAATACGACGATTACCTAAAAAAGCGAGAAGGAAGCAATTCCTTCTCGCTTTTTTTCGACCCGTAATTTGTTCCCGTCCTGAAGTAGTCGAATTACATTAACAATGCGACACTAATAATAAGTTAGGCAGCTATTTCAGGCACTTGTGAAGGAACTGACACCGGGCATCGACCTAATGCTCGGCTTAATTGTTTAATTTACTATTGGAGACGCCAACTTGACTCGCAGAGCCATTCTCGCCCTAGAAAACGGTACGATATTTGAGGGTATAGCCATAGGTGCTGATGGTCAGTCGGTTGGTGAAGTCGTTTTTAATACCTCAATGTCTGGCTATCAGGAAATCCTGACTGACCCCTCCTACGCTGAACAAATTGTCACCCTGACGCATCCGCACATCGGCAATACCGGTGTCACATCGGAGGATGAAGAATCCAACAATATCTGGGCGAAGGGACTGATTATTCGTGACCTTCCCCTGACACAAAGTAACTGGCGAAGTGAATCAAGTCTGGAAGACTATCTGCAGGCTCGCAACGTAGTCGCCATCGCGGGCATCGATACCAGAAAGCTCACGGGTCTGTTGAGAGATGAAGGTTCATTAAAAGGTGCCATTATCTGCGGTACTGATCTAAGTAAAGATGCTGCTGAAAGTGTCATTGATGCTGCAAAAGCATTCCCTGGCCTGCAGGGTATGGATCTCGCCCGGGTGGTCAGCACTGGCGATACTTACCACTGGACACAGGGTGTCTGGGACATGGGTAAGGGGTATCGTGATCTCACTGAATTTGACTACCATGTTGTCGCTTACGATTTTGGTGTGAAAAGAAATATTCTACGGATTCTGGCACAGCTAGGTTGTCGTTTGACGGTCGTGCCGGCCGAAACGCCCGCCGCCGATGTGCTCGCCCTTAATCCGGACGGGGTGTTCTTATCAAACGGTCCGGGTGACCCAGATCCATGTGACTACGCGATTAACGCGATCAGAGAAATTCTGAAAACCGAGATACCGGTCTTTGGTATTTGCCTGGGTTTGCAGCTGCTCGCGTTGGCAGCAGGTCTAAAAACCAAGAAGATGGGCCACGGGCATCACGGGGCTAACCACCCGGTGAAGAATCTGGCTGTCGGCAATGTGCTGATCAGTTCCCAGAACCATGGGTTTTGCATTGATGATACTAGCCTGACCGACGCCGTCACGGTGACCCATCGCTCGCTATTTGACGATTCCCTGCAGGGCATCGAATTGGTTGGTAGAGCGGCCTTCGGATTCCAAGGACATCCCGAGGCGAGTCCAGGACCGCACGATGCCGCGCCTTTGTTCGACCGTTTTATTGAAATGATGGCGACTAGAAAAGCCGCAGCCTAGGCTTATCGCCTCCACCGTTAATCTAAAAAACTACAACGAGCACAGATGCCAAAACGAACAGACATAAAAAGCGTACTCATCATTGGTGCAGGTCCAATTGTTATTGGTCAGGCTTGTGAATTTGATTACTCAGGTGCCCAGGCCTGTAAAGCGTTGCAGGAAGAGGGCTATCGAGTCATCTTGGTGAATTCGAACCCCGCAACAATAATGACCGACCCATCCATGGCAGATGCGACCTATATTGAGCCGGTGAATTGGCAAAGCGTAGCAGCGATCATTGAGAAAGAGCGGCCTGATGTGTTGTTACCGACGATGGGCGGACAGACCGCACTAAACTGCGCGCTTGATCTAGCAAGAGAAGGCGTGCTTGAAAAGTTCAATGTGGAGTTAATCGGCGCGACCAAAGAGGCCATAGACAAGGCAGAAGATCGGCAAAAGTTTGATGTGGCCATGAAAGAAATCGGGCTTGAAACGCCGCGTTCAGCCTTTGCCCATTCTCTTGAGGAGGCGCAACAAGTTCAGGCGCAGTTGGGTTTTCCCTGTGTCATTAGGCCTTCTTTCACAATGGGCGGTTCCGGCGGTGGTATTGCCTATAATCAGGAAGACTTCGTAGAGATTTGTACCCGCGGCCTTGACCTGTCGCCAACCACCGAATTACTGATCGATGAGTCTTTGCTCGGTTGGAAAGAATACGAGATGGAAGTGGTTCGAGACAAAAATGATAACTGTATCATCGTTTGCTCGATCGAAAATTTTGACCCGATGGGTATTCATACCGGCGACTCAATTACCGTCGCGCCGGCACAAACTCTGACCGACAAAGAATTTCAGGTAATGAGAAATGCAGCGGTTGCTGTGTTGCGAGTCATTGGTGTGGAGACGGGCGGGTCAAACGTCCAGTTTGGTGTGGACCCCAAGACTGGGCGGCTGGTAATCATTGAGATGAACCCTAGAGTTTCAAGATCGTCTGCGCTGGCTTCAAAAGCCACCGGTTTTCCTATCGCCAGAGTGGCCGCAAAACTCGCGATCGGCTATACCCTCGATGAGTTATCTAACGAGATAACTGGAGGTTTGATACCGGCGTCGTTTGAGCCTTCGATCGATTATATTGTTACCAAGATCCCGCGCTTTACGTTTGAAAAGTTTCCCCAAGCTGATAATTTTCTGACAACTCAGATGAAGTCAGTGGGAGAAGTGATGGCGATTGGCCGAACTTTTCAGGAGTCGCTGCAAAAAGCGTTACGAGGACTCGAGGTTGACATCAATGGATTATCTCCGATTGTCGATCTTGCCAGCGCAGATGTTGAATCAAAGCTAAGGCGTGAGCTTCGAGTTGTTGGCGCGGACAGAATTAGATATTTGGCCGACGCAATCCGCCACGGTTTCGATATAGATGACATCTTCGAGTTGACGGGCATCGATCCTTGGTTTCTGGTTCAGATCAAGGATTTGATGTCAGAAGAAACTTCCGTCAAAGGTTTGACACTTGATGCATTTAGTCAAGGCACGATGTTCAGGCTGAAGCAAAAAGGTTTTTCAGATTCCCGTTTGGCTGAGTTGCTCAACGTTGACGAGGCAAAGTTTCGGCAGCGAAGAATTGAACTGGGTGTGACACCCGTTTATCGCAGGGTTGATACCTGTGCCGGTGAGTTCCCTTCGTCTACGGCATACATGTATTCAACCTATGAAGAGGAGTGCGAATCAAGACCCTCGGATCGGGAAAAGATCATGGTGCTTGGGGGCGGACCCAACAGAATCGGGCAGGGAATTGAATTTGACTACTGCTGCGTTCACGCAGCGTTGGCGATGCGTGAAGATGGTTATGAGACCATCATGGTTAACTGTAACCCCGAGACAGTTTCCACGGACTTTGACACATCAGATAGGCTCTATTTCGAGCCGTTGACGCTGGAAGACGTTTTGTCTGTGGTGGAGTTGGAAAAGCCCAAAGGTGTGATTGTTCAGTTCGGTGGCCAGACACCACTTAAGCTCGCAGAAGCGCTGAAACAGGCTGGTGTGCCAATCATAGGCACGTCACCAGACGCAATTGACCGTGCCGAAGATCGTGAAAGATTCCAGCAAGTTATCGAAAAGCTTGGGTTGCTACAACCCCCTAATCGAACGGTTAGGACGCTGGAAGAAGGCTTGCTTGCGGCCAATCAGATTGGCTACCCACTGGTGGTCCGTCCATCCTATGTGTTGGGTGGGCGTGCAATGGAAATTGTTTATCAGGAAGCTGAACTAAGGACTTATTTGAAAGAGGCTGTGCAGCTTTCTGACCGCTCGCCGGTACTCCTTGATCGGTTCCTTGATCAGGCGATTGAAGTTGATGTCGATGTGGTCAGTGATGGGCAGCATGTTGTCGTGGGTGCCGTGATGCAACACGTTGAGCAAGCGGGTATTCACTCTGGCGACTCAGCTTGTTCGCTGCCACCCTACAGTCTTAGTGATGAAGTTTTGGACAAGATGCGCGCCCAGGTGAAAGCCATGGCGGTGGAGTTGCATGTTATCGGTTTGATGAATGTGCAGTTAGCGGTTCAGCAGGATGAGATCTACGTGATCGAAGTGAACCCCCGTGCATCAAGAACGGTCCCTTTCGTTTCCAAGTGTATCGGACGATCGCTTGCTAAGGTTGCGGCGAGATGTATGGCTGGAACAACGCTGGAAGCGCAAGGTTACACCGAAGAAATTATTCCCGACTTCTTTAGTGTGAAGGAAGCGGTGTTCCCGTTTGGTAAATTTCCGGGGGTTGACCCGATACTCGGGCCAGAAATGAAATCTACCGGTGAAGTAATGGGCGTTGCTGAGACCTTTAGCGAGGCGTATAGCAAATCCCAGATTGCGGCGGGTGATTTGCTGCCCACCTCAGGACGCGCCTTTTTGAGTGTTCGTGATGTCGACAAGCCGGGTCTTGTTCAGGTTGCCGAAGACCTGCTTGAATTTGGGTTTACGTTGGTAGCGACTCGTGGCACGGCAAAATTTCTCAAGGCTAACAATATTGACGTCGACTTGATCAACAAGTACCAGGAAGGTAGACCCCACGTTGTTGATATGCTGAAGAACGATGAGATCAGCTTTATCGTGAATACAACGGAAGGCAAGACAGCAATTGACGATTCATCGGCGATCAGAAAAACCGCGCTTCAACATAAAGTATATAATGCGACGACGCTGGCAGGTGCCAAAGCTTATATGGACGCGTTGGGACATGGCGGCAAGTTGTCGGTTCACAGACTCCAGGATCTGCATAAGAGGAATCTGGTAAAAAACCAGTCGGGTTGATCGGGTGTCTTGAGTCGCAAGGTCGATAGTTAACGTGGTAACGTACTTTACAAATCGCGGAGACTTATCGACACTCACTAGTTAAAGATCAAATCACATAAATTTAGGTTAGTTATGGACAAAATACCCATGACCGTTGGGGGTGAAGCGGCGTTACGAAAAGAGTTGGTTCACCTAAAACAGGTTGAGCGGCCGCGGATTGTTGCTGCTATCGCTGAAGCGCGAGCGCAAGGAGATCTGCGTGAGAATGCAGAGTATCAGTACGCCAAGGAAGAACAGGGTTTTATTGAAGGTCGCATTGTCGAAATAGGCGGCAAACTCTCTAACTCGCAGGTGATTGACATAACGACTTTACCTCACACGGGCAAAGTGATTTTTGGCACTACGGTAAAACTACTAAATGTTGATACCGACGAAGAAGTGACTTATCAGATTGTTGGCGATGATGAGGCCGATATAAAAATTGGCAAAATATCGGTTTACTCGCCTATTGCTCGGGCACTTGTGGGCAAGTCAATGGACGATGTGGCGATAGTTAAAGCGCCGAATGGAGATATTGAGTACGAGATCAGCGGCGTAGAGTACATCTAGCAAAACATTTGGGTCGCAGGTCAGAGCAAACCAGACCGAAGGATGTTTGAAAGTGCCGGGTTGGGTTTCTCTGCAGCTCTATACAACAAAGCCATATTGCCAATGGTTTGGATGATTTCTGACTGATTCGCCTCATTAATCGTCTGGATCAGCGTTTTTCTGTCAGAGCGATCTTCGGCGAGCACCTTGACCTTAATCAATTCGTGGTCGGTGAGTGCCCTGCTAATCTCAGACATCACACTCTCGCTCAGACCATTCCCGGCAACGGTGACGATCGGTTTCAGATGATGGCCGATGGCGCGGAATTTTTTCTTATCTGCCGCTTTTGTCATAACTGTGTATATCCGGGAACGAGAAGGGCGGCGATTCTACCCGAGATCGTAACCCAAATCGACAATTGAATGTTGTCGTGCACAATCGAGCATCGATAGTGCAGAAACCTGAACATTAAGGCAGATATGAAAAAATCTAAGTCCAGTGGCCAATGGTTGAAAGAACACGAGGATGACAAGTATGTAAAACTCGCTCGTCAGGCTGGGTATCGTTCTCGAGCAAGCTATAAGCTATTGGAAATTAACGAAAAATACGACTTATTGAAGTCAGGTTCTGTGGTGGTCGACCTTGGCGCTGCTCCAGGAGGATGGCTGCAGGTTGCGGTAAAAAGTGTTGGCGCAAAGGGTAAAGTGGTCGGACTCGATCTGCTTGAAATTGAGCCGGTTACCGGTGCGAGCTTTATTCAGGGTGATTTCACTGAAAATGAACCGCTCGATCAATTGCTTGCAGCGCTCGAAGACAGACCAGTAGACCTTGTTTTATCGGATATGGCCCCCAATCTTAGTGGTATGAGTGATATTGATCAGCCGAAATCGGTGTATTTAATAGAACTTGCGCTTGAATTTTCCGACACCGTCTTGAAAAAAGGCGGTAGTCTCGTAGCAAAATGCTTCGAGGGGGCGGGCATCGAGAGCCTTAGGGGTGATTTCCGTGATCGTTTTAAACGGGTCTCTAACTTTAAGCCAAAGGCATCTCGCGACAGGTCCCGGGAAATTTACATTATTGGTCTAGAGCATAAAAGAAACCGCTTTGGATAAGGCCAACGTATAACTAGTAACACGAGACGCCTGAAGAGGTATTTCAGACCGTTTGGTGTCCCAAATGAACTATAGTAAAGTAGCTCTCCCGCCAAAGGAAATGAGCGCTGTGAAGAGGAAAATCCGTTGAATGACATGGGTAAAAACCTGCTGCTCTGGTTGATCATTGCCGCAGTACTGTTAATGGTCTTTAACAAATTCAATGTTACTCAGGGACCTGAGGAAGTGACTTATTCAGATTTTTTGGAAATGGTCACTCAAAACCAGGTTCGCAATGTTGATATTGAAGGGCTTGTCATTCGTGGCGAGCGTTTCGATGGCGAGCGGTTCGAGGCTATCCAACCGCAGGTTGTCGACAAGGCATTGATCGATGAAATGGTCGAACATAATGTCGATTTCAGAGGCGCGAGGCCGGAAACGCAGAGCATTTGGACGCAATTACTCGTCGCCAGTTTCCCTATCTTGGTGATCATCGCAGTTTTCATGTTTTTCATGCGTCAGATGCAAGGTGGCGCCGGCGGTAAAGGTGGCCCCCTGTCATTCGGGAAAAGTAAAGCAAAGCTGCTGGGTGAAGATCAGATCAAAACAACATTTGCCGACGTTGCGGGTGTTGATGAAGCAAAAGAAGATGTGCAAGAGCTAGTAGAGTTCTTGCAGGATCCCTCAAAATTTCAAAAGCTGGGTGGCAGAATTCCGCGCGGTATTTTGATGGTGGGACAACCTGGTACGGGTAAAACGCTGTTGGCCAAGGCAATTGCAGGAGAGGCCAAGGTGCCGTTCTTCTCGATCTCAGGTTCAGACTTTGTAGAAATGTTCGTTGGTGTCGGTGCTTCTCGAGTGAGAGACATGTTCGAGCAGGCGAAGAAACAGTCACCCTGCATCATTTTCATCGATGAAATTGATGCCGTGGGTCGGCATCGTGGAGCAGGACTTGGTGGTGGTCACGACGAACGTGAGCAGACGCTTAACCAGCTGCTTGTTGAGATGGACGGTTTTGATGGAAACGACGGTATTATCGTGATTGCTGCCACTAACAGGCCAGACGTGCTTGATCCGGCGCTACTCCGACCGGGCAGATTTGACCGACAGGTCGTCGTTGGGCTGCCAGATATCAGAGGTAGAGAGCAGATCCTCAAGGTGCACATGCGGAAAGTCCCGCTGGGCGATGATGTCGAGCCTGCTTTAATCGCCAGGGGCACGCCAGGTTTTTCCGGGGCTGACCTCGCTAACCTCGTCAATGAAGCTGCTTTATTTGCTGCAAGGCAGAACAGCAGGACGGTTGGCATGGAGCAGTTTGAACAGGCGAAAGACAAAATCATGATGGGCGCAGAGCGCAAGAGCATGGTGATGTCTGATAAGGAAAAGAGAAACACAGCGTATCACGAGTCAGGTCACTGTATTGTCGGTTACCTGGTCCCGGAGCACGATCCGACTTACAAGGTTACAATTATCCCTCGAGGAAGGGCGCTCGGTGTAACGATGTATCTTCCCGAAGAGGATCGTTATTCCATGAGCAAGAGAATGATTACCAGCCAGATCTGCTCATTGTTTGGCGGGCGAATAGCGGAAGAGCTCACGCTTGGCCCTGATGGAATAACCACGGGTGCGTCGAACGATATTGAACGCGCAACGAAAATGGCAAGAGCAATGGTGACCAAGTGGGGTCTTTCAGACAAGCTTGGCCCCTTGATGTACGACGAGGAGCATGAAGAGGTGTTTCTTGGCAAGACAGCGGGCTCTGCGCACTCGCAAGTGTCCGACGAGACTGCGAAGCAGATCGACGCCGAGGTTCGGGATATTATTGACGGTTGCTACAAGACTGCGAAGAAAATTCTCGAGGAGAATAGGGATAAGCTCGATGCGATGACCGAAGCCCTGCTCGAGTACGAAACGATTGATGCGGCGCAAATCGAAGATATTATGTCAGGCCGAAAACCACAGCCTCCAGGTGACTGGAACGATTCGGATGATCCAAAACCAAAAGATGGTAAAGAAATGGATTCTGACTCGAGGGCAAGCGGTGCCGTAGGCGGCCCCGCTGGCGAGCACTAGTCGACCCTTTATCTATAATTATCCGATTGCCCGATCGGTATCTGTAGTATGCTTCCCCTATCCTGACGTCAGACAATAGTCTGGCGTCAGTTGATCTCTGACAATTTCTCAGCACCACCATTAAATCTTCTACTTAAGAAAGAAATCGTGCGATGAAAAAAAAATATTTTGGAACAGACGGGATACGTGGAAAGGTAGGCGAAGCACCAATAACCCCCGAGTTTATGCTTCGTCTAGGTTGGGCCGCTGGTAAGGTTTTTTCCAATGAAGGGAAGGGACGCATACTCATTGGCAAAGACACAAGAATATCCGGTTACATGCTAGAGTCCGCGCTCGAGGCTGGTCTGGTCTCGGCCGGTGTCGATGTTTCCCTACTCGGCCCAATGCCCACGCCGGCAATTGCATACCTCACTCGAACCTTCAACGCGCAAGCGGGAATCGTTATCAGCGCGTCCCACAATCCGTATTACGACAATGGGATTAAGTTTTTCTCTGGCATCGGCGAGAAGCTCGATGACGAGATAGAACATGCAATCGAAGAGATGCTGGACCAACCGATGGAAGTCGTTGCTTCCGACCAGATAGGTAAAGTCTCAAGAATTAACGATGCTGCAGGCAGATATATCGAGTTTTGCAAGGGTTGTTACAACGCATCTGAAAATCTGAAGGGCAGGCGGATCGTCGTTGATTGTGCGCATGGGGCAACCTACCACATCGCTCCTAGTGTGTTCCGCGAACTGGGCGCTGAAGTGATCGAAATAGGGGTTCAGCCAAACGGACTCAACATCAATGAGTTGGTCGGATCTACAGAGCCACAGGCCTTGCAGCAAGCTGTGCGCGATTCCCGCGCCGACTTTGGGATAGCCCTTGATGGCGATGGCGACCGGTTGATTATGACAGACCATGAAGGCCAGATCGTGGATGGCGATGAATTGCTGATGGTTGTGGCGGGTCACCAAAAAGACAAAGGCACGTTACAAGGCGGGGTTGTTGGCACCTTAATGAGCAATTTTGGGCTGGAACTTAGCCTTAAGAATGAAGATATACCGTTTGTTCGCGCTGATGTTGGCGACCGATACGTGCTCGCGGAACTGCAGGCAAATGACTGGCAACTGGGCGGAGAGTCATCTGGCCACATGTTGTGTCTGAATCTTACAAGCACCGGTGACGGCATCGTGTCAGCACTAAGTGTTGTGGAGGCGATTGTTGATTCGGGCAAAAGTCTCCAAGAGTTAAAGGGTAGGATGACCAAGTTTCCGCAAAAGATGATTAATGTTCGATGCCATAAGGCTGTAGTCAACACGGAAGAGGTGAAAGCTGCTGTTGCCAAAACAGAAGAAACGCTGGCGGGTAAGGGTCGGGTACTTCTGAGACCATCTGGTACAGAACCTGTCGTTCGCGTGATGGTTGAGGGCGAGGATGCTCACATGGTCGATAACCTGGCGCGAGATCTTGCCGTGGTGGTAGAAAACGCGGTTGCGTAAACATTGAAAGCCGCCAAAAGGGCGGGTATCAGGAAGTTGTATTGAAAACGCCATTCAAAGCCGTTAAGATTTGCCGCCGCTTTTGGGGGAGGTTCAGATTTTGAGAAAACCTTTGATCGTCGGCAATTGGAAAATGAATGGCTCTCGGGAGAGTGTTCGAGCGCTGTTGCTAGCAATCACGGCGAACGAGGCCGTAGGCTGTGACCGGATGGTCTGCCCACCCTTCGTTTTTATGGATATGGCCGCAGGTCTGGTTCAGCAAAGTGGTGTAGGGTTAGCAGCTCAGAATTTGGAATCGCACGAAGCAGGTGCTTTCACCGGTGAAATCAGCGCAGCGATGTTAGCTGACTTTGGTTGCAGCCACACGCTGGTAGGACATTCCGAACGAAGGGAATTGTTTGGCGAAACCGATGAAGTCGTTGCGGCGAAGTGTGTTGCAGCGTTGGATGGTGGATTGGTACCGATTTTATGCGTCGGTGAAACACTTGCCGAACGAGAATCCGGTGAGACCGAGTCAGTTATCCTTCGACAAGTTAATGAAGTGATGAAGATAGTTGGAGTAGAAGGCATCGGCCGCTCAATAGTGGCATACGAACCGGTTTGGGCTATTGGAACAGGGAAAAGTGCCACTGCTGAAGAGGCAGAGGCGGTTCACAAGCTGATTCGAAACAGACTGGCTGAAGAAAGTGAGCTGGTTGGAGAAAAAGTTAGAATTCTTTACGGCGGCAGTGTAAAGCCGGAGAATGCAAAGGCGTTATTTGCCATGAAAAATATCGATGGCGCATTGGTTGGCGGAGCTTCTCTTGACGCAAACGCGTTTTTAGCGATTTGTGACGCTGCAGCGAGATAAACAAGTCACCGCGGTTTGAGCAGGAATGTGGGCTAGCGGTCAACGCAGCCAGGATGTTACAGACAAGAGTAATAATAGAATGATGGATTTACAGATTGTTGAAACGATAATATTGGTGCTGCACGTACTCGCGGCACTGGCCATTATAGGGCTTGTACTAATTCAGCACGGTAAAGGCGCTGATATGGGTTCAGGATTTGGTAGTGGCGCGTCAGCAACTGTATTTGGTAGCGGTGGTGCAGGCAATTTTCTGAGCAAAAGCACTTCTGCCATAGCAATTGCATTTTTTCTCACGAGTTTTGGTTTGGCCTACTTCGCGAAAACGCAATCGGTTGCCGCGAGAGATGTGGGTATACCAGCCGCGATAGAGCAAACCGCCCCGCAATCACTGGGCGAAGATTTGTTGCTACCAACGCTTGAGCAAGTTGAGCGAGCAGAGTCAGAAATGCCTGAACTTGATCGTCCCTCTGAGTCAATTGTTCCTGAGGATCAGTAGTTTTTTATGCCGAAGTGGTGAAATTGGTAGACACGCTACCTTGAGGGGGTAGTGAGCTTTAGCTCGTGGAGGTTCAAGTCCTCTCTTCGGCACCAAAA
>ERZ1047985.850-NODE-850-length-22459-cov-7.762141_pt1 | contig 22459 bp, 20 predicted proteins | sample MGYA00383097_ERZ1047985 | MGnify/ENA primary metagenome ERZ1047985 (study PRJEB29581, sample SAMEA5548367) | metagenome | biome: marine; feature: coastal; material: water | depth 50 m | study: Short-term variability in the microbial, nano- and picoplankton...
AAGGAAGCGGTCAAACAGAACCTAGCGACGCGCAAAGAGTCTCTGCGGTACCTCAATGACGGCGGTGCAATTGGGGTATTCCCGGGCGGTACAGTTTCAACCGCTGCAAAACCGTTTTCGCATCCAATGGATCCGACTTGGCGCAGTTTCACGGCGCGAATGGTTGCGAAATCTGGCGCGACAGTCGTTCCGATATACTTTGATGGTCACACCTCTCGTTTGTTTCAGATTGCCAGCCACTTACACAATACGCTGCGATTGGGACTGTTTATCAAAGAGTTCAAAAAACGCGTTGATACCCCCGTTCGGATTGTTGTCGGTAAGCCAATCGCACAAGAAGAATTGCAAAAGCGATCTGGCGACGCACGCGAAATGATGGATTTCTTGCGAAAATCTACCTATAGATTATCCCCTAAACCCTTGAAAAACTTGGAGAACGGTTATGAATTTGAAAACCGTTATAAGAATTAAATGGCAGTAGGTGTATTTGACTCTGGCCTTGGTGGACTGACTGTTTTGAACGCGGTCAGCAAGCGACTGCCGGACGTACCGTTCGTGTATCTTGGCGATAACGCCCATGCGCCGTACGGGGTGCGTGATGCGCAGGACGTATATGAACTGACGACCAAGGCGACAGAGCGGCTTTGGGAAGCGGGCTGTGATTTGGTCATATTGGCGTGCAACACCGCCAGTGCAGCCGCGTTACGCCGGATGCAGGAAAGCTGGTTGTCACCCGAAAAGCGAGCGCTGGGTGTGTTCGTCCCGTTGATCGAGGCCCTGACTGAACGGAATTGGGGCGACAATAGCCCCCCAAGAGAAGTCGGAGTAAAACGCGTTGCCTTGTTCGCGACGCCTTCAACAGTTTCAAGCCGTGCGTTTCAGCGCGAACTGGCGTTTCGGGCGATCGGTGTGGATGTTGAAGCGCAAGCGTGTGGTGGGTTGGTCGATGCGATCGAAGATGGCGACATGATTTTGGCTGAAGCCTTGGTCAAAAGCCATGCGGATGCATTGATGCGTAAGATGCCAAAGCCGGATGCTGCCATCCTTGGCTGCACTCATTATCCGTTAATGGAGCGCGAGTTTCAGGCTGCTTTGGGTGAAGATGTGAAAGTGTTTTCCCAGGCAAGCCTTGTTGCGAATAGCCTTGCGGATTATCTTGAACGTCATCCCCAAATGATCGGCGAGGGCACTGAGAGCAAGTTCCTGACGACGGGTGATCCTGAAAAGGTGTCGGTCCACGCGACGAACTTTCTAAAACGAAAAATCACTTTTGAGGCAGCATAATCAACGTGATTTGGACGCATTGAATTTTTGGAATTTAATGTTAGGTGACAAATAAGCGAACTAGGGTGCGGTGATGAAGTCTCTTAAAAAGAAACGCAGAATTCAGGTGATCATTGCGGCGTTCGTCGCATTGGCAATCGCGGGAGTGTTGATTGGAACGGCGTTCAAGGACGGGATTAATTTCTTCCGGTCACCCTCGGAAGTCATCGCAGCGCCACCGACCTCGTCTGAGGTTTTTCGCATTGGTGGGCTTGTTGAAGACGGCAGTTTGGTGCGTGGTCAGGGTGAAACTGTAAGCTTTTCGGTCACGGATGGCGGGGCAACGGTTCCTGTAATTTACACGGGTGTCTTGCCAGATTTGTTTGAAGAAAACCAAGGTATGGTGGGCACAGGTTCTTACATTAACGGTGTATTTGAAGCCACTGAAATTCTTGCAAAACATGACGAAACGTATATGCCTAAAGAAGTTGTCGACGCGTTGAAAGCGCAAGGCGTGTATCAAGCCCCAGAAGACAGCTGAGATCGCAACTCAAAGACAATCTTAACCAATTGACGTTGATCTTCCCGTGTCTTTGAGACTGGGATGCTGAAATGCCAAATGTACGAGAAATTGCCCGTGAAATCGTTGGGCGTGAGGGCGGATTTGTCGAAGATCCTGATGATCCCGGTGGGGCGACTAAGCACGGGATTACCATTCACACCATGCGTCGATTGGGGTTGGACCTCGATCAGGACGGCGACGTGGATCGGTTGGACGTTCAGCATGTCTCAGTTGAACTGGCTGAAGAAGTCTTCATTCGCGAGTACTTTGAAAGGCCCCGTATCGACCGACTGCCAACGCCGTTGCAGGCCACGGTTTTTGACATGCAGGTGAATTCGGGCGCCCATTCAGTTCGAATTTTACAGCGTCTAGTTTCGGCGATGGGGCAAAAATGTACGGTAAACGGGGTGATAGGACCAAAAACTTTGGCCGCTGTTCACGCCGCTTTTGACAAGGCTTCTGATTACATCGTCGACGCTTATGGGATTGAACGCAGAAACTACTATTTTGCGTTGGCAGACCGTCGCCCGTCTTCGCGAAAATATTGCCGAGCGCGCAGCGGGGGCAAGGGTGGTTGGATACGGCGGGCCGAGGAATTCATATCGCCGCGCTTTCACATGAGCACAAGACAGTTTCGAGAAAGGATTGCGCAATGGGCGTAGTGACCGAGGTATTTGGGTCTGTTTTTGGGGGCGGCCGAAATGTCGTTACGGAAACGGCGGAAGTTTTTCGCGTTAATGTCGAGGCGCAAGCTCAAAGGGACTCTGAGGCTTCCCATGCGGCGTTGGCGCAGTTTGCAGCTGAATTTGGTGGGGCGCGGCAGGGGTGGTTTGATCAGTTCGTAGATGGCCTGAACCGCCTGCCGCGTCCAGTAATGGCCTTTGGAGTGATTGGTCTTTTTGTTTCGGCTGCCGTCAATCCAGCGTGGTTTTCTGAGCGAATGCATGGGGTTGCGTTGGTTCCAGAGCCACTTTGGTGGTTGCTCGGCGCGATTGTGAGTTTCTATTTCGGCGCTCGTCATCAGGCAAAGGGGATGGAGTTTCGTCGCTCTGTTGCCCAGACCGTTGCACGTGTTTCAGGGTCTGATGCTCGTCTAGACGACAATCTAGCACTTGAGGAATGGCGCACGCACGCGACAAAGTGATCGAAGCTAAGCGCGAATTCTGATTGGACGTCTTTAAAAGACATCTTATAACCGCGATATGATAGTTGAACTCGGTCACTTCGCCCTCATTCTTGCCCTATGCGTTGCCATAGTGCAGGCGATCGTTCCCTTAATCGGAGCACACAATCGTTGGCCGGGTTGGATGTCCGTGGCCGAGCCTGCGGCGACATTGCAGTTTCTTTTAACCGCTTCGGCCTTCGGGGCGCTGACATATGCGTTCGTTACGTCGGATTTTTCACTGCGCCTAGTGGTGATGAACTCACACACCGCCAAACCGATGCTCTACAAAGTGTCGGGCGTTTGGGGGAACCACGAAGGCTCTATGTTGCTGTGGGTTTTGATCCTCACTCTGTTTGGCGCGATGGCCGCTTGGTTTGGAGGGAACTTGCCACCGACGATGAAAGCTCGTGTTTTGTCGGTGCAGTCGGCCGTGGCAGTCGCTTTCCTTGGCTTTATTATCTTTACGTCAAACCCGTTTGTCCGACTTTCAGCACCACCTTTCGATGGCCGCGATCTGAACCCTTTGTTGCAAGATCCTGGTTTGGCGTTCCACCCGCCGTTTTTATACCTCGGCTATGTCGGATTAAGCATGTCGTTTTCGTTCGCGGTCGCTGCTCTGCTAGAGGGCCGTGTCGATGCAGCTTGGGGAAGGTGGGTACGACCATGGACTTTGGCGGCTTGGATGTTCCTGACGATCGGTATCGGGTTAGGCAGCTGGTGGGCCTATTATGAGCTTGGCTGGGGTGGATTTTGGTTTTGGGATCCCGTGGAAAACGCCAGCTTCATGCCTTGGTTACTTGGTGCTGCACTGCTGCACTCCGCTGTGGTTGTTGAAAAACGCGAAAGCCTGAAAAGCTGGACTATCCTGTTGGCGATCCTAGCATTCGGGTTTTCGTTGATCGGCACGTTTATCGTGCGCTCAGGCGTTTTGACGTCAGTACACGCGTTCGCGTCCGATCCAGAGCGGGGCGTGTTGATCCTGTTCATTCTGGCGTTCTTTGTGGGTGGTGCACTGGTGTTGTTTGCCGCGCGCGCCAACATCATGCAGTCCAAGGGCGTTTTCAGCACTGTCAGCCGCGAAAGCGGATTGATTTTGAACAACATCCTGTTGGCGGTTGCGTGTTTCGTCGTTTTTATAGGGACGATCTGGCCATTGATCGCCGAGATGTTCTTTGATCGAAAACTTTCGGTCGGCGCGCCGTTTTTCAATCAAGCTTTCACGCCATTTATGATCGCACTTGGTGCTGTAATGCCTATTGGGGCGATGCTGCCATGGAAGCGGGCAAGCGTCGGGCGTGCCTTCAAGCAATTGATTCCTGCGTTAATCGTGGCGCTGGCCCTTGGGTTACTGGCATATGTTTGGCAAACCGGTCGGTCCTTGTTGGGACCAGTTGGTTTGTTTCTTGGGGCATGGTTGGTTTTCGGCGCCATAACTGACATTTGGCAACGCACCGGAAAAAGCGGCAATCGCCTTGCACGGTTGATGCGTCTACCGCGTGCCGATTGGGGTAAATCCGTTGCCCATGCGGGCATGGGAATCACGATGTTCGGCATCGCAGGCCTGATGGCTTGGGAACTAGAGGATATCAGTGTTGCGGCTGTTGGAGAGAGCGTTGAGATTGGTGATTATCAACTGACTCTGGCGAATGTCGAGCGCGTCCCCGGGCCAAACTACATGTCCACCACTGCTACCGTTGAAGTCAGAAACGAGGGCCGTATTGTCAGTGTTTTGAAACCTGAGAAACGTGTTTATCCGGTGCAAGCCATGCCAACGACGGAAGCTGCGATTGATAACGGATTGTTCCGCGATATCTATGTGGTCATCGGGGATGCCCAACAAAACGGTGGCTGGGCTTTGCGGAGCCACGTGAAACCTCTGGCAAATTGGATATGGGCCGGAACGATTATTATGGCGCTTGGGGGATTGCTCAGCCTGTCTGATCGTCGTTATCGGGTCGCCGCGGGGGCCAGAAAAAGACCAAGGGCAGGGGTGCCAGCCGAATGAAACGTTTGATCCTCATCCTTTGTCTACTGGCAACTCCGATTTTGGCGGTCGAACCACACGAGATGCTGGGCGACCCAATACTTGAGGCAAGGGCACAGGTTCTAGACACGCAATTGCGTTGCGTGAAGTGTCAATCCGAGGCCCTGGCGTCCTCAAATGCGGCATGGGCAGCGGATGCTAGGGTATTGTTGCGCCAATTATTGACGGATGGTTACAGCGATCAAGAAGTGCGAGATTTCTTCGTTGTGCGATACGGAGAGTACGTTTTGATGGAACCCCAAAAAGGTGGCTCGAACGCACTTCTTTGGTATGCAGGGCCAATTATGTTGTTGTTGGGATGTGGCATTGGATGGGGCTTCTTGCGCAGACGAAACGCGGTATCGTCGACAAGCGCTAAGCCGGGTGATCTAAGCGATGAAGAAAAAACTCGACTTGCCGAGATTATGAACGATTGACGTAAGGTTCCCCTTGGACCACAGAAATGCGCGACTACATCTAGCGCAACGCAAAAGGAGCGCCACCCGTGATCTACGAAACTATTGCTTACCAAGTCTCAGATGACATTGCTGTTCTGACACTCAACCGTCCTGACGTTATGAATGCCATGAACGCCCTGATGCGTGCGGAAGTGCTGCATGCTGTTAAGGCTGCAGCCAGCGAAGCGCGCGTCTTGGTGATTACGGGGGCAGGCAAAGCGTTCTGTTCGGGTCAAGATCTCGGCGATGGTGGCAATGCAGCAAACATCGACCTTGAGCGGGTGTTGCGGGATGAATACGTTCCGATGATCCGAGCGATCAGCGATTGCCCAATTCCAGTCATCGCCGCCGTTAACGGTGCCGCTGCCGGCGCTGGCGCAAATTTGGCGTTGGTTTGTGACGTTGTGATTGCGACCGAACGCGCGGTGTTTTTACAGGCATTCACACGTATTGGTCTTATCCCGGATGCTGGTGGCACGTATTTGCTACCTCGTCAGGTGGGAATGCCCCGCGCGATGGGTGCCTCTTTGTTTGCTGAACCGATATCAGCACGAAAAGCGGAATCTTGGGGCATGATCTGGGAAGCGGTCGAGGACGTCAATTTCAACGCTCACTGGCAGAAACGCGCTAAGCAATTGGCGACGGGTCCGACCATTGCCTACCAGCACGTAAAAGAAGCTCTGAGTGCATCACAAAACAATACTTTGGAAGAGCAGTTGTTGTTAGAGGCCCGTTTGCAGGGTGCCTGCGGAAAGACCCGGGACTTTACAGAGGGCGTCATGGCCTTTTTGGATAAACGGCCTGCTGAATACGAAGGCCGCTAACGAAAAAAGGCAGGGTTACGACCCTGCCTTTGCTTTTTAGAACAGCCAGAAGCTAAAATCCCAGCCACCGTCATCGTCGTCATCATCGTCGTCGTCGTCGTCATCTGCGTCTTCGATGAAGATGTCGTCATCTACGTCTTTGTCCTCGGCCTCGCCAAGTGTGTACTGAGGCTCGCAGTCTTCTTCCCACGAGACAGCACCCATGATTACGGCATCGTCATCGCGATCTCCGCCCTCTTCACCGACTGATTCCAGATTGATTACAACCGGCTGACCTTCGAAGTCTTCGTGCGTAAGCGGCTCGCTGTCGTGACTTAGTGTAAAGGACGTGAAACGAATGTCGTCATCATAGTCCTCGTCTTCATCATCATCATCATCATGGTGATGATCTTCATAGAGGCCACTCGATCCGATCTCTACACCACCATCGAATTTGCCAAAAAAGTCTTTAATATCTTTGGGGAGTTTTACGCCGTGACCAAGCTTGTCTACTTTGTCATCGTCGAACTTCGACTTAGTTACGTCGTCACCATCAACCTCAAGATCATCGGCAAGCGAGTCGTCGTTCATCGCAAAGAAGAAACCCCGAAGATCACCAATTTGACCAGTGTCGCCAAGAACCTCTAGATCAACCTTCATGTCACCATTGTCGAGCTCGGTCATGGTGACTTCGACGTTTACGTCGCCTGCGACAGTAAAGGATTTCGACGCGGGGTCTTCTTCAACTTCTTCACCACCGACATATTCCCAACCACCGTTCCCATCTGGATGCCAGTCGCCGTAGATATAGTCGTTCATTTCATGTTCGACATCTGCGTCTTCATTATGCGTTAGAACAGTGCCGTCACCGGTTTCAGTGTCCACAACCATTGCAAAACTTTCGAGATCGAAATCATCGATTGTCAGCGGTCGGTCGTCACTCCAAAGCGTGAAACACGTTTTGTCGATGTCACCTTCAACGCCACTACCGGAATCACTGAATTCAATTCGACCGTCATAGTCGCCCTTCAGTTCAGTACCATCAGAGAGAGAGTTGATGCCATCATCAACAAACTCGGCGCCTGTGCCATCGGGCATCCACGCATGAATGCTTCCTACAATACTAGGATCTGTGAAATTAAAGAAGACTGCGTCCAAATCTCCGATGTCTCCGCTGTTGTCCAACGAAGTCATTTTAACAAAGAGGTTGCCGTGGTCTTCTACTACGCGAATGTGAACCTGTGGGTCACACCCAACGATGAATTCTTCGGACACTTTGTCCGGATTCGGAGTAACATCTCCAGCCATAACTCATTAACCTTTAAGCAGTCGTAATGCCGCCACACCAAGGACACATTATCAAATTGAGCCACTTTTAGTCAATTCGTTCGAGCTAACTCTTTGGGATACAAGCTGTTTCCCAAACGTATACAAGCAAACGCCCGACATCATTGATGCCGGGCGTTTCCAAATTTGCTACAATTATTGTCTAACTGATAATTATCTATCTTCAATGTCGGTATAGTCTCGAAGCGTATCGCCTTGGTATAACTGACGAGGGCGGCCGATTTTCATCTGTGGATCTGAGATCATTTCTTTCCACTGCGAAATCCAGCCGACAGTCCGTGACAGAGCAAAGATTGGTGTGAACATTGAGGTTGGGAAACCCATAGCCTCAAGAATGATGCCCGAGTAGAAATCAACGTTCGGGAACAGTTTCTTCTCGACGAAGTAGGGATCGTTCAGGGCCACGTTTTCAAGCTCTTTTGCAACCTGAAGGAGAAGATTGTCTTCAACTCCGAGCAATTCCAACACTTCATCAGCGGATTGTTTCAGAACCGTGGCACGCGGATCGGTATTTTTGTAAACGCGGTGACCAAAGCCCATCAGGCGGAATGGGTCTTCTTTGTCCTTCGCGCGCGCGATAAATTCGGGGATACGATCGACAGTCCCAATCTCTTTCAGCATCTCAAGGCAGGCTTGGTTGGCGCCACCGTGGGCAGGTCCCCAAAGACAAGCAACACCAGCGGCGATACAGGCAAACGGGTTCGCACCTGATGACGACGCCAAACGCACTGTAGACGTCGAAGCGTTTTGTTCATGATCCGCATGTAATGTGAAGATACGATCCATTGCACGGGCTAGGATTGGGTTCACTTCATAATCTTCACACGGCACTGCAAAGCACATCCGCAGGAAGTTTGACGCGTAATCAAGGTCATTTCGCGGATAAATGAAGGGCTGACCAATTGTGTATTTATAGGCCATCGCAGCAATAGTAGGCAGTTTCGCAATCAAACGAATTGAGGCAACTTCGCGTTGACGAGGGTCAGCAATATCCGTTGAATCGTGATAAAACGCCGACATTGCACCGATGACACCGACCATAATGGCCATAGGGTGGGCATCGCGACGAAAACCGCGGAAAAAGTTAATCATCTGCTCGTGGACCATAGTGTGTTGGGTCACGAGTGTTTCAAAATCTTCCAGCTCGTCAGCCGTTGGTAGATAGCCGTAAAGCAGCAAAAAGCAGACTTCTAGATAGTGTGATTTACCAGCAAGTTGATCAATCGGGTAACCACGATGCCATAACTCGCCTTTGCCGCCGTCGATATATGTAATTGTGCTGTCACAGCTGGCTGTGGACGTGAAACCGGGATCGTAAGTGAATACGCCTGCTTGTGCGTAAAGCTTGCGTATGTCGAGAACATCCGGACCGGCTGTCGGTGAATAGATTGGCAGATCGTAGTCTTTGCCATCAATAGTTAGCTTTGCAGCTCGTTTTGTATCAGCCATGTAGATTTCTCCTATTCGCAGCCCTTGCAGCGGATCTGCAGAGCAATGGTTGAACGGCCAAGGCTGAGGAATAGTTAATCCTCTATAGCTTCGGCCGCGTCATTTAGCCGGGCAATGGTTTCTTCCTTACCCAGCACTAGCATCATATCGAACACGCTTGGCGTTGCCGCGCGACCAGCAAGTGCTGCCCGCATAGGCCCGGCAAGCTTGCCGAATTTAATCTCGTTTGCTTGGGCAACGGTGTTTGTTGCAGCCTCGAGATTTTCTCGATCCCAGCTAACATTTTGCAGGTGCGGCGTCAATTCATTCAGTATACCACGGGATACATTATCGAGGTTCTTTGCCGATTTTTCGTCAGGTGTTAATGGACGATCAACAACAATAAACTCAGCCTTATCAAGAAGTTCAGGGTAGGTCTTGGCGCGCTCTTTGAGACAATACATACCCTCGTTCAGAAGCTGTTTTTTTGCGTCACTAAGCGCAGAGGCACCGGTAACCTCCAAAAATTCGCCAAGTTCACGCAGCAGTGCAGCATTTTCTGAGTCAGCAATCTGTTGACCGCAAAGATTTTCCAATTTCTTGAAGTCAAACCGCGCAGGAGATTTTCCGATGCCGTCAAACCCGAACCATTCTTTAGCTTGAGCATCCGAGAAAAATTCATCGTCGCCGTGGCTCCAACCCAAGCGGGCCAAATAGTTTCTCATGCCAGAAGCAGGGTAGCCCATCGCCTGATATTCTTCGACACCAAGGGCACCGTGACGCTTGGACAGTTTTTTGCCATCCGGTCCATGGATTAACGGAATGTGCGCCCACACGGGAACGTTCCAGTCCATCGCGTTATAGATCATCATCTGACGCGCAGCGTTGTTTAAATGATCGTCGCCTCGAATAACGTGCGTTACGCCCATATCGTGATCGTCAACCACAACGGCCAGCATATAGACCGGCGTTCCGTCAGAGCGCAAAAGGACCATATCATCCAACTGTTTGTTGTTGATGGTCACATCACCCTGAACTTGATCGTTAATGATAGTCGATCCGTGCCTTGGCGCTTTGATGCGCACAACAAAAGGAAGATCAGGATGCGTCGTAACATCAGCGTCTCGCCAAGGTGATTGAAACAAGGTCGACTTGCCTTCTGCCTTAGCAGTATCGCGAAAGGTCTGAATTTCATCTTGCGTAGAGAAACACTTGTAAGCTTTGCCCTCTGCCAACAATTGCAGAGCTACTTCGCGATGGCGATCAGCGCTTTCGAATTGGCTGACGGCCTCTCCGTCGTGGTCCAGACCCAGCCATTCCATTCCTTTGAGAATTGCCTTGGTCGCTTCTGGAGTCGAGCGTTCGCGGTCAGTGTCTTCGATCCGCAGCAGAAACTTGCCGCCACGGCCACGGGCATAAAGCCAATTGAACAAGGCAGTACGAGCGCCACCTATATGTAGGTAGCCAGTGGGCGAGGGGGCGAAGCGCGTGACAACGGCGTCAGACATCGGGTCTTTACCTTTCGGAAACCAAAGATGGGATAGATTTGGGCCTGTCTAGCTGTCCGTCTGGGTAAGAACAAGTGCCCCGCGCAACCTCGTTTATCTCTTCGATGATCCTATCCCAACAGGGGCATTTGTTCCTGTGGATGCCGGTTTGCTTTGCAATTGGAATTGGTGGTTTTTTCTCGATGAGGGTTGAACCACAGGCAAGCGTGTATTGGGCGGCACTACTTACTGTATTGGCACTGGTCTCCGTTAAACGGTTTCAGTTCGTTGGTCGCGCGCTGGTTCTTGGTTTGTGTGCAGTGACTTCGGGCTTCGTTTTGGCTTCGGTACGTAGTCATTCGGTTGCTGAGGTTCGTCTTGAGTTTCGTTACTATGGGCCAGTTGAAGGTCGGGTCATCGCGATAGATAGAAGTGCCTCAGATGCGGTGCGACTTAGCTTGGATAAGGTGGTGCTGTTTAATCTATCCCCTTCGCGTACACCTGCCCGTGTTCGCGTTGCACTTCATGGCGATCAAGAACACTTCAGCCCGCTTGTTGGTGAAACTATACTATTGGCGGCACACCTAAGCCCCCCCTCGGGCCCAGTAGAGCCTGGCGGATTTGACTTTCAGCGTCACGCTTGGTTTCAAAAACTAGGTGCGGTTGGGTACACGCGTAGCCCTGCGATGGTTCTATTGCCAGCCAGCGACACCTTGTTGATTGCCCGTGTTCGGCAGCAGATTTCCAATCACATTCGGGATGTCTTGCCGACTAAAACAGGGGGCTTTGCTGCGGCAGTTGTAACTGGGGATCGCGCGGGCATTGATCAGGCCAGTTTGGACAGTTTGCGCGATTCAAACCTCGCGCATCTTCTGGCCATCTCTGGTTTGCACATGGGAATGCTGACGGGGTTTATCTTTGCGATGGTTCGCGGTGGCTTGGCGTTAATGCCGTCAGTCTCAATGCGACTACCAGCCAAAAAATGTGCGGCTCTTTGCGCACTCGTGGTTGCGAGCGGGTATTTGGCGCTGTCCGGCGGCGCGATCGGAACAGAACGCGCTTTCGTGATGGTTCTGGTCGCTCTGGTTGCCATCCTACTTGATAGGCGAGCAATAAGTTTGCGCGCGGTAGCTGTCGCAGCGCTTGTTGTTTTGGTCAGAACACCCGAGGCGCTGGTCAGTCCCGGTTTTCAGATGTCTTTTGCCGCAACGACGGCATTGGTGGCGGTTTTTACCGAAATACGAGATCGAGAGTGGACGATTGGCCCTAAGTGGATGCGACCAGTAATTGCGACGGTATTGTCCTCTGCAGTTGCCGGTTTGGCGACGGCACCGTTTGGGGCGGCGCATTTCAATCAGGTTTCGCAAATGGGATTGATCGCGAATGTGTTGTCCGTTCCGGCGATGGGGTTAATCGTCGTCCCCGGAGGCGTTCTTGCGGCCATACTGTCTCCGTTTGGCGCGTCATGGGTCGGTTTGAACATCATGGGACTCGGCTTGAATTGGATCATGCTGATCTCGGATTGGGTGGCGGGTTTTGAATACTCGGTCCGATTGGTGCCGCAACCAGATCGCATCGTGTTGCCCCTTTTTGCGTTGGGGGCTTTGTGGGCGTCTTTTTGGCGAGGGTCTGCGCGATTTGCGGGAGTTGTCGTTATACTCATCGCGGCTTTGGTTTGGGTCGCAACAGACAGACCGCATATTTTAATCTCTGATAATGGCGGCCTCGTCGGTGTATTGACTGAGGATGGCAGAGCGCTTTCAAAGGCGCGCGGAAGTGGTTTCGTGGCTGGTGTTTGGCTTGAAAACGACGGGGATGACAATTCTCAGTCTGATGCCCATGCTAAATGGGACAATCAAGTTCGACACGTGACTGGCAAGAAAACGGTTGAAAGGATCGAGGATTGTGGAGGAAGCGCGATTTTGGTGGTTAACGCCGAACCACAGCGCAAGCTTCCTTGCCAAGTGATTTCCCCGAAATATTTGCGCCAAACCGGAAGTATTGCGATCTCAAAAACGGGTGAAATTCGAACCAGTCGTCAGATCCACGGTGAGCGCATGTGGCACCCATGGACCAAAACTCAATAGCTGCGGATGAGACCGACAAGACGCCCTTGGACACGCACTTTGTCTTCTGGGAAGACGCGCGTTGCAAAAGCCGGATTTGCGGCCTCAAGAGCGATTGCGCCGCCTTGCCTGCGGAAGCGTTTCAAAGTTGCCTCGTGGTCTTCAACCAACGCGACGACGATATCCCCGTTGTCAGCTGTTTCGGCTTCGCGAATGATGACCACGTCACCATCATTGATACCGGCTTCGATCATCGATTCGCCTTTGACCTCAAGAGCGTAGTGTTTGCCTGCGCCGCTAAGCATCGTGCCCGGGACAGCGATATTGCTTGAAACCTGACTGATCGCTTCAATTGGAACACCGGCCGCGATGCGACCCATGACTGGCAAGTTTGCGACTTGATGTGAAATGTCAGAGTTCGCTGCTTGCGGACGAGGGTTTGCATCGCCTTCGATCACTCTTGGCACAAATCCAGCAGGTGATGAACCGAGGCTCTCAGGCAGTTTCACGATTTCAATCGCACGAGCCTTATGAGGCAGGCGACGGATAAATCCACGTTCCTCAAGCGCTGTAATCAGGCGGTGGATGCCAGATTTCGAGCGCAAATCGAGATGTTCTTTCATCTCATCAAAGCTTGGCGGAACGCCGTCGCGATGTAGCCGTTTATTAATAAAATCCAGCAGATCGAGTTGCTTTTTCGTCAACATATCGGGACCCCTTAGATCGAAGTGTTCCTTTTTGTTCTATTGCTGTTCTTGTTTTGTGTCAACAATCTTCGATATCTTGTTTGATACAACGCTTATATGGGCAAATATTGAATCTGCGCGCCAATTGGTTGGGCCGCGTCGTTCTTTGGACGAATTAACAAAGCGTTGGCATCTGCCAAAACAGTTAACAGAGAGCTATCCTGTTTTTCAAAAACTGTTAACTGACCGTTGCGCACGACAGCACGCATATAATGTTCGCGAGGACCATTGGGCCCAACGGCATTTACAAGTATGGCGGGTAAGGGCTGGCACTTTTCTTTTCCCAATCCAAGCATCGCTCGAATGATCGGAAGCAAGAATACTTGACCACACACCATTGCGGAAACGGGATTGCCCGGAAGTCCGACCATCATAGCACCGCCCATACGTCCAGCCATCAACGGCTTACCGGGGCGCATGGCGATTTTGTAAAAGCTTTGCTGCATACCTTTTTGCTGCGCGACTTTACCGACGAGATCGTGATCGCCAACGGAAGCACCGCCAATCGTGACGATAAGGTCAGCGTCTGCAGCTAGATCAAACACTTGTTCAAGTGATGAGATGTTGTCGCGTGCAATCGGCAAAATTCTAACTTTCGCGCCGTGGCTTTCAAGCAGAGCCTTTAGGCCGAATGTGTTAGAGGCGATAATCTGATCCGGCCCAGGTTCTTCCCCTGGCATCACAAGTTCATTACCCGTCGAAATCAACGCGACGTCGGGTTTGCGATAAACTTCGACCGAAGGAATGTTCATTGACGCAAGTAGGGCGACGTCATTGGCTGAAAGCGACCGAGGTGCAGTCAGTGCCTGACCGATTTTGAAATCACCACCGGCAGGTCGAATGTTGCTTCCGTGATGATCGCCCGTGACAGTGATCCGATCGCCAAAACGGGTTATATCCTCTTGGATGATAACGGTGTCGCAGGCCTCAGGAACTGGAGCGCCAGTGAAGATGCGGACCGCTTGGTCGACTTGGATTGAGCCCTTAAAGGAAGTTCCGGCAGCAGCTTCACCTTTGACGGTGTATTGTCCGCCTTTTACGACCGGTCCCAAGACTGCGTAGCCGTCCATGGCCGAGGCCGAAAACGGTGGTTGATTGCGGGTAGCAACGGCGGATTTGGCCAGCACGCGACCTGCGGATTTCGATAGCGAAACGCTTTCGGTTCCTATCGGATTGGCGAGGTCAAACAGGTGGGCTAAAGCCTCGTCAACCGTGATCATGATGCCTCGTAACGCCCTGATTTTCCGCCATCTTTCAAAGTCACGCGGATGCCACCAATTTCCATGGATTTATCAACGGCCTTCGCCATGTCGTAGACCGTCAAAGCAGTAACGGACACAGCCGTCAAAGCCTCCATCTCAACGCCTGTCTGACCCGAGGTTTTCACGGTCGCGGACAAGCGCAACCCGGGCAAATCGGGATCAAGCGTCAGGTCAACGGCAACTTTTGTGACGGGTAAAGGATGGCAAAGTGGGATCAGGTCAGGCGTCTTTTTTGCCCCCATAATTCCAGCAAGACGCGCAACACCAATGACGTCCCCTTTTTTGGCGCGACCCTCAGCTATGATGTCAAAAGTATCAGGCGCCATCTTTACCCAACCTTCTGCTGTTGCAATACGGTCGGTAACGTCTTTGTCGGAAACATCCACCATGTGAGCGTTGCCGTCCTGATCAAAGTGACTAAGTCCAGACATTACACGGCTCCTACCACTGGGTTTGCCAGCAATTCGCGGGTTGCCGTTTCGACGTTCTCTTTGCGCATCAGGCTTTCACCGATCAAGAAGCAACGTGCGCCGTGATCTGTCATCGCCGCCAAATCAGCGGGGGTTGATAGACCGCTTTCCGAAATTAAAATGCGATCGTCAGGTACCAGTTTTGCCAATTGACGAGTCGTGTCCAAACTTGTTTCGAAGGTCTTTAAGTTGCGATTGTTGACGCCAATCAGAGGAGACCTCAGCTTCAAAGCACGCTCAAGCTCTCGGGCGTCATGTGATTCAATCAGCACGTCCATTCCCCAAGAATAGGCTGCATCTTCAAGCTCTTGCGCTTGATCGTCCGTGACACTGGCCATGATGATCAGAATGCAATCTGCCCCAAGTGCGCGCGCTTCCACGACCTGGTAAGTGTCATACATGAAATCTTTTCGTAAGGCTGGCAAAGCCGTTGCCGAACGTGCAGCATTCAAGAATGGCTTTGCGCCTTGAAAGCTTGGCGTGTCTGTTAGGACGGACAGGCAGGTCGCGCCGCCATTTTCGTATGCTTTGGCAAGGTTGGCGGGATCAAAATCAGCGCGGATCAAACCCTTGGAAGGCGAGGCTTTTTTGACTTCGGCGATCAGACCGTAACCTGTTTTTCTGGCGCTTTTAAGAGCAGTAGCAAAGCCGCGTGTCGGGCTGGCCGCCTTTGCCGCGGCTTCAACCTCAGCAATAGGGATTGCGCGCTTGTCTGCTTGGATTTCTTCCAGCTTGTAGGCTTTGATACGGTCGAGTGCTGTCTGTGTCATGCGGTCTTTTAACTAATCGGTGGGTCTGGGGAAAGGGCAGGGATTGGGGCGCCGCCCCAAACCCCGAGGTATTTTAAGCAAGATAAAGCTTAGCTGTTGGTGATTTTGGCCAGTGCTTGGATTTTTGCCAGAGCCGCGCCGCCATCGATGCTTTCGATTGCCATGTCGCGTGCCTCTTTAAGGTCATCGGATTTGCCAGCCACAACAATTGCAGCCGCTGAGTTCAACAAAACGGCGTCGCGGTATGCTGATGGCTCGCCATTAAGGAGCGCGCGAAAAGCAGTGGCGTTGTCTTCTGGCGTGCCGCCGATGATGGCCTCAAACGGATGAACAGGCAGTCCTGCGTCCTCTGGGTGAAGCTCGATTTCTTTGACCGAACCGTCCTCCTCTAGGGCCGCGACCCAAGAGATGCCGGTGATTGTCAGTTCGTCTGTGCCGTCCGAACCGTGGACCAGCCATGCGCGTTCGCTGCCCAATTGGCCGAGCGTTTCTGCCATCGGGCGGATCAGGTCTTTTGAAAAGGCACCGGTCAACTGGCGTTTCACGCCTGCAGGGTTGGTTAATGGGCCGAGAATATTGAACATCGTCCGACACCCGAGTTCCTGACGCACTGGCATCACATATTTCACTGCAGGGTGGTGCATCGGGGCCATCATGAAGGCGATGCCACATTCGTCGAGCGCTTTTTGCACGATGTCAGGGCCGACCATAACATTGACACCCATTTGTGTTTGCACGTCCGCCGTGCCGGATTTTGAGCTGAGGTTCTTGTTGCCGTGCTTAGCCACGACAACGCCGGCACCGGCCGTGACGAATGCTGTGGCGGTTGAAATGTTGAGTGTGTGCTTGCCGTCGCCGCCAGTGCCAACGATGTCCATGGCGCCCTCGGGGGCATTAACGGGCAAACACTTGTCGCGCATGACGGCTGCGGCTGCGGCGTATTCATCAACCGTTTCACCGCGTGTGCGCATTGCCATCAACAACCCACCGATTTGGGCGGGCGTAGATTTGCCGTCAAACAGGATTTGGAACGCAGTTTCGGCTTGCTCGCGGGACAGGGGGCCTTCGGACGCAGCGTTGATGATCGGTTTCATTGCGTCGCTCATGCTGGCACCTTCATTTCGTTTAAGAAGTTTTGCAGCAGGGCGTGGCCGTGCTGGCTTGCGATGGATTCGGGATGGAATTGAACGCCGTGGATCGGCAGTTCCTTATGTTGAAGACCCATGATCAAACCATCTTCAAGCTCGGCCGTGATCTCAAGGCAATCGGGCAGGGATTCACGCTCAACAACCAAGGAATGGTAGCGAGTCGCTTCAAATGGAGTCGGTAGATCCTTGAACAGGCCTTTGCTTGTGTGGTGCATCATGCCCATTTTGCCGTGAACAATTTCGTGACAGCGGATCACATTGCCCCCAAATGCCTGCCCAATGGTCTGATGGCCCAAACACACGCCCATCAAAGGCGTTTTCGTTTCAGCGGCGGCTTGCGTGATGGCCAAGCAAATACCGGCCTGATCTGGGTCACAAGGGCCCGGTGAAAGCAAAATGCCTGCCGGATTCATTGCCATCGCTTCTTGAACGTCAATTGCATCATTTCTGCGCACGACGACCTCGGTTCCGAGTTCACCGAGGTAATGAACAAGATTATAGGTAAAACTATCGTAATTATCGATCAGGAGAAGCATCTGATTTTCCGCGTTTTTGTGTATTTATCGTCTGTATAGTCGGGATATACATGCTCAGGGTTGCGCCGGACCGTCAAGAGGGCGCATTATACCAAAAAACAAAGAACCCTAGTCGGGAGCAATCGAGTGGCACGCGGACTAATTTTTGGCATCATTTGGGGCGGTCTATTCACCGCTCTGTTTTTGGCGGCTGTTTCATTGTTAGCCCCCGTGCCTGACCCGAATGCAGAGGTTATGACACCTGCGCCGCAGGTGAACGTTGCACCCGCGATGCCGACGGAAGATCCCACACCTACGCCGCAAATGTCGTCACCAACCATCGAAGATGCACCGGCGCTTGCAGAAACTACTTCGGCAATTGTTCCGACGACTGGGAATGCAGAAAGCAACCTCTCAGAAGTCAGTGACGAAAATGAGAGCTTGCCGGCGGTATCTGAAGACGATCAACCGTTGGTCGACACTTCGACAGCAACCGCCCCCACAACACCTGAGGCCGAGACCGAAGTAACGGTTGCAACCGAGTCGTCAGAGCCCGCACAGGAAGCAGTGGCGTCGACTGCGATTTCGCAAGTTTTGATCGAGGAAAGCAAAACGCTTTCACCAGACGCTCCATTGACGGAAGACACAACCGTCGTCACGAACCGCCTGCCAACAATTGGCAGTGATGCGATCAACGATGATGTTGTCCACGAGCCGATGGCAGATGCACAAGCCACGGATGATCGCCCGTTGATGGCGATTATTTTGATCGACACCGGAGAATACAACATTGGCCCCGAAGCTTTGGCGAGCTTCCCTTATCCAATCTCTTTCGCAATTGATCCGCTGCGTGAGGATGCGCTTGAGGCGGCGGAAATGTATCGTAGCAAAGGGTTTGAGCTGCTTGTTACGGCTGATTTACCTGAAGGTGGTGATGCATCTTTGGCCGAGATTGCGCTTGCGCCGACGATCGATAGCATTCCGGGCGCGGTTGGCATTTTGGAGGGCACCAATGGTGGTCTTCAAGGCAACATGGAATTGGCCGAAGCTGTCCTGAAAATGGTTGAGGATACGGGCAATGGTTTGGTCCTTCGCGCTAAGGGTTTGAACGCGGCTCAACAACAGGCTGATGGGCGTGATTTGCCGGTCGCGACCTTGTTCCGAGATTTTGACGCAACTGGCCAGAATGCCACGGTCATTCGACGTTTCCTTGATCAAGCAGCGTTTAAGGCTCGGCAAGAAGGGTCCGTCATCATGGTTGGACGGCTTCGCCCTGCCACGATCTCGGCTTTGCTTTTGTGGGGTCTACAAGATCGTGCAACCAGCGTCGTTTTGACACCGGTTTCCACAATTTGGGAACAGTAAGGCTTTAGTTTGAGCTGTTTACAAAGCGCGCGGCATCTTCTGCTGCAGCGCGTAGGGCTTTGGATTTATTGACAGTTTCCATGAATTCGCTTTCAGGATCGCTGTCATAGACAACGCCACCGCCAGCCTGAATATAAAGATTCGCGTCTTTTACAACCGCCGTACGTAGGGCAATACACATATCCATGTCACCGCCCGCGCTGAAGTAGCCGACGCCGCCTCCGTAGACACCGCGTTTTTCGGGCTCTAGCTCGTCGATGATTTCCATCGCACGGACTTTTGGCGCACCTGAAACCGTGCCTGCAGGTAGGCCGGACAGCAGTGCCGACAATGCGTCTTGGTCGTCAGCCAGTTCACCGATCACGTTCGAAACAATGTGCATGACGTGGCTATAGCGTTCTATAATGAATTCTTCGGTAGGGCGAACAGTGCCAATCTTTGAAACTTTTCCAGTGTCATTCCGACCGAGGTCTAGAAGCATTAAGTGCTCTGCCAACTCTTTTGCGTCGGCCAGCAAATCCTCTTCAAGCGCTTTGTCCTGTTCTGGCGTTTTTCCGCGTGGGCGCGTGCCTGCGATGGGTCGAATGGTAACTTCGTTGCCAAATACGCGGACAAGGATTTCGGGACTTGCGCCAACAACTTGGAAACCACCGAAGTTGAAGAAGAACATAAACGGAGACGGGTTTGTCCGACGCAGAGACCGATAGAGCGCCAATGGTGGATGCGGGAATTCCTGTGTCCATCTTTGGGACGGGACCACCTGAAAGATGTCACCGGCGCGGATATACTCTTTGGCTTTTTCGACGGCGTCGAGATATCCTTGGTGCGTGAAATTCGAAACGGGGGCGGGCAACGATCCTGCAGACCCGAATTCACGATTGTCAGCAGGCAGGGGCCGGTCGAGATCGCGTAGAGCGTCCATGACGCGCTCGGCCGCTTGCGCATAAGCGGCCCGCGCTGATTGACCGTCTTCGACCCATGCAGGGGAAACGATGGTCACCTCGCCCTTAACGCCATCTAAGACTGCCACTACGCTTGGACGCATAAGTACCGCATCGGGCAAGCCGAGAGGATCAGGGTTCACGTTAGGCAGCTCTTCGACAAGGCGGATCATATCGTAGCCGAGATATCCAAATAGACCAGCGCTTGCAGCGGGCAGGTCGTCGGGAAGGTCAATATGGCTTTCGTCAATCAACGAGCGAAGTGAAGCCAATGGATCATCTTCAACTGGGACATATCCATCTGGTTCGAAGCGGGCATGGCGGTTGATCGCTGCGTCCTCACCATGACAGCGCCAAAGGATGTCCGGTTTCATGCCGATGATGGAATAACGCCCGCGGACTTCGCCGCCTGTGACAGACTCCAAAACGAAACTATCTTTTTGGCCAGCAGTCAGACGCATCATCAAAGAAACCGGCGTGTCTAGATCTGCCGCTAGCCGTGCGTAGACCACCTGATTTTTTCCGGCCTCATAGCCTATGCGGAACTCTTCAAACGATGGTGTTAGCGCCACTTGTCTAACCTCTATTGAAAGTTTGCATGCACAGCGTTGATCGCCTGCTGGTTTACTTCGATGTCAGTGCGGAGGCGCACGGCCTCAGCAAAAGCCGCAAACACATCTTGATCAACTGCCGAAGCTGTCTGCTGTTCGATTGCGTCGATCAATGCTTGTGTGTCTTCTGACGCCATATCTGCTGCTACGATTTCATCCAAGCGCACAACAAAAATACCTTCTGCCGTGTTAGAGACTTTGCTTTCGCTGTTGTCGCGTAGTTCAAAGGCTACAAGCGACACATCTGCTGGTACGCCTGCCGGACGGCCGCGAAGGCTAAGGCCTGTTTCAACGTTAGCCGTAAGGCCGAGGCTTTCAAACGATCCACCGGCATCCAAGGATGCTTTGAACGCGTCTGCCTTTATCACAAGCATTTCGTTTTCGGTTTGCTGCGTCCAACCTTGCTCAACTTGGTCGCGAACCGCATCAAAATCCTCAGGGCGCGCTGCATCAATACCGTCGAGACGCATTGCAAAAACACCCCCGTCGTCGAGGTTTGCGATTTCTGGGAAATCTTCGAGGCTGACAATATTCGCTTCGTTTCGGAACGATGCATAACCTGCGATGTCATTAAACACACCACTATGCCAACCGATCTGTGCCAGCTCCATTTCGGTATCGGCTGCGAGTTCCTCAAGGGTAGCACCTGCTGCCAATAAATCTTCAAGGTCGGAAACTTGCGCATCGATAACACGGCGTGCGCGATCAGAGGCCAATTCATCACGAAGCAATGGCAAGGCTTCTTCATATGTTGTCGATTGAGCAGCCAATATCCCGTTGATGCGGAACAACGCAGCTCCAAGGTCCACATTCACAGGACCAACGACGCCAAGTCCATAATTCGCAAACACTGTTTCCCCGGCAGAGCCAAGCTGACCTATAGAAACGTCGCCAAGGTCGATGTCGACCAGTTCAAGACCGCGTTCGGTAACCAGCTCTTCGAATGTCGCTGTTTCCGCCGCAAGACGGTCTGCAGCAGCTTGTGCCTCGGCCTCAGAGCCGAAAATCAGGCGTTCAACCAAACGGCGCTCAGGTGTGTTAAACTCAGCTTCGCGACGGGCGTAAGCGTCTTGTAGGCTTTGCTCGTCAACTTCAACTGTGTCGATCAACATATCAGGAGTGATCCAAGTATACGTGATTTGGCGTGTTTCGGGCAGGGTGAAGCTTGCGATATTGTCTTCATAGAAGGCTTTGAGATCGGCTTCGGAAGGGGCAGGGACCGGTGTATCCAAAAGGCTGGCCTCAACCGTTGCCCAAGTCACACTTCGTGTCTCGGTCAGATAACCAGCGAAGCTTTCGGCGTAGACTGGGTTGGTGTTCAGATTGCCAAGTAGTGCGGACTGCAACAGAGAGCTTGAGATTTCATCACGCAACTGAGCTTCGTATTCGCGCTCGTTTACACCAGCATTTTCAAGGGCCAGTTGATATGTATTGCGGTCGAATTGACCATCAATACCCTGAAAACTTGAAACTTGAAGCAACTGCTCGCGCAAGGTTTCATCGCCAACGGAAATACCAAGACGCGCAGCTTCCGCGTCCAGCAGTCGCGAGGTTACAAAACGCGACAGCACTTGTTGGTCGACACCAAACAATTGCGCCTGTGAGAACGAGATCCGCTGGCCAGTTTGCGCTTCCAAAGCGCGCAATTCTGACTGAAGGGCGCGGGCATAGCCGTTAATAGACAGGTCTTTATCCCCAACCGACCCGATTGAACGGACTGTGCCGCCCAAATTGGTCGATCCGAAACCTATCAAGCCAACGATGATCATGCCTAGCAAAATCCAGACAAACACCTTGGAGCCGACTTTCTTAGCCATCCCAGAACCCTTTGTTGTTGTTTCAGGATTGGTGTCTACGCGTTGATCGTAAAGGGGGCAAGCTAGAAGCTGAATTCAGCCAATCTATCGCCCATTTCACGGATTTTGTCCGAGCCTAAGTTGGCGAATGCCACTCTGAACTGGGTTCTTCCACCTTGTTGATCCTTTGGTCTGAACATTGATGCGGGTAGCATCAAGATACCGGTTTCACT
>ERZ1047985.852-NODE-852-length-22426-cov-15.651647_pt1 | contig 22426 bp, 27 predicted proteins | sample MGYA00383097_ERZ1047985 | MGnify/ENA primary metagenome ERZ1047985 (study PRJEB29581, sample SAMEA5548367) | metagenome | biome: marine; feature: coastal; material: water | depth 50 m | study: Short-term variability in the microbial, nano- and picoplankton...
TAATTCCTGCAGTTGTAATGTTAGGATTTGGAATTGTTTTTGCAATGTCACTTAGTTCTTAATTTTTCTATTAATTTTAGAGTATAATTTATTTTAAAATTAGAAATTATTTTTCCACATCTAGTTCTAGTTTGTTTCCCCATTCTCCCCAAGAACCCAAGTAAACCTTAACATTTGTGAATCCAAGTTTTTTCAAAACAAGAAAGGTATTAGCAGCTCTATATGCTCCCTGACAATACGTAGTAATTTCAGAATCTTTTGGGAAATTATACATTTTTGATAATTCCTCATCATTTTTGAAAGTTCCATCATCTTGGAGATTTTGATTCCAATCAATATTGATTGAATTTGGAATATGTCCAGACTGAGCAGCACGAATTATGCTTCCATCATATTCACCAGTAGAACGAGCATCAAGAATTGTCATATTTTCTAAATTATCTCTAATGTATTCAAATCCAGAGATTATAGATGGATTAATTTTTCCTGAAAATTTAGATGGTTTGAAACCGTTTGGTTGTGTTTCAAGTGGATGATTTTCTTTTTGCCATTTTGTAATTCCTCCATCTAAAAGTAAGACATTTTGATGTGAAAAATACATCAACATCCAAACCCCTCTTGCTGCCAGCATTCCAGAAACAGAATCATAAAAGATGACTTTTTTTTCAGGTGTTACCCCAAGAAACGAAATAAGATTACGTGTTTGGTTATTGAAATTTTCAATTCCTTCTTTGGTTGTATCAATCCAATGAAATGCAAATAAATCCAAATGGACAGCACCTGGAATATGACCTTCAGAATATTCTTTGAAGGAACGAGTGTCAGCTAAAATGATATTTGGATCATGCAAAATTGTATTTAGTTCAGTTGTAGAAATTAACATGATTTTGATTATTTTATCAAATCTAAATTCATTTGTGTTTTCAAAAAAATTAAGTTAATTTGATTACAAAATGCTAAAAATTGTGTATAGCCTTTGGTTTTTAGAAATCTAAATAAAAAGAAAAGAAAAGGATTTTTCCTATTCGTTTACGTATGCTCTTTCGCCATGCTGTGCCAAATCGAGACCAATCTCCTCTTCTTTTGGAGTGACTCTGATTCCGCCCGGCCAAACGGCATCCATTACTTTTAGGATTACAATTGTAACACCAAAGGCATAGCCTATTGATATTGCAGCACCGATGATGCTGATTGCTTGCTGTTCCATTCCTTCTGCTGTACCAGTCCATGCACCAATACCGTCTCCAGTATCCCATACATGTGGACTAGCTAATGTACCAGTCAAAACTGCACCAGTAAGACCACCCATTCCGTGTACTCCCCATACATCTAATGCGTCATCCCATTTACGTGCGTTTTTGAATGCTACCGAAGCATAACAAATTGTACCAGCTGCTATACCGATTATAATTGCGGCCATTGGACCTACCCAACCTGAAGCTGGGGTGATTGCTACCAATCCTGCTACTGCACCGGATGCGGCACCAACAATACTTGGTTTTCCTGTATGTGCCCATGACATAAGGACCCAAGTGATTACTGCCATACCTGTTGCTGTATTTGTAACAGTCCATGCGCTAACGGTAATGCCGTCTACCATAACTTCACTACCTGCATTGAAACCAAACCATCCAAACCAGAGTATTCCTGCTCCCAGGACTACTAATGGGATATTGTGTGGTTCCATTGGCACTTTGCCATATCCAAGTCGTCTACCAAGGACTAAGGCTCCAGCCAACGCTGCAAATCCTGAAGAAATGTGTACTACAGTACCACCAGCAAAGTCAAGCGCGTACGATGGTGATAGATCTGGATTAAGGTCAATTGCACCTCCTCCTATGTAGCCTCCTCCCCAGACCCAATGTGCTATTGGATCATAAACGAAGGTACCCCATAAGAGTACGAATACCATTAATGCACTGAATTTGATTCTGTCAATCAAACCACCAATAATTAGTACTGGTGTAATAACTGCGAAGGTTGCTTGGAACATTGCAAATAGTTGGTGTGGTACAGTACCAGGCCAACCTTGACTACAATAGTCTCCGTCCTTCATCTCATTCATTTGGTAAGCTGCAGACCAAGTATCGGCACAAGGACCTACCTCACCAAGAGGAGCCCAAGCTGATACCATGTTGAAACCAACATAGTCTAGATTACCCATGAACATGTTTGCGTCATTATCAATACCTCCGAATGCTAGTGAGTATCCCCATAACACCCATTGTACAGACATAAGACCCATCACAATGAGGGTCATACCAAGTACATTGACGATGTTCTTTGATCTGGCTAAACCGCCATAAAAGAAACCGACTCCTGGTGACATGAAGAGTACTAATGATGTTGCTGTGAGCATCCATGCTGTATCACCTGTGTCTATAAGACAAGGCATCATGGCGCCTTCGCCATCACTATCGTACCAACATTCGCTTGGGTTACCAGTGTATATTCCACTGGTACCATTGACGTATCCGTCCATTCCATCATCAACACTTTGTGCATATGCTGTTGACATAGCACCTGCTGCTGTGATAGATACTGCGGCTACAAGTAATAGAGCATACTTGTAGTTCGTAGAATTCATTAATTTTTTCAATTTTGTAATGTATTAAAGGGTTAATGATTCAAAAGCAGTAAAAAAGTAAATAATTATATTTCATTACATTTAGATAGTAACATAAAACATGAAAATTACGATAATTAAGGTGACTAAATAATGGGAAAATCAAGTACAAAATTAGCAATTTTTGATACATTCAAAACTAAAGGTAGTGGGTTAACCGGAGAAGCAAATAGGCAAAGAGCGATCATCACAATCCTTGCAAGTAACATCAATTCTGTTGAAAAAACAAGAACAGGGATTTCTCAAAGAATAGCAAAAAAACAAGGGGTTGCATGGAAAAATATCTATTCAGGGATTTTCCGCGATCTCGATGAAGTGTTAATTCCAATGAAAATTGCGGAGGAACAAGGGAGATTACCAATGAAAAGAGGTCCTAAAGCACTTCAAGAACTTGGAATCCCATACTATCAATTGACCAAAAAAGGTCTTTTAATAGCACTCTCAATTAGTGAGGAAAAAGATAGAGTAGAATTGTTAAAACAATTTTTCTCCCTGTCTGAATCCTCTGAAAAAGAATTTGAAAAGAATTTATCTAATCTTTTACAGACTAGTCCAAATTTCACATATTCAATTTTTCAAAAATATGTCAAGGCTTATTGTGATAATAAATTTAAAGAATTACTTCCATTTGATCTCTCAAAATTGAAAGAGATTTCAGATGAGTCTTTGATAATTCAAAAAGAAGTTATTACAGCATTTGTTAAATTCTCAAAACGAGACAAAGAGAATGTAATAAAATTTTTAGATAAAATATCATAAAATTTATTCCCCGAAATAGAGCGCCAAACATTAAAATCAGTTGTTTATTGAAGTTTGATCGAAATGGGCGGTTCAAAGAACGTATTTGCTTCTGTAAAAGCATATAGTAAAAGAGGTAAATTACTCGCAAAGTCTGATTTTCAGACACTTGCAGAATCAAGAGATTTAGACGAACTGATAACTAGAATTAAGAATACAACTTTTTCAGAAGCAGTATCTGAAGTTGAAAAACCCTATACGTCTAATTCTATCGAATCTGCACTTAGATGTCATCTAGCAAAAACTCATTATAGCATAGCAAAAACTGCAGGAGAATCTAAAATCTTAGATGCTTATTATTTGAAATTCATTATTTCTAATTTAAAACAAATTCTTAAAGGAAAAGTTTTGGAAAAACCTCAAGAGGAGATTGAAACATACGTAAATCTTTGTGCTGAGGAACTTATCAAACAAAGAGATACCGTAATCAAGGCACTTGTTGCAAAAGATTTGGAAGAAACTATTGCAATTTTAAGTCAAGTAGAATTTGGTGAAGAGATTACAAAAGCAGCAGCTCTGTATAATGATACTAAAAATATTCAAGTTTTTGATACGTATTTTGATAAGATTCTATATACGCATCTTGTAAAGGCACTCAAATCTGGAGATATTGATGCAAATAGATTAATCGGAATGGATGTTGATTTTTATAATATTCTAAGTGTAATTAGAGGAAAGTTTTGGAATCTTGATGAACAACAAATTCAAGATATGATAATTATTCAATCCCCAGTTGCAAAAGAATTACTTGGAAGAATGATGTCAGCTGAAACAGTAAGAGATGTGTTTAATGAACTCGCTAATACAAAATACAAAGATTTAGTTCCTGAAGTTGAAAACGAGTTAGATGCAATTGCTGAATTTGAAAGAGCTTTTGAACTTGCAATTTATCAAGCATCATTGAATTCTTTTACGAAAATGTTCAGTTTATCAACATTAGTTGGTATTACAAAACTCACTGCTTTTGAGGTAAGAAATATTGGAGCAATTGCTTATGCAGTTGAACAAAAAATATCAGCTGAAATTACAATGTCAAAATTGATTTTAGCTACAGAATAATCTAGAAAAACATGGCTGAATTTCCTGCCAAAAAAAATAAGGTTTCAATCGATATTCTAACAAATTGGGTTAGCATCATTATGGCATTGATCTTTGCTTTGCCTTCATTAGGAGTATTTTTGGGGATTTTTTATGGGGTGGGAAATCTTCCATTGGCAGCAATTTTGGGATTTGGTACTCATTTTGTAATTCTTGCATTTTCAAACCGAATTGCCAAGTATCTAGATAAAGTATTGAATTAACCTATATTGGACTAGATTGGAGGTAAAATATCATGATGGGCGATAGAGATTTCCGAACTATAATTAAAAATGCAGTAGATTCTATTGGTAAAGAATTAGAAATTGATGTAGATGCCAAAGACATTCAAACCATTCATCTTCAAGAAGTGGTTCAGTGTTTAAGACGATCATACTATGACAGAATAGAACCTCAAGAACATGAAAGAAGGGGATTTAATGAACTTCTTTCAGGATTACTTAGAAAATTAGAATATGGAAGTGAGCCTAAAAATTTTGAAATTGATGATATTAAATTGAAAGGCCAAGTTGACATGTTAGTGGATGATTCCATTTTATTATTTAGATCAGCACAAAGTGAATTAGAAAATCCTCTTGCAAATCATGTTTTGTATCTTAATGCATGTATGTGGATATATGATAAAGCAGATGGAATTATTGTATACATTACAGGAGATAGAAAAGAAACAACTTTTTCGATAACTCGAAGTAATAAGATGTTTGAAGAAGTAATAAGAAGAGTTAGAGTTCTCAATGACCTTCTAAAAGAACAAAAAACACCAATCTTAGAGCCATCAGCTGAATGTTCTGATTGTCAATATTTTGAAAAATGCTTCATGAAAAAGAAGAATTCTAAACAATTGTCCCTAGCAGAAATGATGGGAATGGGCAAAAAAGATTCAGAGTAGAAAAATTAAAAATATTGAAAAGGAAAAATTCCTTTGGGTTAATCTAGTGGTTCTGGATGTCCTTTACCACGAAGAGCGAAACACACTACTGCTAGTGCAATTGCGACTCCAACTGTTGCGCCATAAGCGGCCATACCTGCTTCTGCCATAATGTTAAAAAATCAATTTACGGGCTTTTATAACTTTGCCAATATTTTTTCTCTAAAAACAATATATCATAATTTTTTAGTTTTATGATACTATAATGGATTCTTAAGGAAATTCAAAATAAAGTTGATTTTCTTGTCCACTTGTCATAGAGCTTAGATTGTAAAATACATCACCAGTAACTCTCCATGTTGGATCATCAGAACTTAGAGTTGCCCACAATTCAGGAGTATTTTCTGAACCTTTCAAGACAATAGTCTCTTTTAGAATTATTGAGTTATTTCCAAGAAGAACATAGTAATCAGATCCAAATTCAACCATTCCTTCAGGTCTACTTCCTATTTCACCACCAGCAATTTGTACAGAATCTGAATAAGTTGATTCGTATAATTGATAATCCATAGTTTGAACAATTACAGCCCGAGGATTAGGATTTATAATTTCAAATGCAACTTTGATTGAAGCATTTCGTTCAGTTATTTTAGTAACAGAAATTTCCGATAATTCGACTTCAAGAGGTTTAATTTGTGGAACATTTGGGACTGGAGAAGTATTATCTTGAGGTGCTACAATCATTGTAGGACCCATCACAAGAATTCCGCCTAATATTACAGCAAGAACTGCAACTGCAATACCCACAAATATTTTAGAATTCATAATATTTCAAATTCCTCGGATTTCTTAAATGTTGAGATAGTTATTATACCATTGGAGGAAGCAAAATTCATGCAATATTTTCAGGCAGTCCAAAAAGGAAAGCAAATAGCAAGTAAATCACAAATGAAGATGTTTGATATAGCTGGATTTTCAATGCTAACATTAACTACCAAAAAAGTTGATGGTAATTTTCAACCAGTTGGAGAGGAAGAATTTGCCGCAGTAATTAATTCTCCAGATGGGTATGTTGCAGTAATTGTGGATAAAGATGGGTTTACAAAAGCCCAATCAAAAGCAATGGAAAAAGAAGAAGCCTTATCAATTTTTGAAAAACTACGAGAATCAGGAATGGATGAATATCCAAAAACAGAAATTCAAATTTGGTCAGAATCAAGACCTACAATTCAAAATTAAAGTTTAAAATAATTAATTTTATGGAATGATGATTTCAGTTCCCACATTGCCACCTTTAATGGCCTTTTCAATAATTGCAGGACTTGCTTTTAGGATTCTTGTTTTGATTTTTGAGCGCTCAATTATTTTTAGAGCAACAATATCCATCAAATCATATCCTCCTGCAACAGAATCCTCATGAACTAAAATATTTTTCAGATTTTTTAATTCAATTCGTTTGAATTTTTTTGCCTTTTTGAATTTATTTGGATCCATATCATAAACTCCGTCAACATCAGTAGCATTAAGAAATTGTTCAGCTTTAATTTTTTCTGCAATTAATGCTGCAGTTCCATTAGTACTTTGACCAGGATGCAAACCACCTGCAACAACTATCAGTCCATCATCTACAGCATGACGAACTTCTTGAAGAGTAGTTGGCGGATGTAAATATGCCTTATTTCCCAAAGCATAAATCAATAATTTTGCATTTAGTCTAGATATCTCAATTCCAAGTTCATCAAGAGTAGATTCATCAGCACCAGATGATCTTGCATGAGAGATGTAATGTCTTGCAATAGTTCCACCACCAGCAATAATTATGGGTTGACAAATTTTACTGATTTTTACTAGAAATGTGGCATAGTCTTTTAACACTTTGACATTATCCATTCCGAAAATCCTTCCTGATAATTTTATTACGATTCTTTTTTTCATTTTAGATCACCAAGGATAGATTTTGCGGCAATTTCAACTTTCTTTCTGTTCTTTTCATGGGTATAGATTCTAAGAATATTCATGAACCCAGAAATCGCTGAAACTACAGGTATTTCTGAAATAGGCATCTCTTTTGCAAAGGATTTTCCATTCTCATTTGAAATTAAAATTATAGATTTTGACTCATTTTTTGAAGGAGCAAGTGGAATTGAAGGGGTAACAGAGCTATCAACGAAAATTTCATTTTCGGGGACTTTGGATTTTTTGGAAATTGTTGTTCGTAGCTCATCAGTTCGAGTTTTTTTCAAGATTGTTCTACTGGTCAATATCCTTTCAAATACACATTTTAGTAATTTTCTGTTTTGATAATCTAAAGCAAATTGTCTAGCACGCTTTAGTTTTGAAGATTTTGAGGATAAGAGAGACGATAAAACGTATTCGTCGGTTAGATTGACAAATTCATTCAGGTTAAAAGTACTAAATCCAAATTCATCATCAGATAATCTTAATGCTTCAAGTAACATTACTTCTGCGGCTCTTACAGTTTTATGAAAATATACTGCTTTGAACATTTGATATCTAGAATGCATCATTGATTCAAAAGAATACAAAGCTGAACGTTCCAAAGCTAATTTTTTCTTGTGGATATCAAGGGATTGTGTAATTCGTTTATGATCAATTTTGGCATGTTCTGCTCCTGTGAAATAACCATCTCTTTGTAAATAATCCATCATATCTGCACTTAATGCACCTGAAACTATTTCATTTAGATATTGAAACTTTGAATCTCCAAATGCAACTTTTGCAATGAGTTTTTTATTAAAACCATTTTTTGATAAATCATCACCAATATCAGATTTTAAAATAATTTCTTTACCAAAATCTTCATGTGAAATTTTCTTTTCTTGAATTATTTCTTCAAAAAGATGAGAAAAGGGACCATGACCTATATCATGTAAGAGGCTAGATAATCGAAGAATTTCAATATCATCAGTTGTTACAATTCCTTTTTCATATAATGCATGACCAGCTTGACTAGCAATATGCATAACTCCCAATGAATGTTCAAATCTTGTATGTTGAGCTGCGGGATATGTTAAATGAGCCCCAGAAAGTTGTCTAATTCGTCTCAATCTCTGAAAAATAGGATTGTCAATGACAGATAATTCATGTTCGTATACACGAATAAAATCATGAATAGGATCAATAATATCTAAATAATTTTTTTTCATATTCCTATTTTCTTTGAAAATGTCTTCATGATTTCTTCATGTACTTCTTGTTTACTTCTAGATGCATCAATTATTTTCCAACGTTTTTTCTTTGCAATTCTTTGATATATTTTAGAAATTTTCCTTAGAAATTCTTCATTTTTTTCAAATTTGTCTCTATGTGTTTTTTGTCTATGAAATGATTCTTTTTGTGTAACATCAAGTAAAATCACCAAGTCAGCTTTTGGAAGACCTGCATCTAGATTTTCAAGCCATTTCTGTTTCATTCCGTTTGCTAATCCATAAACTAGATTAGAATGAAAATATCGATTCATTATCAAAACAGAATTTTTTTCTTGTGCTTCTAAAATTTGATTCAATTTTTCCCATCTATTTGCGGCCAAAAGACAATGAATTGTTTGAGGAGGAAATTTTCGTTTCCCATCTAGATATTTTCTGATTTCTTTTCCAATAGGGGTAGAATAATCAGGAAAATGGAATAATTTAGTTTTGATCTTTCTTTTTTTAAGAGCTTTTTCAAGTAATGTAGATTGAGTTAGTTTTCCAGCTTGATCTCCACCTTCAATTACAATTATCATAAGTCATCAAAACAGAGTAATTAATCGATTAAAAATCTATCATGTTTGATTTTTGTGAATTGTTGAGTATTGATTATTTTAGATTAAAATCATGCCTAAAGAATTACACATCTATCGGTAAATCAGTTTTTGAAAATATTAATTCAATGTAAAAATAAAAATATTTTTAAAAATTATAGATAAAATCTATAAGATTTATAACTAAAAAATTTGCATTAAATCAAAATGGGACTTGTTAATGAAGTGATTAAAGAAATTGGAAACAAATCAAGAGAGTTTTATGAATTTGTTTTACCTCCAATTGACATGTTTCTCAATGAAAACAATCTCAAAATTGTAATAGACATTCCAGGATTTTCCAAAAAAGATATTGAATTGACGTTAAATGGAGATATTCTTTCAGTTAAAGCACAAAAAGTAATTGATGAAAAAGAATCTGAATCATTAATAACAAATCAAAGACCAAATATCATTGATAAAAAAATTAGACTTCCAATTGATGTAAAACAAGGAGAAGAAAAAATTGAGTCTGCAAAATATGAAAACGGTATTTTGACATTAATTATTCCTATAACAAAAAAAGGAAAAAATATTTCAATTGAATAAAAACTAATATTTTCTAAGTAATCCAGAAGCTATCATTATCAATCCTGAACTAATCAATCCTACAAGACCAAGAAATTCATTTGATTGAAATAAAAATGTAGAACCAATAAAAATTGCAGAAGCAAATATACTTCCACTAAGCAGTACTGTTGGTTTTCTCTTTTTCATAAAAATTTGTGTTTCGTCCATAAATTTTTTCATCTCAGGTCCCATTCTAATTGCATAATCAATTGATTTTGTAAAACTGTCAAATGATACTTTTAATTCTTCAATGTATGCTCTTGGAATCAAATTTTCTTCTTCAAGAATATTTTTTAAAACTTTGACAAACTTGAAATCAACATCATGTGTTTTGTATATTCCTTCAATTATTGATGCCATTCTCATGTACAATGCCAAATTTTTTGGTAGCATAAATGGGAATTTACTCATTGTTTGGTTTGCAAGTTCCATTAAACTTTGGACTTCCATTTCATCTGGTTTATTTCCATGCATAGAACGAATTGAAAGCTCAATTCCTTTTTCAATAACCATTCTATTGTATCCAGGAGTCAGCATACCAAGTTCACTCATTGCATTAACAACTCTAGAAGGATTTTTTTCAACTAGTGCAAGATAAAGGCGGATTAGTTTGAAACGAGTTTCATTATTTATTCTCCCAACCATTCCATAGTCATACAAAATGAGTTTTCCATCATCAGTTACTGATATGTTTCCAGGGTGTGGATCTGCATGAAAAATAGAATGTTTGAGAAGCATAGTAAAAAAGACCTTATGAACATCAATAACTAATTGTTCTCTGTCAATTCCTTTCTTTTCAAGTGCATCTACATTTGTTACTTTGATTCCAGGAAGATATTCCATAGTTAGAACATTTTTTGATGAATAATCATCAAAAACTGAAGGTACAATAACATTATCTGATTTTTCCATATCTTTTTTAATTTTTTTAAGATTTGCAGATTCATGGGTATAATCCATTTCTTCATGAATAGTTTCAATGAATTGAGAAAGCATAGCTTTGGCAGAATACCGTAAATTAGGATCAACAAATCTTAATGCTAAAGGAAGAATTTTTTTTAAAACTTTAAGATCTTTTGCAACAATTTTTTCTATTCCAGGTCTCTTAACTTTGATAACAATTTGTTGTCCAGAAATTGTTCCTCGATATACTTGACCAAGTGATGCACCTGAAATTGAATTAGTATCAATTTCATCAAATTTTTCATTGATTGGTCCAAGATCTTTTTCTATTATTGATTTTACTTTATCAAAAGATGAAGAGGGTACACAATCTTGAAGTTTGGCAAGTTCTTCCAAATAAGGTTGTGGTAAGATATCAGCTCTAGAAGAAAGCCATTGTCCTAATTTTATGTAGACTGGACCTAACGAAATGAATGTATCAAGAACTTTACGAGCATTTTTCCTAAATTGTTCTAAATCAACTTCATTTTCTTTTTGATGTATCCATTTTTTCCTATCTTTTCGTAAAGCAAAGATTGAAGGTAAAAGTTTGAGAAGCACTTGAATTGTTCTAATAGTAGACATGATTTTTACTCCAAAGAATTTCTTATTTTTTTAGTTGCTGTATATCCCAAATATCCAGAAATAATTGATGTAATCAAGCTAGAAACAAATATTGTTTTTTTTGATTTTTTCTTTAGAAATTTTTTTGTAATTTGAGAACCACCAAATACAGCACATGCCAAACCAATCAAAACCTCAGGAGCATCATGAACCAAATGACCAATTGGATCTTTTCTCGGATCTATTCTATCAGTATGAACTAAAAATTTTTCATTATATTCTCTAATGTGTAGATTACCATAACGATATTGTTTTTGTGCTCCATTTTTTTGGCCAAGGAATGTTTCTTCTGCTCCCTCTAACATGAATTCTCGTAACTCTTTTGGTACTTCAATCTCATCTCCAGGCATATACGCAAGATCCAGTAATTGCTTATAATCTTACAGGATCTTCATAAGCCTAACCTAGTAATTGAGTCTGTAAAATTAATTATAAATTTTAATTTTATAATATTGGAAAAAATCTGAATAGTTTAAAATTACTAAAGTATTATTCTTTAATTCTATCTTTTGTAAACATTACAAAACTTATCGAAAAAACTGCTAACATTACAATACCAGGAATGTATGCATAATTAAATCCCATATTAGGATAATCTGTCTGATGATAGTAATTCATCAAAAGTGTAATTAGCAAAAAAACAACTCCAACAATTGTAAGTTTTTGATGAGTTTCCAACAAATATGATTTTTTTAATTACTATATGAATTTAGAAAATGATGATTCAGTTTACGGTTGAGATTTTATTTGGGATAATTTTTGGATTATATTCTCAAGTTCTGCTTTATTTTCAATAATTACTTGATTCATTATTTCAATTTCTTCGTTAATTTGTTCTAGATGAACATTATCAGAGTTTTTGATTTGATTTTCAAGATCTTTTAGCACTTCTTGATTATATAGAGTAATTTTTTCTAATTCACTTTTGTATTTCTCTAAATTCTCATATTGATTAGAAATTTTAGCGATTTCAATAACTTCTTCAGTTGTAATAAATCCTAATGAAATTACAATTCCACCCACAATTAAAACTGCAAAAAGAACAATAACACTTAATCTCAATAATTTTTGTTTCTTTGTTTTAGATTAAAAATTTAATTGCTAGCCTTAATTGAAGTCTTTTTACGCCTACGTATTATGTAAAATGCTATCCCAATTAGAATAATAATTGGAATAATGATAATTGTGGAATCAAAACTTCCTTCATTACTATTTGATAATTTTTCAACAAAGATTGTTGTATCATGAGTTAGAAATATCTCATCTCTAATACTGTCTTTGTATCTTACAGTAATAGAAATATCATGTTCTCCATATTTTGGTTCACCATCAAAATCAATTAGCAGATTAAATGGGACTGGTGCATCAGTTTCAATTTCATCAATAAATTGAGTGTTTGACTTGATATTAGAAACTCCACGTGGTTCAACACTTACAAAACCAAACAATCCATCTTCATTTCCTTCATTAATTATTTCTCCAACAATCATCTGTGTATCAGATAATTCAATTACATCTACATTGAAGATACTAAGATCAATTAATCCTTTAATGTAAAAATCAACAGTTTTAGAAATTGTATGCTGATCACCATGTGCATTATAATATGAAATAGATAAAGGAATTCTTAGTGTATCGGCTTTAAGGGTATCAGGAACATAAATTGTTGCAGTAAATTGCTTAGATGATTTTGGATTGATATTTCCAATATCCCAATTTGATTCTAAAAGTATAACATTTTCTAAATTGGTAGTAGGTGTTGAAGTTGATACAGTTTCAGTTGTTTTTGTAGCACTAATATCTACATTAGAAATTAGTGCAGTTCCATTATTTGAAATTTCAATTATTGCAGTATTAGATTTCAAGGATGTCAAAAATGGTTGTAATGCTTTTGCATTTATCACACTATCACCTGTTACTTTAAAATCAAAGGTTTCAGATTCAGTTCTAACTCCAGATTCTCGTATTCTAGAATAATCAACTTTAATTGTTCCAGGATATTGTTGGATTTTTGCACTTTCATCTATATTTACAAAAAATGTTAAATGGAAATGTTCTCCAGCTGTTGAATTTGAATCACTATCAGCATAGATCTTTGAATTTGGACCATCAGATGCAGAAAAATCAAAAGGTAATGATAATTGCCCTTTAATTCCAGTGATATCTTGTGTTCCCACATTTGCTAATACTACTGTAAATGGAACATTACTATCTCCAGCCTCAACTTCAATTTTATTATCTAATGTACCAAAATATGCATCTAAAAATTTTACATCACCAAAATCTCTTTCAAATGGAGCAGGATCACCCCATTGATTTTCAGCAAAGGAATCATCAAGGAATACAGGTAATAATCCAATTACAAAAAATGCAATTAATAATTTTAGATTCATACAATTACCTCCATTTCTGCATGATAGTCACCTTCAAAGGATTTTCCATCTTTTATTGTAATGACTTTATCCACATTACCAAAATGTTCTCTTTCATGGGTTACAATGATAAATGTTTGATTGAGTTTTTTTGCCATTGATTTCATTAGTTGTACAATTGTTTCAGAAGTTACAGAATCAAGGTTTCCAGTAGGTTCATCTGCTAAAACAATTGAAGGTTTATTGATCAAACCTCTTGCAATGGCAGCTCTTTGAGCTTGACCTCCGGAAATCTTGTTTGCTCGTTTATGGATTTGATCTTCAAGTCCAACTGCCTTTAACAAGTCTCTAGCATCTTTTTCTATATCTTCTTCAGATCCTCCAATTTGTCTAGGTAACAAAACATTTTCCAATACTGTAAGATCACTAAGCAGATTTGAAAATTGGAAGATAAATCCTAATTTTTGATTTCTAAATGAAGAAACCTCATCATCACCAAGTGAAATAGTATTTTTCCCATCAATGAAAATTTTGCCATCAGTAGGACGATCTAATAATCCAATCATGTTAAGTAATGTAGATTTTCCAGAACCTGAACTTCCTACAATTAGAACAACTTCTCCCTGTTCAATTGAAAAGGTTACATTATCAAGTGCCTTCACTTTATTGATTCCTTCACCATAAATCTTGGTTAAATTATTAATTTCAAGTACTTTAGACAGTTCTCATAGCCTCCACGGGTAATAGTTTAGTCGCTCTATACGATGGATACAATGATGCAATTATTGCTAAAACAAACGAGGTTAAGGCAGTTTGAACAATTTTTTCCCAATTGTACGTTACTTCAAGTGGGAGACTGTTATTGAAGGACATTTCTGTTTCTTTTGCATATACAGTATATCCCAAACCTGCTGCAGTTCCTACTCCAGCTCCAATTGCTCCAATTATCATTCCTTGAAAAATAAAAATTATTAGAATATCTTTTCGTTTAGCTCCAATTGATCTCATTACACCAATTTCTCTAGTTTTTCCATTTACTAACATCATTTGAATAGTAACAATTGCAAATGCAGAAGACATCATTCCAAAATATCCTATCATGTTGATCATTGCAATACCAGATCTAAAACCAGCTAGTTGTTCTTCAGCAGATTCTTCTATTGTTTCTGCAAGAAAACCGTCATTTGGAAATGAACGTAAGAAAAATTCTTTGACTTCTAGTGCTTTAGATGGATCATTTAGCTTTACCATTATTGAACCTGTTTGATCTTCTCTATTTGTCATATCACGTAATGTATCAATATGAATAACTGCACTATAATCAAATCCTTGACCACCAGGAGATTTTGCAATTCCAGATACAATGAATCTTTTAGTTTGTTCTTCACCCCACCTGTCAACAATCATAACTTTGACATTATCTCCAACTGATGCTCCTCCAAGATCTTCTGAAACAGAATTTCCCAATACAATAGAATTTCTTGAAAAAACGTAAGTTCCTTCTGCTACAGTCTCATGTACAGTTGAAGCTCTTATGTCATTAAACGGATCAACACCAACTACAGGAATTCTAGTTTTTTCAATTCGTTGACCATTTTTTGTTATTTCCATTTCTGCCGTCGATGAAAGCCGCGGTGCCGCCGCGTCAACATATGAAATTCTTTCAAACCAACTTACAAGTGATGAATCAGATTTATCGATATAGTCATCCTCATTTGTTACGAGAACATCACCATTTCGGTATTCACTGATATCTCTTACAATTGCATCAAACAATCCTTGAAAAATTACAAAATTTACATGGATTACTAAAATTCCAATAGTAACAGCTAAAACTGCTCCAATCAAGCTTCCTTTTTTGTTGAAGAGCATTCTTTTAGCTAATCTAAGTCTATAATCCACAAAATATTATAAAATGTATTATATTTAATGTATTTGATATATAACATATCATTATAGACAATTTTATATCTAATTAGATAGTTCTTTATTCTATTGAGGCTCTTTAGGTGACATAATGGACAATTTAGATATGAATATTCTCAGTATTTTACTGAATAATTGTAGAGAATCTAATAGACAGATTGGAATGAAATTAGGAATTTCTGGAGGTGCAGTAAAAGCAAGAATTCAAAAAATGATGAAGAAAAAAATAATTGAAAAATTTTTCATTACTGTTGAGCCACCAATATTAGGAAATGGAGTATTGTATTTTGTCGTATCAGGAGAAGACATCAATGAAATTTTAGAGCAAGTAAGTATGATAGGAGAACCAAACTTTGTAGCTCCATGTATTGGTGGAGTAACCGTTTGTAGTATAGTAATAAAAGATGATCCTAGGAAAAAAATTGAACTTGCAAGTAAACTAATGAAAGATGTTAGAGTATTATCTATTTTTGAAGCAGAAAATCCAGGATTTAATTCAAATCTAACAAAAACAGATTTAGAGATTTTAGAAGAAATGATTAAAGATCCAAGACAAAAAATTGAAAGAATTTCAAAAAAGATGAAGATGTCAAGTAAGACAATAACAAGATGTATTGAAAAATTACACAAAAATGATGGAATTAAATTTACGCTGATTTATGATCCAAAAAAAATTGATGAATTTATCCCATATGCAGTACTCACATGGATTGATGGAGACTTGAAAGAAACATTGGAAAATTTGAATAATGAATTTTCTAAATCATATTTACAAATTCCATTTATTGCAAAAAATCAAATTGTTTTGTTTATGTACAGTGAAAATATTTTCAAAATGGATGAATTGACACAAAAAGTACGATCAATTAAAAAGGTGAAATCAGCTGATTTGTTTATTCCTAAAAAAATTTCATTTTATATCAAATGGTTAGAAAAAGCAATTTTGGATTCTAAAAAATCATCTAAACTACATCTTGCATATCAAACAAATTAAATAATAATAATTTTTCAAACAGTATATGAAGAAGAAGAAAATCTATGAAGGAAAAATTTTAGGTCTTAGTGTTTATGAAGGGAAAATAGAGGGAAGAAAAGTAAAACGTGAAATGATAGAGCATCGTGGCGCTGCAGCAATGCTTGCTTTTGATGAAGAAAAAAAAGTGATTCTTGTTAAACAACATAGATTTCCTCATGGTTATGTTTTAGAGATTCCTGCTGGAACATTAGAGAAAAGAGAAAAACCGATAAAATGTGCATTTAGGGAACTTGAAGAAGAAACTGGATACAGAGCAAAAAAAATGACTCCATTAATTACATATTATCCGTCAATTGGGTATAACACAGAGGTAATTCATTGTTTTGTGGCCTCAGGACTAAAGAAAATTTCAGATTTGAAACTTGATGAGGATGAAATATTATCTGTTGAAAAAATTGATTTGCAGAAATTACTAAGAATGATAAAATCTGGAAAAATCCAAGATTCAAAAACAATTTGTGCAGTTTTGACATATGCAGCTAAAAAGAAGCTATACTAGTTATTCATTATAGATAGGCTTTACAAGATCTGCAACATCAGCCCAAGATTGGGCAATTCTTTCAAACATATACACCATATCAAGAAAATTTATGGGGATTTCTTTTTTATTACCCAAAGTAGTTTTAAGAAGATTTAGATTTTCTTCATATTGTTTATGTAAAGAAATTGCTTCAATTGCTAATAATCTATCAGGCTTTGTAAATGCATTAATTGATTTTTCTGCAAGTTTGTTAAAATCTTTGACCACATTAAAAATTTTTTTAGAATAAATTTTTGATGAAGGTGAATTATAAATAAAATTTGAAAGTTCAACTATTGAATCACCTGCATTTTCAAGAAGGTTAGCTGCAACCCTATAATCAAGAACATCAATATTTTCTAAATTAAATATATTTGCTAATTTTCTATCAACAAGAGTACTACGAATTAAACGAACAAGTAAAAAATATTGCCTGTTTACTTCAACATCTCTATTTGATAATGTCTGTAAAGTAGATTTATCATCTAAAATTAATCCATTTGATGTATCACTATACATTCCAAGTGCAATAGAACTCATTCTTTTGAGAATTTTTTCTGGATTAAGAGTTGCAGTATCTAAAAGAAATTGCATGTTAATATGAGATGCATCTTCTTCAATTATTTCCATTCCAACTAATCTTCTCATTGAATTACGAATTTTTTCCCTGTCTTCTCCAGGAATAGTTGTTTTAGAATTAATTTGGATTATATCGAATCCTAAAAGATATGCTCCAGTAATATCAGCTACAATATTTTCTTCTTTTGGAAGAGGGTAAGAAATTACAAGTTCTTTTGTTGGTCGAGTTTCTTTATTTGCTGAAATTGAGATAGTGTCTTGACCAGTTTCAATTTCAACCTGGCTACTTTTATCTAAATTATTTGCATCAATCCATTCTTTTGGTAGTGATACAAGAAGGCTACTTCCAATCCTTTGTAGGCGTCGAACAAATTTAGTCAATTTATACTAATTTAATTAATTTAATCCATATTCTTATATTTTGTGTCTAGTTTAAACTCAAATTAATGGAGGCAACAGCATTCTGTCCAGCACACATTACAGGATTTTTCAAGGCCCATTTGGATGATAGTCAAAATAATTTAGAAAACTTAGGTTCGATGGGAGCAGGTTTTTCAATAAAACAAGGAGTAACTACCAAAGTTAAAATCGATGAAAAAAATGGTCAAGAATCTAATTTTAAAATTATAACAAAAGGGTATCAACCAGATAAAACAAATATTTCAGAATATGTATTAAATGAATTTTTAAAATTTGGTGAATTTTCAACCAAGTTTTTTGACATACAACATGAAATATCAATTCCAGTTGGGTATGGATTAGGTTCTAGTAGTGCAGTTGCATTATCGTTATCATTTGCATTAGATCAAGCACTTGATACAAAATTAGATAAAACAATGATTGGGCAAATTGCACATAATGCAGAAGTAAATTGTAAAACAGGATTAGGAGATGTCTTAGCATCATTTCATGGGGGTTTCGAAATTCGTGTTAAACCAGGCGCTCCTGGAATTGGAAGTGTAGAAAAGATCACAATAGATAAAATATCAATTATTATGATTTGTTTCTCTCCTATCTCTACGAATAAATTCATCAAAGAACGTTTACCTCAGATTAATGGTCTTGGTGGAAAAATGGTTAACAGGTTATTAGAATCAAAAAATATAGAACATTTTCAGGACATGTCTTTAGAATTTGCAAAATATGTAGATGTAATGACACCAAGAATGCAGAAATTAGTAGAAGAGTTATCAAAAAATAATATCAAATGTGGAATTGCACTTTTTGGAGAAACAGTTTTTTCAATGATTTCAAAAAAAGACGAAGATAGAGTAATAGAAATTTTACAAAAATATCCAGATGGTATAATTATAAAATCAGAATTAGACAATAATGGTGCAAGAGTTCTCAATAATTAACTGAAATTATATGCATTTAATTCCTAAATCACATCCAAGAGCAAAATCTCTCTTAATTCGTGAAAAATTAGTAAATGGATTTGAAAATGGATTAGTTGCTAAAGAAGGATTATTGGCACAAGGAAGAGGAGAAGCATTTGATTACTTACTAGGAGAAAAAACAAGTAAAGCTGCAAAACAAGCAATCAAAGCAGCTGCTGCACAATTACTTTTAGCAGAAATGCCAATAATTTCAGTTAATGGAAATATTGCAGCATTATGTCCTAAACAAATCATAAAATTATCAAAACAAATCAAAGCAAAACTTGAAGTAAATTTGTTTTATGCAAACGAAAAAAGGAAAAATGCAATTGTGAAAACTCTCAAAAATAACGGTGCAAAGGAAATTTTAGGCACAAATCACAAAACATCAATGAAATTACCAGGCATTGATTCTGCTAGAAGAATAGTGGATAAAAACGGGATTTTTGCAGCAGATGTTGTTATTGTGCCACTTGAAGATGGAGATAGAACGATAGCTCTTAGAAAAGCAGGGAAGATAGTGATTACATTTGATCTTAACCCACTTTCAAGAACATCACATACTGCAAACATTACAATTGTAGATAATGTAACACGTGCAATTGATTTGTTAATTGATGAATCCAAGAAACTATCTAAGAAAAAACCAAAATCTCTCCAAAAAATTGTTGATGGATTTGATAACAAAAATAATCTTACAGAGAATGTAATTCAAATAAAAAATAATCTTACAAGGAGAGCAAGAATTGCATAAATCAGTACAAGATATTATCAATATGAAAAAAGAACAAAAGAAAATCTCAGTAATTACAAGCTATGATTACACATTAGCTTCACTATGTGACAAAGCAGGAATTGATGTATTGTTAGTTGGAGACAGTGCAGGAATGGTAATGCTTGGATATGAAAATACAATTCCTGTAACAATGGGACAAATGTGTATGTTTACTGAAGCAGTTAGTAGAGCAAGGAATAATTCATTACTTGTTGCAGATTTACCATTTATGTCATATCAAGCAAGCATAGAAGATGCGATAAATAATTCTGGTAAATTAATCAAAGCAGGAGCTGATGCTGTAAAACTTGAAGGTGGTTCAATAATGGCAGAGACAATTAGTGCAATTGTGGATGTAGGAATTCCTGTAATGGGACATATTGGATTACAACCACAAACAACAATGCTTTCACAAGGATACAAAGTTCAAGGAAAAACAAAAGATTCTGCAATGAAATTAATTAATGATGCAAAAGAACTTGAAGAAGCTGGTGTATTTAGCATCGCATTAGAAATGGTTAGTCATGAAGTAGCAGAAATCATTTCTGAAACAGTTAGTGTTCCAACAATTGGAATTGGTTCAGGAGTAAATTGTGATGGACAAGTACTAGTTGTTCAGGATTTACTTGGAATGTATGAAAAAATAAAACCAAAATTTGCAAAAAGATACATGAATTTGTCTATTGATATTGTTAATTCTCTTGAGAATTTCAAGAAAGACGTAGAGACAGGCACGTTTCCTGCGGAAGAGAATTGGTTTTCAATGAATGATGAAGAATTAAAGAAATTACGTGAGCAAATTGGTAGCTAAAAAGAAAGTAAAGAAAAAAGATCATCCGTCATTAGATATTGTTAATTCACATGGTGTAGAATTATCTGGAAAACGAATTGTACTTTGTGTTGCAGGAAGTGTTGCAGCATACAAAGCAATTGAACTTGCCAGATTACTAATGAGACATGGAGCAGATGTAAGATGTGTTACAAGTAATGCAGTAACAAAATTAATTCAACCAGATTATTTCAAATGGGCTACTGGAAACGATGTAATTACAAAACTTACAGGTGAATTAGAACATATTAGATTAGCAGATTATAATCAATCAGATTTAGTAATAGTATATCCTGGAACTGCAAATACTCTTGGAAAATTAGCAAATGGGATTGATGATACACCGATTTCAACAGTTCTTACTGTAGGATTTGGCTCAAAAATTCCAATTTTGATGTGTCTTGCTATGCACGAATCAATGTATGATAATTCTGCGGTAAAAAAGAATATGGAATTTCTTAAAAATAAAATAGAATTTCTCAATCCACAATTAATTGAAGGAAAAGCCAAAGCCCCAGAACCTGAGAATGTTTTAGATTATGTTTTAAAGAAATTTGGTTCATCATCAATATTAAAAAATAAAAAAGTGTTAATGACTGCAGGACCAACAATAGAATTCATTGATGCAGTTAGAGCTATAACAAATTTTAGTTCTGGAAAAACAGGTATACTTTTAGCATCTGAATTAATTTCTGCAGGTGCAAAAGTAACTTTAGTTTACGGACCAGGAAAACAAACTCCAACAAAAGGAATCAAAGTAATCAATGTTACAACAAGTAAAGAAATGTTTGATGCAACAAAAAAAGAATTAAAGAAAAAATATGATATTGTAATCATGGCAGCTGCAGTGTCAGATTATACTCCTGAACACATATCAAAATCTAAAATCAAAAGTGACAAGAAATCGCTTGTAATTAGGCTCAAAAAAACACCAAAAATCATTGATCAAGTAAAAAAATATCAAAAAAATACATTGTTAATTGGATTCAAAGCAGAAACAAATCTGACAAAAAATGCAATTATCAAATCAGCAAGAAAAAAGATGAAAGAATCAGGTGCAGATATAATTATTGCAAATGATGTTGGAAAAAAATATCAAAAAAATACAGATTATAATCAAGTGTTTGTTATAGATGATAAAAAAATAAAGACTTCAGGTTGGAAGAAAAAAGAAAAAGTAGTGAAGTTTATCAAAAAAGAAATTGAAAGTAAAATAGAATGAAAAATTCTGAACTTCGAAAATTAATTTCACAATATAATGAAATTATTAACAAACAAAAAAAGAAACATGTTAACAGTATCAAATTATCTAAAAATCTAAAAGAAATAGAACAAAGATATTTTCATGAAACAGGAAGAACATTAAAATCAGATTTAGAAGAGATTAAAGAAAATTGAAAGTAAAATCATCAGAATATAAAAAACGAAATATGGCAATTTGGAATGAGGTAGCTCCAAGATATCATAAAAGATGGGCAACTGCAAAACGTGGCCCATTTCAGAGTACAAAAAAATTAGTAGAGTTAGTTAATGTTGAAAAAGGAAATCAAGTTCTTGATATTGCCTGTGGTACAGGTGTTGTCACCAAAATTCTAAATCAAAAAGTTGGTAAATTAGGTTATGTGGTAGGTGCAGACACATCAGTTACTGCAATAAAGGTTGCAAAGAAATGGAACAATAAA
>ERZ1047985.862-NODE-862-length-22289-cov-5.560808_pt1 | contig 22289 bp, 22 predicted proteins | sample MGYA00383097_ERZ1047985 | MGnify/ENA primary metagenome ERZ1047985 (study PRJEB29581, sample SAMEA5548367) | metagenome | biome: marine; feature: coastal; material: water | depth 50 m | study: Short-term variability in the microbial, nano- and picoplankton...
AGAGGGTAAGCAACGGGGCAAGAAAGTTGAACAGACCCAATTCCCATTGGCTGTTCAAACCGTGCGTGGCAATATCGGACCCACGCGGGTTCCAGAGGGTTACCGGAGTGCTTGGGAAGACGACAGGCTCAATCCATCCAGCGGGTTGCAAACGGTGGCAGGGCTGCGAGCAAGTGATCAAATCTGGTCTCGAAAAGTGCCTCGCGAAATGGCGGTTCAAGAGGGCAAAACAGACATGGGTACTGTGGACCGCCAACTGGTGTATCCATTTACCGATATCAAACAGCAAAGAACATTCTTAGATGCCAAGGGCAACTACGTTCTTGAGCCAAGGGATGGTGGAGCGATCGCACTTGTACCTCGGGAAAAAAACGCAACGAATGACAGCGTGGCCGCTGCAGGTTCAACAGTCGGAAATGGCGGCAAACTTGTGCAAGTGGCGACTTTTGGCGTGAGTGCCAATGCAGCAAGAACCAAAGTACGATTGGCTGCAATGGGACTTCCGGTTCAGGCCCGGGGCATCACACGGTCGGGAAAAACTTATCAGGTTATTTCGATCGGTCCTTTTGCCGATGCAGATCAGGTGAACTCAGCCTTGGCAACGGCGCGAAATGCTGGCTTTAGGGATGCTTTTGTACTGCGCCGTTGACCGGCAGCGCGCAGGCTTTTTCAAGCCCGCTTTGACTAGGACAGGTTTTCTTTAGACGCCTGCGCGCGCTCGCGGCGCAGGATATAGTAATTTGCCAAAAGAATAATTGCGGTCCCGATAAAAAATTTAACGCCAACCACTTCATTAAAAAGCGTCACACCCACCAAAATTCCGATCGGGATTGTGGCATAATGTACAGGCGCCAAAACCGATGCTTTGGCGTAGGTGTGACTTTTTGCCAAAAGCATTTGCTGAAAACTTGCCAGCACACCGACCAAGATTAGGGCTTGCCAAATGCCCGTTGATGTAATGGCAAGAAAATCTAGCCAAGAAAAGCCGGAAATTTGGCATAGGATTGCGGCCAAAACCAGGCCGGTCAAATTATACCAAAGCGCTGTTGAAATCACGGCATCACTTTGCCCTAAAAGGCGCAGAAATATAAACATAAGCGCTGCAAAAAAGGCCCCAGACAGGGCAAAGCCGACGCCCCAAATGTTTAATTCGGCTGTGATTGGAAAGAGCAAGATTAAAACCCCGACAAAGCCAAGGCTGACGGCACCAATACGCCGAATGCCCACTTGTTCACCGATGATCAGTGCCGCAAGAACAGTGATGAAAATAGGCATAGTTTGCGCCAGAGCAGTGGCCAAGCTGATGTCAATATTCGCCACGGCCAAAAACCACATCAAAAGCCCCAAAAAACCGCAAATTGTTCGCAGTACTAAAATCCGTGTGTTTTGGATACGCATAAGGTGCCGCCCGCGCGTTACGAACCCGTAAGCAAACAGCAGCGGCAAACAAAAGAGATAGCGGAAAAATAAAACCACAAAAACGCTGACCTGTGGTTCAAGCAGTTTTACGGCGCTGGCAATTGCAAACGAAAAAACCATCTCGCCCAAAAGACAAAGTGCCCCCAATAGGATATTTTGCTGAACCGGTGCCGTCATTGGATGAAACCTTGCAGTGCCTGCCCTATGTGAAGCGATTTTTTCCGGTTGGCAAGTCGGGTGCGCAGATGGGCGCGCCTAACCACCACAGATTGTTTGTAGCCGAATCCAGTAATTGTCGGACAAACTGGGCACAAATTGCTCAATTGAGGCGCCATCAGCTTCGATCAGTGCAAGGGTTTGCTCGCCGGTGACATCAATGGCATAGGCATAGGGCGCCGCGCGCAGGCGCTGGGCGGAAAATTGCTCAATCAACAGGCCCGTATCGATCGGTGCAGGCGATTGTAGCAATAGATGCTCGGCGTATTTTTTCAACGTAGCTTCGGACATTTTCCCGGTGGTCAACAATCGAAATACGCTTAATGTTCCGGTGAAAGCCAACAGGCGATGCAAGCTGTCGCTTTGCTCTGCCCTCAGGGTTTCGGCCAAAATATATCCGGCGACAACATCCGGATCATCATAATCTTCGAGCAATTCGCGATGAATTAAAACCAGCCCCCCGGGCAAATGGGCGGTTTGTTGAACCCCGCTTGGCAACACCCTAAGCCGGCCTTTGGCCCCTAGAATTCTTTGGCTCAGTTGGTCCAGCGCTGTATTGGCGCTGTCCGAATGGCAAGGGGTGCCGGATAAATTTGACATTTTTTCAATCAGGCTGAGCCCGATCTCAAGCCGTTTGACCTCTGGCACCACGCGCAGGGCGTATGTTTGAACCGCTTGCGGCATCCAAAAAACCGCCAATGCACAAAGGGTTGCAAAAATAACCCCGAAGATCACCAAGCGCAACCGGCCCGGTTTTGGCCGGCGTCGGTCAATCACGCGGCGCAGCTTTTCAATCGCCTTGACCATTTCCGCTTCGCCTTCGGTAAACTCAAGACTTTCTTGCGCATCTCCGTCGGGATGGTAAAGCGCGGGAAATTCACCCGGATTGGCGCGCGCAATTGCTGCGAGCGACCAGTGCGCCAAAGGTCGGTCTTTGCTGTCCGCGATGATCAAGGTTGTGTTGCCAACCGAAACAATCACCTCGCGCCGCTGCTCTTCGGGGCGTGCACGCCATAATCCGGTCGCCTCAAGGCGGGCATATTTTTTCAATGCGGTCATGTGCTGTGGCTGCTCAGGTTTTGTTTTGCCCGATTATAGCACACTGCAGGGGTTCATCACAATCACTCAGCCAGCCGGGGTGATCTGTTTGCGCAGCTCGAATTTTTGAATCTTTCCGGTTGAGGTTTTCGGCAGCTCTTGAAAGATGATCTGCTTTGGGGTTTTAAATCCGGCCAGTTTGCTGCGGGCAAAAGCGATCAAATCGGCTTCGCTGACCTCTGCACCCTCAAGCAATTCCACAAAGGCACAGGGCACTTCGCCCCATTTTTCGTCCGGCTTTGCCACCACGGCACAGAGCGAAACAGCCGGATGCGCCATCAGCGTTCCTTCAACCTCGACCGAGCTGATGTTTTCACCGCCCGAGATGATAATATCTTTGGCCCGATCAGCGATTTGCACATAGCTGTCGGCATGTTGCACCGCCAGATCTCCTGAGTGAAAATAACCGCCCTCAAAGGCCTCTTGCGTGGCTTCGGGATTTTTTAGATAGCCTTTCATCACCGAGTTGCCGCGGATCATAATTTCGCCTTGGGTTTGTCCGTCCATGGTCACTTGTTCCATGTTGCTGTCCATTACGGTGATATGTTCCATCATCGGAAAGGCAACGCCCTGACGGGCTTTGATCGCCGAGCGCCCGTCACTGTCCAGATCGCCCCAGCGCTGATCATGCCAAACGCATTCGGTCACATGGCCGTAGGTTTCCGTCAGCCCGTAGACCTGCGTGACATTAAAGCCCAAGGTTTCAATTTTGGCCAAGGTCGCCGGGGCAGGGGGCGCGCCTGCGGTAAAAACCTCAACCGTATGACCAAAGGCGCGGCGCTCTTCTTCTTTGGCATTGACGATCATATTGAGCACGATCGGCGCGCCGCCAAAAAACTTAACGCCCTCATCGGCGATGGCGTCATAAATTACGCCAGCGGTGATATCGCGGCAGCACACCAAGGTGCCGCCGAGCATCGGCATCATCCAAGTATGGTTCCAGCCGTTGCAATGAAAAAGCGGCACAATCGCCATAAAGACCGGATTGAGCTGCATCCGCCAGCTGACCACCGTGCCCATGGTCATCAAATAAGCCCCGCGGTGATGATAGACCACGCCCTTGGGCCGCCCTGTGGTGCCGGATGTGTAGTTGAGCGCAAGGCTTTCCCATTCATCTTCGGGCATCTGCCAGTTGAACGTGGCATCCCCAGTGGCCAGCAAGTCCTCATAGGTCTGATGGCGGCCGGAGGCCGGAAAACCGGCGCTTTCGTCGGGCACTTCTATGATGCGCGGCGGTGTGCTTTCCATTTCGGAGCAGGCTGCTTCGGCCAAGTCTAGAAACTGGCTGTCCACAAGCACAGCCTTGGCGGCCCCATGGTCAAAAATATAAGCGACGGTGTGCACTTCGAGCCGGGTATTAATGGTATTGAGCACTGCGCCGCAGGCGGGCACACCAAAATGCGCTTCGGCCTGCGCTGGCAGGTTGGGAATAAGCGTGGCCACCACATCACCCGACGCAACGCCCAATTTCTGCAGGGCAGAAGCCAGCTGCGAGCAGCGTTCGTAATATTCACTGTAAGTTTTTCGGTGCGCACCATAGACAACAGCTGGGCAATCCGCAAAGACCACTGCGGCCCGTTTTAGATGCGACAAGGGTGTCAGTGGAACATAATTGGCTTTGTTTTTTTCCAGTCCGGTTTCATCGCGCATCCAACCCATGTTTTGCCTCCCAGCGAATCTGCACTTATGTCGGTTTCGGGCTAGACTAAATGCACTAAAGGGTCAAAGAAAAGCACAATGATAAAAAACATGTCTATAAACGACCGCGCTGCGGCTTTGACCATGATGGCGGCTATGCTGGTCATCGGTTGCATCGATAATTTCATTTCCCTGATTGCGATTGATTCAGGTCTTTGGCAGTTTCAAGTTTTGCGCTCTGCCATGGGGTTGCCCTTGATCATTTTGGCTTCGTTTTTGGGCTTTGGCACGCTTTGGGCGTTGCGCCTTTGGGCAGTGGCGCTGCGCAGCTTTTTTGTAGCCTTTGCAATGCTGTTTTATTTCGGTTCCTTGGCGTTTATGCCTTTGGCACAGGCTTTGGCGGGTCTCTTTACCTCGCCGATTTTTATCTTGCTGATCACAGCGTTTATTTTGCGTGAGCCGGTAGGACCTGCGCGAATTTTCGCTGTTTTGCTAGGGTTTATTGGCATTTTGCTGGTGTTGGACAGTGATTGGTCAACGCTCAACTGGATCAGCTTTCTACCGGTTGTGGGGGGGGTGTTTTATGCCATGGGCGCGGTGGCGACACGCCAGCTGTGTGAAGGGGAAAGCACGCTGTCTATGCTGGCAATGCTGTTCATTATTCAGGCCGTTATTGGCGCCCTAGCTTTGGCTTTTCTGGGCCAGTTTGAATTTACTGTCCTCGAAGGCGCCGCAGGCTTTATCCAGCGCGGCTGGGTCTGGCCGGTAAGCGCGGCTTTGCCGTTTATTTTGTTGCAGGCTGTAGGGTCTGTTTTGGGCGTTGGTCTTATTATTCGCGCCTATCAAATTGGCACCGCCTCTTATGTGGCGATCTATGAGTATTCGGTCTTTATCTCGGGGCCATTTTTTGCGTGGATGCTGTTTGGCCAAACCGTGACGGCTCTGCAAGCCGGCGGGATTATACTGATTGCTGCAGCGGGCATTGTGATTGCAATCCGCTCTTCCTGATACTGTGCAATTGGGCTAGGCTGCAGGACATGATTATTTCGCCCGGGCGCAAATTTATATTCGTTCATATTCCGAAAACCGGTGGCACATCCATGGCCGCAGCGCTTGAGCAGCGGGCGATGGCCGATGATATCCTGATCGGGGATACACCCAAAGCCAAGCGGCGGCGTAAGCGGCTGGATAAGCTGCGCGCAAAAGGACGGCTTTGGAAACACTCGACGCTCGCAGATATCGAGGGCGTGGTGGATGGCGCAGATTTAGAGCAGTATTTTATCTTTACGCTGGTGCGCAATCCTTGGGACCGCTTGGTCAGCTATTATTCATGGATGCGCGCTCAAAGCTTTGCGCATCTGGCAGTGGAATTGGCTAAAAAATCCAATTTTTCCACGTTTCTCAGCAACCCTGCCACGCAGGCCAGTTTTCGCGGCGCTCCATTTGCCAGCTATGTGAGCGATGCGCAAGGCAATGAGAAAGCCAATTTATTTATCCGGCTTGAGCATTTGGAAGAGGATGTGATATTGTTAGAACAGTATCTTGGTTTTTGCCTGCGCCCTTTACCGCACGAAAACCGGTCAGAACGGACGGCAGATTACCGCACGCACTATACTGAGGAACTCGCAGAGCTTGTTGCACAATTTTGTGCCGTAGATATCGGCCGATTTGGATACCGTTTTGGCTAGTGCGCTTTAGCCGAAACCGCGCCTTTAGTCCCGAAAAGCCCAGCCATAAGGCAGGCTTTTCGGAGCGGTTTAAAGCAGATTAGGCAGCTTCTGATTTGGCGTCAAACCGGCCATAGAAGCTTTGGCCTTTTTCACCCATTTCCCGCAGCAGATCAGGGCAGGCGAACCGATCACCATAGGCCGCTTGCAATTGATCGCAGCGCTCGGCAGCATAGGGCGTGCCTAAAATATCCAGCCAGCTCAAAGGCCCGCCCGACCACGGCGCAAAGCCCCAGCCAAGAATAGCGCCCACATCGCCTTCGCGAATATCCATCAACACGCCTTCTTCCAGTGCGCGCACCGCTTCGAGCACCTGCGCAAACATCAGCCGGTGCTGCACCTCGGTCAAATCGGGCTGATCTTCGAGCGGTTCAAATTTATCGCCCAGACCTTCCCAGTATCCGAGCCGTTTGCCATTTTCGTCATATTTGAAAAACCCGGCTTTGGCTTTGCGCCCGATGCGGCCCTGATCTTCCATCCAGAAGACCACCTCATCCACCGCGCCGTCAGGATAGGCATTGCCCATCGCGGCTTTGGTGGCGCGGGCGATCTTGGCCCCAAGATCAATGGATGTTTCATCAACCAGTTGTAGCGGGCCGACCGGAAAACCAAGCATCCGTGCCGCATTGTCAATCAGCGCGGGGGCCACGCCTTCGGCAACCATCCGCATGCCCTCGTTGATATAGGGGATAATGCAGCGGTTGGCATAGAAGAACCGCGCATCATTGACCACAATCGGGGTTTTGCGGATTTGGCGCACATAATCCAGTGCTTTGGCCACCGCGCGATCGCCGGTTTCTTTGCCTTTGATGATCTCGACCAGCATCATCCGCTCAACCGGCGAGAAAAAGTGAATGCCAATGAACTGATCAGGCCGCGCGCTGGCTTTGGCCAATTCGGTGATGGGCAAGGTCGAGGTGTTTGAGGCAAAAATACAGTCCTCAGGGATCACCGCCTCAACCGCTTTGGTCACAGAGCCTTTGATTGCGGGGTCTTCGAATACCGCTTCGATGATCAAATCGGCGTCTTTCAGCGCCTCGTAATCGGTTGTGGCGGTAATCCGGTCCAGCAGCGCCTGTTTTTTGTCGGGCGTGGCTTTGCCGCGTTTGATGCCCTTGTCCATATAGGCGGCGCTATAGGCTTTGCCTTTATCGGCGGCCTCTTGCTTTTGGTCAATCAGAACAACGTCCATACCGGCCTGCGCTGAGACCAGCGCGATGCCGGCCCCCATCATACCAGCGCCCAGAACGCCGACTTTCTTAACGCTTTGATCGGCGACACCCGAAGGCCGCACAGCGCCCTTTTCCAAGGCTTGTTTGTTGAGGAAAAGGCTGCGGATCATGGCCGCTGATGAAGGGTTCATCAAAATATTGGTGAACCAGCGCGCTTCGATCTTTAGGGCAGTGTCAAACGGCACCTGCGCGCCTTCGTAAATGGCGCTGAGCATGGCTTTGGCGGCAGGAAACGCGCCTTGGGTTTTGCCGTTGACCATGGCAGAGGCGCCAATAAAGGTCATAAACCCCGAAGGGTGATAGGGCGCGCCGCCGGGCATTTTATAGCCCCTAGCATCCCATGGCTTAACCAGATCTGCATCACTCGCAGACAGCACCCAAGCGCGTGCATCCGCCATTGGATCAGCGCTGACCTCGTCAATTAATCCTGCTGATTTTGCCTTGGCTGGCGCTACTGATTTTCCTTCCAAAAGGTAAGGCGATGCGCCCATAGCGCCCAGTTTGCGCACAAGCCGTGTTGTGCCCCCTGCGCCCGGAAACAGACCCACGAGGATTTCAGGAAATCCGATTTTTGCCTTTGGATTATCCGCAGCAAAAACCCGGTGCGTTGCCATCGGCAGCTCAAGCCCGATGCCCATGGCCGTGCCCGGCAGAACCGCCGCAATCGGCTTGCCGCCCTTGTTGGTTTTGGCGTCCATCCCCGCGCGTTCAATTTTACGCAGGGCGTGGTGCATGGACATGATGCCGTCAAACAGCCCCTGCGCCGGTTCTTTGCCCGAGGCGTTCTTAAGATCGGCCAGAACATTTAAATCCATGCCGCCAGCAAAATCTTTCTTGCCGCTGGTGATGATAATGCCTTTGACGGCCTCGTCGGCCAATGCATCATCAATCATTCCGTCCAGCAGCATCATGGCGTCGAAGTTCATCACATTCATGGATTTGCCGGCGCAATCCCAGACAATCGTTGCGATGCCTTCGACATCTTTGGTCATTGTGAAATCAGTCATTTTACAATCCTAAACCCGTTCAATAATTGTTGCAGCGCCCATGCCCGAGCCGATGCACAGCGTGGCAAGACCGGTTTCTTTGTCGCTGCGCTCAAGCTCATCCAGCAAAGTGCCAAGGATCATCGCGCCAGTGGCGCCCAGTGGGTGCCCCATGGCAATGGACCCGCCGTTGACGTTGACTTTGTCATGATCCACATCAAAGGCCTGCTCGAACCGCATCACCACACTGGCAAAGGCTTCATTGACCTCAAATAGGTCAATATCGCCAATCTCCATCCCGCTTTCGCGCAGGATCTTTTGCGTTACCGGAACCGGACCGGTTAGCATGATGGTTGGGTCGGTGCCGATTTTCGCCGTCGATCGCACTTTAGCACGCGGCTTCAAGCCGTATTTTTCACCAAATTCCTTATTGCCGATCAAGAGGGCCGCAGATCCATCCACGATACCAGAGCTGTTGCCCGCGTGGTGAATGTGGTGGATGCGCTCAAGATGCGGGTATTTCATGATGGCAATTTTATCAAACCCGGGCATTACTTCACCCTGATCCTTAAACGAAGGCTTAAGCGCGCCCAGCGACTGCATGTCAGTGGCCGGACGCATATATTCATCATGATCTAAAATGGTCAGCCCGTTGACATCTTCTACCGGCACGATGGATTTGGCAAAGCGGTTGTCATCCCACGCGGCTTTGGCGCGTTTTTGACTTTCAACCGCAAGCGCATCGGCCGCATCGCGGCTAAAGCCAAATTCGGTGGCAATGATATCCGCGCCAATGCCCTGCGGGACAAAATACTGATCAAAAGTGAAAGTGGGATCCACCGCAACAGCGCCGCCGTCACTTCCCATTGGAACCCGGCTCATACTTTCGACGCCGCCGGCAATATAGGCATCACCTGCGCCGCCGCGCACCTGATTGGCCGCCAAGTTCACGGCTTCAAGCCCTGAGGCGCAAAACCGGTTAATGGCCAGACCGGGGATGGATTCGTCCAAGTCTGACGCCAGAACCGCAGAGCGTGCCAGACAGGCACCTTGTTCGCCCACCTGGGTAACATTGCCCCAGATCACATCTTCAACCGCATGCCCATCAAGATTGTTGCGCGCTTTGATGGCATTCAGCGCCGTCACCGATAGCCGCAGCGAGGTAACCTCATGTAAGCTGCCATCTTTGCGGCCCTTGCCGCGCGGGGTACGCAGGGCATCATAAATGTATACATCCGTCATTTTTCTCTCCTTTACGTGCGGTCAGCGGGGCTGCCGGGCATTAAATCATAGGGGGCTTTCCAGCCCGGTGTCGCTGAAATATTGGCGAGCCAGCGGTCAATATTGGGCCAGGCGTCGCGATCAAATCCAAAGGGTTCGGGGTAATAGAGATACCCGCAACAGGTCATATCCGCATGGGTGATCGCATCGCCCACTAAAAACTCCCGCCCCTCAAGCGCGGCATTGAGTATTTTGTAGGACCCTTTTAGGCGGGCTTGATTGGCCTCGATAATCTGCTGCGGCCTTTTGGTTGCGGGGATGAAATTCATCAGGAAACGTGTCATCCCGATCAACGCAGAAAATTTACCGTTATCCCAGAGAATCCAGCGCAAAACTTCCCGTTTTTCACCAATTGTGCCGCCGCCATGCTGTCCGGTTTTTTCAGAGATATAAGCTTGGATCACCCCTGATTGCGTAAGCGTTATATCGCCGTCTACCAAAACCGGGGCCTCCCCCATGATGTTGAGATCTGTGCGATAAGAATCGCTACGGGTTTCACCGCCAAAAAATCAACAAACACCGGTGTCCAGTTGCAACCTGCCAGCTCAAGGGCCAGCGCCGCCTTATAGCTGTGGCCGCTTTCTCCAAAGCAGTAAAGTTTCATACCCATGTTTTTTTCCCTTAACCTTCCTTGCATCACTGCGGTTGTAAGTTTGAGTATTTGCACAAAGAAAAAATCTGCTTTCTTTAGGCCTTATTAATATATCTGCCGCATCTTGAGTGTGCGCAACAGGCTGGAGAGCCGATGGGCGTCAAAGGAAAAGTCGCGCCTGCTGGCGGTCCTAGACACAAAAGCAGGCGCGCATTTTTTCTTTGGTCAAATACTCCCGCCGGAGGCGAGCCGCAAGCCTGCCAAAAGCGCCGCGCTCATAGATTTCGCGCAATCAACTCCTTCATGATCTCGTTGGTTCCCCCATAAATTCGTTGAACCCGCGCATCTGTCCACATCTCGGCGATGGCGTATTCTTGCATAAACCCGTAGCCGCCGTGAAGCTGTAGGCAGTCATCCAGCACTTCGCCCTGCGTGTCAGTTAGCCAATATTTGCACATGGCTGCCTTGTCGACGGTTAGCTCACCGCGCAGATGCTCTTGAATGCAGCTGTCTAAAAAGGCCCGCGCCACGGTGGTTTTAGTTTTGCATTCTGCCAGTTTAAACTTGGTATTCTGAAACTGCAAAATAGGGCCGCCAAAAGCCTGACGCTCTTTGCAATAGTCGATAGTGCGCTGAACCGCGCCTTCCATTGCGCCGACCGCGCCGCAGCCGATGATGAGCCTTTCTTGCGGCAGTTGCTGCATCATCTGATAAAATCCTTGGCCCTCTTCGCCGCCAAGAATATTTTCTGGGGGGATTTCTATGTTGTCAAAAAAGAGCTCGGAGGTATCGGCGGATTTCATTCCGATCTTTTCAAGATTTCGCCCACGGCTAAAGCCAACAGCGCCGTCGGTTTCAACAATTACCAGTGAAACGCCTTTGGCTTTTGCCGTGGGGTTGGTTTTGGCGGCAACCACGATCAGATTGGCATGTTGTCCATTGGTGATAAAAGTCTTTTGCCCGCTCAAACGGTAGGCATTGCCATCGCGTACAGCTTTGGTCTTGATCGATTGAACATCTGACCCAGCCGAGGGCTCGGTCATAGCCAGTGCGCCGACCAATTCGCCACTGATCATTTTTGGAAGCAGCCGCTTTTTCTGGTTCTCTGTCCCATAGGCAAGGATGTAATGCGCCACGATACCGGAATGAATGCCCTGTCCCCAACTGGCTAAATTGGCACGGCTGCCTTCGATTAAAATGGCAGCCTCATGGCCGAAGTCACCGCCCGGGCCGCCGTATTCTTCGGGGATTGAGGGGCACAGCAAGCCCAGTTCGCCGGCTTGTTTCCAGGTGCTGCGATCCATTTCACTCTGTTTGCGCCAGCGTTCAAAATGCGGTGACCATTCTTCGGTGATAAACTTGGCGGTCATATCAGCGAGCATCTGATGCTCTTCGGTCATCCAGTTTGACTGCTGCAATCGCATGTGCACGCCCTTTCTTCCCCTTGGGGTTAAAAATTTGCCGCCTCTAGCGCCATCACTGTGTCTGCGCTTGATTGAATACGCGTCAGGTGCAAAGCGGCTGCTGGCAGTTGCCGTGCCATATAATACTGCCCGGTGGCAATCTTTGTCTTGTGAAACGCAGCGTCATCGGCCCCTTTGCGCAGCGCTTTATGGCTGGCCTTGGCCATTTTTGCCCACATCAGCCCAAGACAGACATGGCCGAACATATGCATAAAGTCATAAGATCCAGCCAGTGCATTGTTTGGTGTTTTGATGCCATTTTGTGCAAAATACATTACCGCTTCTTGCAGATTTTTGCTGGCTGCTTTTAGGGGGGTCAAAAAGTCACGGTCAAAATCGCTTCCCAAATCTTTGCTGTCGGTGATGAAGTTCCGCACCAAATCGAAAAAGGCCATGACATGTTTGCCGCCATCCTGAGTTAGTTTGCGGCCAACAAGATCAAGCGCTTGGACGCCATTGGCGCCTTCATAGATCATTGCGATACGCGCATCGCGGGCAAATTGTGACATTCCCCATTCTTCGATATAACCATGGCCGCCATAAATTTGCTGCGCCTGAACGCACATATCAAAGCCTTTATCGCTTAAAAAGCCTTTGATCACAGGGGTCAGCAGGCTGACCAAGCCATCTGCGTCCTGATCATTTTGGCGGTGCGCCCTGTCGATCAGATGTGCGCCCCAATAGGTAAAGGCCCGCGCACCTTCGATAAAGCTTTTCTGCTCCATCAGGTTGCGGCGGATATCGGGGTGGACAATCAAAGGATCGGCGGGACCATCGGGATTTTTGACCCCTGTGATATCGCGGCCCTGAAGTCGGTCTTTGGCATAGGTCAGCGCATTTTGATAGGCCACTTCAGCTTGGGCATAGCCTTGTAATCCGACCCCAAGACGGGCCTCATTCATCATGGTAAACATCGCCCGCATGCCCTTATGCGCCTCGCCCAACAAATAGCCAGTTGCGCCGTCATAGTTCATCACACAGGTGGAATTGCCGTGAATGCCCATCTTTTCTTCGAGTTTGCCCACGGAAAGATCATTTCGCCGGCCCAGACTGCCGTCTTCATTGAGCATAAATTTTGGTACAATAAACAAGGAAACACCCTTGATCCCTTTTGGCCCGCCCGGAATTTTAGCCAGCACCAGATGGATGATGTTTTCAGCCATGTCATGGTCACCGGCGGAAATAAAAATCTTTTGGCCGGTGATGGCATAGCTGCCGTCTTCTTGCGGCTCTGCCTTGGTGCGCATCAAGCCCAGATCTGTGCCGCAGTGCGGTTCGGTCAAATTCATTGTTCCGGTCCACTCGCAGCTGACCATTTTGGGCAGATAGGTTGCCTTTTGGTGCGCTGATCCATGGGCGTGTATTGCTGAATAGGCCCCATGGGTGAGACCCTGATACATGCTAAATGCCATATTGGCAGAGCCGAACATTTCGCTTGCGGCAGTGGCCATGATATAGGGCATGTTTTGGCCGCCATATTCGGGGTCGCAATCCAGTCCGGCCCAGCCCCCGGCTTTGACCTGCTCAAAAGCCTCTTTGAACCCGGTTGGTGTGCGCACCACGCCATTTTCAAGCCGGCACCCTTCAAGATCACCAACAGCGTTTAGCGGGGCCAGCACCTCAGCGGTCAGCTTGCCGCATTCATTCAGCACAGCGGCGGTGAAGTTGGCCTCAAGTTCGTCATATCCGGGAATGTCTAGGGTGCTAATTTTCAAAACATCATTAAGCACAAATAGCATGTCTTTGGTTGGGGCAGTATAGTCTGGCATGGTGGTCTCTATTCGTTTAAATTGTTATTCTGCGGCGTTTTGTGTTGATCCTGAGGCGCGCAGTATCCGCTCGCCCCATTTGATCTGTTCTTCTAAATCGGCGATGACTTCGTCCATTTCATCGCGCTTGTATTTCAGCTCGCAAAGGTGCTTTTGGGCGATTGCGTAGGTTTCTTTTAACTGGGTTTGCTCGGGGTCGCTCACGTCGTACATTTCAAGCAACTGGCGAATTTCCTCGAGTGAAAATCCGAATCGTTTGCCCCGCAATATCAGCTTGAGTCGCGCACGGTCACGTTTGGTGAATAAACGTTTCTGTCCGTCACGAACGGGAAACAAAAGTTCTTTTGATTCATAAAACCGCAAGGTTCTTGGTGTGATTTGAAATGCATCGCTCATTTCGCGAATGGTCATTGGAGTGTCAGTCATCGGAGCGCAACCTATTCAATGATTCGAAAAATTTGATCTTTGAATAGGTGAAAGTTGACGTTGACGTAAGCTAAACGTTACGTCAACTTGGTTTCATGAGCTTTGCAGTTTTTGCGCGCATATCCTTAAGCTCTTGAAGTGTTTGGGCCAATTGAATTTGCTGTTCTTCCAGCTCTGCAATCTTTTTTGTGGCCATCTTGGTAAAAACGGCCATTTGCTTTTGGGTGCCTTCTTGATCATAGATCAAAAGCCATTGGCGCATTTCTTCCAGTTGGAAGCCAAATTTGCGGCCCCGCATAATCAACGTCATTCTTGCCAGTTCGCGTGGTCCATAAAATCGTGAACGGCCTTCGCGCTCGGGTTGTAGCAGCTCAATGTATTCATAATATCGCAATGTACGCGGCGTCACCTTGAATGTGGCGCACATTTCTTTGAATGTTATGCGAGTATCTGGCATTGTTTGTCTCTCCGACTCCTAAATTAGGGCGATCCGGTCAGAAGGGCAACCGCCGCGCTTGCGGATTTGTTGATTTGGGTTTTAAAGGGACAGCAGAAAAGAAGAGAACCCAATGGCTATTGATAAAACCGCACTGGCAAAACAATTCTCCGAAGCCATTCCACATGCCAAAGCCCTTGGCATATGGCTGGACGACATCGGTCAGGGGACGGCGGAAATGGAGATGCCCTATAATGAAAAATTTATTGGCGACCCTGCAACAGGCGTGATTCACGGCGGCGCGGTCTTTGCGCTGCTTGACGGATGTTGCGGCGCTGCTGTGATGAGCCATCCGGACCAAAAGGGTCTGACCGCGACCATTGATTTGCGGGTTGATTACATGCGCCCCGCCACGCCGGGCCAAAACATCAGGGCCAAAGCCACCTGTTATAATGTGACCCGCAACGTTGCATTTGTGCGCGCGGTAGCGCTTGATGACAATGATGGAAAACCTGTCGCCACTGCCGCTGGCGCTTTTGTGACCGGGGCCTGAAGATGGTGACAAAGCGCCCTGAACCGGTCCAAGTGGTCAAACAGCGCCGTGATGCGGCCTTGGCCGCGTTGCTGGCGTCGATCCCCTATATTCAGTTTCTTGGCATTCAGTTTGACCGCCGCGGAGATGAGTTGACCGCGGTGATGCCCTATCACGAAAAATTGGTGGGAAATCCGATGCTGCCAGCGCTGCACGGCGGCGCAACGGCGGCGTTTCTTGAAGTGGCGGCGGTGATCGAACTTGGATGGACCGGGCTATGGAAAAGCGTTGAAACCGGCACCTTAACGCCCGAAGCCATCGCGCAGGGTGATTTGATTAAAATCCCCAAGACAATTGATTTTTCAGTGGATTATTTACGATCGGGATTGCCGCGAGATGCCTATGCGCGCGCGCGCGTCAACCGCTCGGGGCGGCGCTATGCATCGGTGTATGTCGAGGCATGGCAAGACAACCGAAGCCGGATTTTTGCACAAGCTACAGGACATTTTCTGATGCCGGACAGCGACGTTAAGGCATGACATCGGAGGCGGGCAGGCAGATCACCCATTCGCGTGTTCTCAAAATAGCTGTTCCGATTTTGCTGGCCAATATTACCGTGCCCCTTCTTGGGTTGGTTGATACTGGTGTTGTGGGCCAAATCAAATCCCCCGTTCCCATCGGGGCGGTGGCCATCGGCGCTTTGATTCTGACCACCTTGTATTGGCTCTTCGGGTTTTTGCGAATGGGGACAACGGGGCTAACCTCACAGGCGGTTGGCGCTGGAAACCGCGCTGAGGTGGCTGCCCTTCTCAGCCGGGTTTTGCTTTTTTCAGGTCTGTCAGGCGGGCTGATATTTGTGCTTCAGGTGCCTTTGTTCTGGGCGGCATTTCAGGTCTCGCCAGCCTCTGAGGCAGTCGAATCCATGGCCCGGGACTATTTGCGTATTCGCATTTACAGCGCGCCTGCCGCGATTGCGGTCTTGGGTTTGGTCGGGTGGTTGGTTGGGCAAGAGCGCACCAGAGAGGTGCTCTATCTTCAGCTATGGATGAACGGGCTCAACATTGTTTTGGATTTATGGTTTGTGCTGGGTCTTGGCTGGGGGGCATCAGGCGTGGCTATGGCCACTGTACTGGCGGAAATCTCTGGTTTGGGATTGGGCTTGTGGTTTTGCCGCGCCACACTGATGGCGCCGGCTTGCCGGGCGTGGGACAGTGTTCTTAACCGCGTCCGATTGCTGCACATGCTGACGGTCAACCGCGATATTTTCCTGCGGACCTTGATGCTGGAAATAATTTTCGTCTCTTTCATTTTTGTGGCCGCGCGGTACGGTGATGTTTCTCTTGCGGCAACCCAGGTGTTGATGCAGTTTTTTATTCTGGCTTCCTTTGCGCTGGATGGGTTTGCTTTTGCGATTGAAACCTTGGTTGGCCAGGCTGTCGGGGGTAAAAACCGTGATGCCCTTCGACAAAGCGTGGTCAAATGCACGCAATGGGGGGTGGGTATGGTTTTCATTCTTGCTGCAGGTATCGCCATAGGCGGAGATGCTCTTATTATTATGATGACAAAAGCACCCGATGTACAACTAGAGGCCCAACGCTATCTTCCTTATCTGATAGGGGCCGCCGTGCTGAGTTTGCCCGCTTTCATGCTTGACGGGGTGTTTTTGGGGGCGACCCAAACCGCCGTGATGCGCGATATGATGGCGGTTAGCCTCGCAATATATATCCTCTGCCTGCTTGCGCTGTTGCCGCTTTTGGCCATGCATGGGCTATGGATCGCTTTGCTTGTCTCGCTGGTTGCGCGCGGCGCAACGCTTGGGCTGCGCTATCCGGCGCTGGAAGCGGCGGCGGATAGGGGTTAGGACTTCTGCCGGTGATCTTTAGCGCTTAAAAATCCCAGTTTAGACTAATATATGCGGTAGCGCCGTTTATTTTATATTCCGAGTTAAAGCCGTTAATGCTTCCTGTCAGGCTCATGCCATTGCTGCCGAGATAGTCGAAGCCAACTTCAGCATCGTAATAATTTTCCGACTTTAATCCAGATCCCACGCTGTAAGAGGTCCCGTTTGCAGTGTAAGATGCCTGCGCCCCTTTAACCACTGTGCGGCGTTGTGTGCCGACCCTTAAATGATAGCTTAGGTTTTTTTGAGGTTGATAAAGCAGCCCTGCCGATATTCCGCCAGACGTTTGACCCAGTTTGCGCGCGGCCCAGGAAAAATTGCTGCCCTCGCTATAGGCGGCAAAGTTTTCATAAGCATAACTGCCTTCAAAAGATCCTTTAAAGCGCAGGGTCTTGCTTAAGGTGGTTGTATAGCCTGCGGTCACGGCCAAAATAGCCTCTGTGCTGGAGTATTCTGACGATAAACTGGTCATCCCGGTGGCGGATAAATTATCCAAAATTTTGCCCCGCTGCCCGTCATAGCTGGTGCGCCCGACAAACCCTGATGCTGCAAGCTGCCAGCCGCTTGCAGTCGGGGGCTGCGTCAGCACCACCCCAATTTTGGTGGACTGGCCATCAAGCTTTTGGCTGTCTTCAGCGATATTGAGCGCCGAGCGGTGGCTGTTGATCACAACATCCAAGGACCGCGCGCCAGAGAGCACCGGCACGCCGACGCTCAGCCCGCTTGCGTTTGCCTTATAGGGAAGCATGTTGGGCTGCGCAGTGTTGGCCGTGCGCTCCGAGGAATGGCTGTAAACATCGACCCATCCGCTTTCATCTCTGCCCGCAGAGCGGCTGATCGAGGATTGCAAACTGCGCGTGCTGTCAAACAGCATTTCATCGGCGGTTTCGCTATTGCCCGCACTCAGCGATGAAGCAACGGTGCCCGAATAGGTGAACGATCACCCGTCCAAATCGTTGACAGTCCAGGTGCCTTCTGTGGTTAGGATGTAGGAAGTTCCCAGACCAACATCCAAGTTTAAAACTGAACCGGTCGCCCAGGCATCATCCGTTTTTATTGCCCCGATAATGACTGCGCCCTCTTTGAGATTTACAACGCCATTGGTCCCGCCCTCAAGATGTATGGCATTTGCATCTGCATTTGTAGCTTTGACTTTCCCGGCAATATTGAGTGTATTACCGGTCCCATCATAGACGTATATGCCATCCGAAGAGGTGCCCGACGTTGAAATTTCAGTGCCTTGTGATAGGGTCACTGTATTATTGTCGCCAAAGATCGAGATGCCAAGCCCGCTGTTTCCGATCGTGGTGATCTTTGCTGTGTCAGATAGCGTGATGCTGTTGTTATTGCCGCCACTAATGTCTATTCCTGCACCCTGCGCACCGTTTGAAGTGCTGGTAATCTGCGCTGAACCAGACAGCGTAATCTGATTGCCGTTTTCATTGGTTGATTGAATGCCGCCGCGGCCGTTTACGGTGGTAATCGATCCCTGAACGGTAATGGTGTTGGACCCGCCTGTGGTAGATATCCCATCAGCATTGGCAGGTGATATTGACCCAGCCGCCGTCACTGTCAAGCTGTCCGAGCCATTGATTGTATTGCCGCCATTTGTGCTGGTTGATGCGCCGCTTACAATAAACCATCCGCATGAAGAGGTGCCGAAAGGGCCACAAGTGACGAAGAGAGAAGCAGTAAGAGTATAGGTCTCATGATTATATCCTTTTGATAAACAACTCACTGTTGGTTACGGCCCCAAAATTGAATTATTTAGGAAAAAAGAATATTTTTTATATACTAAAGGATATTAATGTTCTGTTTGGTTGAAGATTTAAAAACCATAATGATAATTTCGATTAAAATTTATGAGTAACTATGCGAATTTCTTGATGGTTAGATTAAAAAAATAATAAACGTCACGCTACCGTTGACATCTTATCGTGCAAAATCGGTGATCCTAAGGCTTAAGCCAGCGCAGCGGCGTTTTTTGCTAAGAGCGGTGCATTGGTACCGATAGAAGCGTCAATACTGCTTCAGGGGGGCGTCCGATCGCAGCGGCTCTATCGGTTAGCACTATTGGCCGTTCAATCAGGGAGGGATTATTTTCCAATGCATCAAACAGCTGCGCGTCTGGGCTGTTTTCGTTCAGTCCCAGTTTGTGAAATAAAGGGTCTTTACTGCGCACCATGGCAAGCAGTGGCCGGTTGAGCAGGCGCTGCGCATGCTCTAATTGCGCCCGTGAGGGCGGCGCTTGCAGGTAAAGCACAACGGTGACGTCAATGTTGTGCTCTTTTAACAATGCTAAAGTTTCACGTGATTTTGAACACCGCGGATTGTGCCAGATTTCCACATTCATAGCCATGCATCCCTGTCGCTACCTATAGCTTGCGCAATGCTGCCAAAACCGTCTTTTGCAAGCAGAAGGTCAAGGTCTTGGGCAATTTGTGCCGCCAAGGAAACCCCACCGAAAACCAGACCGGTGTAAAGTTGTACGGCACTGGCCCCGGCGCGAATTTTTGCATAGGCATCGGCGCCTGAGCGGACGCCGCCAACCCCGATCAAGGGTACTTTTGGCCCCATAAGCTGTGAAAGCTGGGCCAGCACGCGGGTTGATTTCTCAAACAGCGGTACGCCGGATAGCCCGCCGGCCTCATCGCGGTGAGGGCTGCGCAGCCCATCGCGGCACAGTGTGGTATTGGTGGCGATCACCGCATCAATTTTTAGTGCAATTGCGACCTCGGCTACATCGCTTAGCTCAGATGCGTTCAGATCGGGTGCGATTTTCAAAAAGATCGGGATTGGCCGCGCCAGCGCATCGCGCGCCTCAACGACCCCCCCAAGCAGAGCAGAAAGTGCCGCTTTACCTTGAAGATCGCGCAGCTTTTCAGTGTTTGGGCTGCTGACATTGACCGTGGCAAAATCAATATGCGCGCCGCAACACGACAGCACTTTGGCAAAATCCGCCGCGCGATCTGGGCTGGTTTTATTGGCCCCAAGATTCAAACCAACAATGCCGTTTTTAGGACGTTTTTCCAAGCGCGCTGCAATGCGCTCCATACCATCATTGTTAAACCCAAAACGGTTGATCGCGGCGCAATCCTCAGCCAGCCGGAACAGCCGCGGCTTGGGATTGCCAGGCTGCGGAAATGGCGTTGCAGCGCCAACCTCGATAAATCCAAATCCAGCGGCCAAAAGACCGCCAAGCGCCTGTGCATTTTTGTCAAATCCTGCTGCAAGCCCAACGGGGTTTGGCAGCTCAAGCGCGCCGATGCGGGTGCGCAACCGGGACGACGTGGGCGGCGTGATTTTCGGCGCCAGTCCCAGTTGCAATCCTTTGATGGCAAGCCCATGTGCGGTTTCCGGGTCCATCCGGTGCAGCGCAATTTGGGCAATTTTTTCGCGCAGTTTCATGTCAGATCTGCTGGAAATTGATGGCCGTCTGGTCCAAGCGGCAAAGCTTTATGCCATAGCACATCATGCAAAGACAGCGCGCGGTAAAGATGCGGAAAAAGCGCACCGCCGCGCGACGGCTCCCACCGCAGGGCCTCCCCCATGGCTGCGCCATCACAGGCCAAAAGCTCAAGCCCGGACTGGTCTGCGAAATGTTTTGCCGCCGTTTCGCGCAGCTGCGCAGCTGTTGAAAAATGCACAAACCCATCTTGGATATCAATAGGCGCACCCGGTGTATGCCCGTGATCCTGAAGCTGGCTCCATTGCGAGGAAAGCAGAATTTTATAAATTTCCATAGCGCAGTCATGCCCTTCCGAGTAAACTTGGTCAAGTGACGCTTTTATTTTTTGTTTTGTTTACCATCTTGCAAATTTAAAAGGGCTATTTTTGCCTTTTCTTTCATTTTTATTAGGGGATATGACATGACTTTTCGATCAATGATGGCCGCATCTTTGATGCTTTTTTGGGCGGGACCGGCGCTTGCTGATTACACACTCACAGTTTTGCATACCAATGATTTTCACGCGCGTTTCGAACCCATTAGCAAATATGACAGCGGGTGCAGTGCGGAAAATAACGCTGAAGGCAAGTGTTTTGGGGGGTCTGCACGGTTGGTCACCGCGGTTGAGGCCGCGCGCGAACGTTCACCAAACAACATTCTTGTAGATGGGGGGGACCAATTCCAAGGCACTTTGTTTTATACTTATTACAAAGGCAAGCTGACCGCCGAAATGATGAACAAGCTCGGCTATGACGCAATGACCGTTGGAAACCATGAATTTGATGACGGACCAGAGGTTTTGCGCGGTTTCATGGATGCTGTGAATTTTCCTGTACTGATGTCAAATGCCGATGTCAGCAACGAGAAATTTTTGGCAGATGCCTTGGCCAAATCAGCCATTATTGAAAAAGGCGGCGAGCAGATCGGTTTAATCGGATTGACGCCACAGGATACTAATGAGCTGTCCTCACCGGGTCCACAAGTGACTTTTTCTGATCCGACCGCCGCAGTGCAAAGTGAAGTGGACAAACTTACCCGCATGGGCGTGAATAAAATAATAGTGTTGTCACATTCCGGGTACGGAGTTGATATAAAGGTTGCTGCGCAAACCACCGGTGTGGATATCATTGTGGGCGGTCATACCAATACATATCTTTCCAATATCTCGGATCGGGCCGAAGGTCCTTATCCTACAATGGTTGGGTCGACGGCGATTGTTTCTGCATATGCTTACGGCAAATTTCTGGGTGAATTAAACGTGACATTCAATGATGCTGGCGAAGTGGTTTCGGCCACCGGTGAGCCGCTTATCATGGACGCCGCCGTCACAGAAGACAGCGCAACTGTCACGCGTATCGCCGAAGCTGCCAAACCGCTTGAGCAAATTCGGAAATTGGTTGTTGCTCAGGCAAACACTGAAATTGTCGGTGTGCGCGAAGCGTGCCGCGCAATGGAATGCGCGATGGGAAATCTCATCACCGATGCAATGCTTGATCGGGTAAAGGATCAGGGGATTGATGTAGCGCTTCAAAACGGTGGCGGCATTCGTGCCTCAATTGATGCAGGCGATGTGACTATGGGCGAAGTCCTGACCGTGCTGCCTTTCCAAAATACGCTTGCAACCTTCCAAGTGACGGGTGCAACTTTGCTCGAAGCGCTGGAAAACGGCGTCAGCCAAATCGAAGAGGGGGCAGGGCGGTTTCCTCAGGTGGCCGGTATGATCTATACCTTTGATGCTTTGGCCCCAGTAGGAAGCCGTATCAGTGATGTCACCATTGGGGGGGCCGATTTGAACACAGACACGGTCTATGGCGTTGTGTCCAACAACTATGTCAGAAATGGTGGGGACGGGTATAAAATGTTCCTCTCTGCGATGAATGTTTATGATTACGGCCCTGATCTTGCCGATGTAACAGCAGAGTTTTTGGCCAATAACAGCCCCTATACGCCCTATCTGGATGGTCGCATTAAAATGAAGTGATGCCCGCCATTGCGTTACAATAAGCGGGCCGCCTTAGGCGGTCCGCCTGCTCAGGTGCCAAAGCGTTCGGGATATACGGCTTCGGGATTAAGCACTCGCAAGCTGCGAGCCAAACAAATGCCAAAGCCGGCGCGTCTGAGTTTGA
>ERZ1047985.866-NODE-866-length-22162-cov-26.557425_pt1 | contig 22162 bp, 18 predicted proteins | sample MGYA00383097_ERZ1047985 | MGnify/ENA primary metagenome ERZ1047985 (study PRJEB29581, sample SAMEA5548367) | metagenome | biome: marine; feature: coastal; material: water | depth 50 m | study: Short-term variability in the microbial, nano- and picoplankton...
TTAGTAGGTGTAGTATTAATTAATATTGTTAATAAATTTTTTAAGAAATTCTTTAGTTCGTCTCTCTGCTGGATTTGAAAAAATATTTTCAGGTTTTCCAGACTCCACAATCTGACCACCTTCAAAAAATAGCACTCTGTCAGCAAATTCACGCGCAAAATTCATTTCATGAGTAACCGTTAACATCGTTGTATCAGTATCAGATGCTAATTTATGAAGAACAGTCAATACTTCATCAACAAGTTCTGGGTCCAAAGCAGATGTGACTTCATCAAACAACATAATCTTTGGCTCCATAGCTAGTGCTCTAGCTATTGCCACACGTTGCTGTTGGCCACCCGATAATTCATGAGGATAATGATCTTTTTTGTCACTTAGGCCAACTAAATTAAATAATTCTTCAGCCTTTTCTTTAGCTTCAGGTTCAGTTTTTTTCTTTACTAAAATCTGAGGTTGCTTAACATTTTCAATAGCAGTCAAATGAGGAAATAAATTGAATTGTTGAAAGACCATCCCAATATAATCACGCATTTTGTGTAAATGATTTACAGAAGCGGGAATAATTTTTCCATTATTTTTTTCATGCCATAAATATTCACCATTAACTGAAACAAAACCATCATCGATAGTTTCCAATGTCATCAAAATTCGTAAAATTGTTGTCTTTCCAGAACCACTAGGCCCTATTAAAGCTAATTTTTCACCGTCTTTCACTTCCAAATTTAAATTATTTAAAACCTTTAAATCACCGAAAGCTTTTGAAACATTTTCAAACTGTATAATATTATTCATAGTATTAGATTTTTAGTTAATTATTAATTTGGTTTAAGTATCTTTATTAAGAGTTTCTGGATTTTTAAAAATATTAACGTCCACAATTTCCTCTTTATTTGCTTTTTTTATTTCTACTAAAGTTGTATGGCTACTTGGACCTTGACCTAAAGACGAAGTTCCTACATCTTTAGTGAGTACATTAGGGTTTCCATGTCTCTCTAAATTTAAAGCATAATCTGGATCAAACCACGCTCCAGTAGATAGAACAACAACTCCAGGCATCACATTATCAGAAATATTTGCCCCTGCTAATACCCTTCCTCTTTTATTAAATAGCATAACAATATCACCATTTTTAATCTCTCTTTTTGAAGCATCTGATGAATTAATCATCACAGGCTCTTTTCCATTTATTTTACTATTTTGGCTATTGACCGCATTATCAAGCTGACTGTGGAGTCTATGCGTTGGTTGATTTGAAATTAAATGTAATGGGTACTTATCAATATTTCCTAACCACTCATAAGGTTCAAACCAATATGGGTGAGAGAGACAATCACTTAATTGAAAATTAGAAATAGTTTCAGAGGATATTTCTATTTTGCCTGAAGGGGTATTTAAAGGAAAATTAATTGGATCTTTTCTAAAATCATTAAACATAATTTTTTCAACTTTTGGAGATGGCAGTTCAAAATATCCTTTTTCCCAAAATTCTTCAAAACTTGGAAAACTTATATTTTTTTGATGTGATTTAAAACTATTATTCCATATAAATTTTATCCAATCCAATTCAGTTTTATCTTCGGTAAATGATTCTAGAAAGCCCAGTTTTTTTGCTAAACCTGAAAATATTTCATAATCAGTTTTTGAATTTTTAAAGCTTTTCATAGCTTTTTTATTCGCTACTATTGTTGGATCTCTTGGATTCAACATTAAATCATTTCTCTCTAAAGCAGTATTAGCTGGAAAAATAATATCAGCATGACGAGCTTGAGAATTCCACCAAATTTCATTAACAATTATTGTATTAGGTTTTTGCCAAGCCTTGACCAGTCGATTTAAGTCTTGATGATGATGGAAAGGATTTCCTCCTGCCCAATAAATTAATTTTATATCAGGATATATTAATTTCTGACCATCGTAATCAAATTCTCTTCCTGGATTTTCCAACATATCCGTTACTCTTGCAACAGGAATAAAATCTTTTATTTTATTTTTACCTTGAGGTAAACTTTGCCAAGGTAATTTATGAAATGAATCACCTGTACTATTCACACTAGAATATCCAAATCCAAAGCCTCCACTTGCTGTTCCTATATGACCTAACATAGCTGCAAGAGTTATTCCCATCCACAAAGGCTGCTCTCCTCTCGATGCTCTTTGCAGACTCCAAGATAAAGAAATCATGGTTTTTTTTGTTATTATTTTATCTGCTAATTCATTGATTGTATTAACTGGAATATTAGTAATTTGTGATGCCCATTCAGGACTGCATTCTTGATTATTTTTTTTCCCTAATACATAGTCAGCAAAACTATCGAATCCTACAGTATATTTATTTATAAAATCCTTATCATAAGAATTATTTTTAATCAGAATATAAGCAAGAGACAACATTAAAGCAGTATCAGTATTTGGTCTAATAGGAACTTGCTTTGCTTTTAAAAATTTAGGAGCATCATCTATAAGAGGACTAATATTAATAAACTCAACTCCCTTATCAAAACACTTCTTCATGCCTAACTTGGTAATATGTTTCCCTACACCTCCAGCTGAAACTTTAGAATTTTTTAATGGCATTCCTCCAAACATTAATATTAATTCACACTCCTCAGATAAAGCTTCCCATGAAGTATGTTCATCTAATGTTGAATATAAATCTAAACCAATTATGTGTGGTAAGAGAGTTTGTGCTGCAGCGAATGAATAACTTTGAAATGATGAGCTAAAGCCTCCAAATAAATTAAAGAAACGATTAACTTGGCTTTTAGCGTGATGAAATCTTCCAGCGCTTGCCCAGCCATACGATCCCGCATAAATTGCTGAATTACCATAAGCATTTTTAGTTTTTAATAACTCTTTAGATGCAAGTTCAAATGCTTCATCCCAACTTATAGGAATAAAATCATCTTGGCCTCTTTTGCCATCACTTTTACCTTTATTATCCAACCATCCTTTTCTTACGTGAGGTTGCGTAATTCTCAAATTATCGATAGCAGCATCAGCCAAACCTAAGCCAAATTCTGTTGGAGAAGAATCCAATTCCCAATTATGTAATTTTATTTTTTTATTCGCATCTACTGAAAATTTATAAGTTCCCCAGTGCGAGCTTACGTAATTCATCGAGCCACCTTTATTGGTTTAAATTTCTTTTCTAATCTCATTGCTATCATTGCTGATGGTATTGATACAAGCAAAAAGAATACCCCAACCAAGGTCATAGGCTCAAGATACGTGTAATGACTATTACTATATTGATCAGCTGCTCTAAATAATTCAACTACAGTAATAGCAGCTAGTAATGGTGTTTCCTTAAACATTGTAATTAAATAGTTTGCAAGTGGCGGGATCATCGGAGGTATAGCTTGAGGCAAAATAACATGCTTCCAAGCTTGATATGGATTATAGTTTAGTGATCTAGCAGCTTCCCACTGACCTTTAGGAACATTATCAATGCCCGCTCTAAAAACTTCAGACGTATACGTGCTAAAGTGAATACCTAAAACGATTACGCCGCATGTAAAAGCTTCTAAGAAAATTCCAAAGTCAGGTAGAACATAAAACACAATATATAGCTGAACTAAAATTGGCGTCCTTCTAACAAACTCAGTCATCCAATATAAGGACACCCGTGTTGACTTCCTATTAGACATTTTGAGAATGGCTATTGCTAAGCCCAAAATATAAGCAATTAATGATGCAACAATCGTCGCTTCAATTGTTACTACTAAACCCTTAAGTAGCTGCGGTAAAACATCGAAAGCAACGTCCCAACTCCAATTCATAATTATTTTTCTCCCGCAGTCATAATATTTCTGCCTTTAGAAAACTTTTTAGCAATCAGATCAACTATCTTTACTAAGACTGAAGCAATAATAAAATAAATAACTAGTATTACTAAAAATGGCTCTAAAGTTAAGGCAGTTTGAACCCTAATTATATGAGCCATGAATGTTAAATCTGAAATAGTAATAAGAGAAGCAACTGCTGTTAATTTCAACAGCTCTATCAGTAAATTCCCGAATGTAGGAATCATAATTGGAATTGCTTGAGGAATGATAACGTATCTATATTTCTTGTAACTTGAATAATTTAAAGCTTTTGAAGCTTCATGTTGGTCTTTATCAACTGCAAGTATAGCGCCTCTCACTACTTCTGACCCATATGCACCAACATTACAACCACAGGCTATTACACCAGCAGTTAGGGCATCAAAATATATTCCCCACATTGGTAAAACAAAATAAATAAAAAACATTTGTACGAGGGCTGAGCTACCTCGAAAAAATTCTAAATAAATTATTGCTACTACTCTGATTGATTTAAATGATGATATTCTTGAAATTCCCACAATAAATGAAATAACAAGAGCTAGAATCGCCCCTAATACAGTTAACTCTATCGTCGTGATAGTTCCTTTAATTAGTATCGGGTAAAAATAAAAGACTTCATTCATAAATAGACTCTAACATAAATAAACTCTAAAAAAAACTGCCCTGTAAATATTTACAGGGCAGAATAGGTTATAAAATAAACTCTAAAACAAACTCTGCCCTAATATTTACAGGGCAGAATAGGTTATAAAATAAATTTATTCACCGTCAGGACATTGCGTCAAGTATGACTTCGTAGCAGTTGCAGCCGCTGAGAAACCATAAGGTTCAATAATAGCTGCAAATTTACCAGTAGCTTTTAAGAAAGCTAAAGCCCTATTATATTCAGACCTGAACTCTTTATCATCCATATTAAATGCTGCACCCGCACAACCCATTGGAACACCTGCAACAGGCATTACCAATGCAATGCTTGGATCATTAGTTTTCTTTAGTAAATCTGCTGTACCTAGACCTGATAAAGCAAATACATCAACTCTACCCTGTTGTAGCATTTTAATACCACTCGGAGGTGTATCAAAATAAACAATCTGATCAGCACTTACACCGCGCTCTAATGCATATTTTTCTTCAGCACAACCAGCACAAGTTGTCATTTTTAAATCTGGGTTAGCGGCAATATCTTCATAAGTTAATAGATTATTTGGGTTGCCAGCTGGAACTGCAAAAGCTTCCGCTCCACATAAATCAGGCTCAGAATAAATGATAGACTCACATCTACCAGGTTTAATATAAAGACCAGACGTAGCCATATCTACTCTTCTTGCCTGAAGGGCAGGAATCATAGCACCATACATGATAACTTGAGCTCTTAATTCATTAACGCCTAAAACTTCTAGTACTGCTCGTGCAACATCTGGTGCAGCACCTGTTACGTATCCATCAGATTTAATGTCACTGTAAGGTGGTTCATTAGCAACAGCAACTGTTGCGTAACCTTGTTTCTTAAGTTTTTTTAATGTATCAGATTCTGCATAAGAAGTTTGTGCAAAGCCCAATATAATAAAAAAACAGGTAAAAATTGAAATAATTTTTTTCATAAAGTTCTCCTTTTTATTATTATGAGATGTAAGTTTAACACTACCATAAAGATTAGAAAGGTTTAGATTTGCTAATATTTGCATAATTTATGCATTATTTTAATTTTTTTAAATAAATTATTTGATAAAATAATAATATGCAAAAATTAGATAGCTTTGATTACAAAATTCTAAAAATTGTCCAAAAAAATAACAAGGTTACTTCTCAAGAGTTAGCTAAAGAAGTAGACTTATCATCCTCAGCTTGTCAAAGAAGATTAAATTCAATGCGTAAAACTGGCATTATAGAAAGAGATATATCAGTTTTAGATCGCAATCAACTAAATAGAAAAATTACCATAATAGTTCAAATAGAGAGTGATATAGAGGGCACGGAACCTGATATTCAATTTAAAAAAGCAATGTTTGATGCCCCAGAGGTAATGCAGTGTTATTACGTTACTGGTAATTATGATTATGTTTTGATAACCACCTTTAAAGAAATGGGGGATTATGAAGATTTTACAAACAAATATTTTTTAGAAAATCCAAATATAAAACACTTTACTTCAATGGTGGTTATGAATAAAGTAAAAGAAAATTTATCTATTCCAATTAATTAACATTATTAATAAATTTTTTAAGAAATTCTTTATACCTTAGGTGTATTGTCTTGTGACAATTGTCGCCTCTCAATTGTAATCGATGCGATAGTAACTAAAATGATACCAATAGCCTGGATATTTGTAATTGAATCAGAGTATACAATAAAGCCAATAATCAAAACCATAAGGGGTTCAGAATAACCAACATTTGCTGTTCTAGTGGGTCCATACTTTTTAACAGCCATATGATAAAAGAACATCCCAGTTGCAAACAATGTGCCTGAAATTAGTGATAAGATTATGCCTTCATTAGCAGGCCAAGAAATACCTGATTCGTTCAAAAACAAAGCCAAAAACATAAGCATTGGTATAAGAGTTGTAAATTTAACTATTTCCCAGTTTCTAAGGCTACTAACTTTTGGAGTCAGAAAAAATATTAGTGAAAGAGATATTGCTGAAAGCAACGAAAGCACTATTCCAATTACCAGCATATAGACGCCTTCAGAGCTTTGTGAAATTGCAACAATACCTATAGTCGCTAATATAAACATCACAATAGTAGTTAAATCGAGCGCTCTTCTTTTTGATAAGGACACCATTAAGTAGGTTATTAAAGGGTAGGTATATAAAATAACACTTGCAAGGCCTACTGACATATATTTAACTGCCTCAACAAAGAACCATGACTGAATACCAAATAAAAATGAGAGAATTATCAACCAAAAGCCAATCTTATGTTTTTTAATTTTAGTAAATGAAAAAAAACTTTTTGTGATTAATAATGAAGAACAAAAAGTTGTGGCAAATCGAATAAATAAAAATAAAAAAGCACTCACCTCTAAAGAGTATATTAAAGGCAACATGCTAACATTTAGTGCGTAAAAAAATGAAGATAAAAGTGCGAATCGAACAATGAACATCTTGATCCCAAGTCAATAAAAATTCCTAAAACAGATTTTATAAGATAAATTTATAGTAAATTTAGTTCATTTCAAGTGAGAATTGGTATTTTTTTTCCAAATTTTAGACACATTAGGATATCATTGCCGCTTCATTTTATTTTAAGGAGAGAGGATGAACTTTGATGCAAATATAATTGCCCCGGCACTAGGTGTTTTAGGGCTTTTGATAGTAGTAATTATTTACCAATGGATTAAAAAACAACCTGGTGGTAGCGGTGCTGTTAAAAAAATTGGTGAACAAATTCATATTGGTGCTATTGTTTTTATGAAACGAGAGTATCAAATGCTTAGCATGTTTGCATTAGTTTTACTTGTCCTACTTTACTTTTTTCTTGGTTGGGAAAGCGCATTATGTTTTGTTGTAGGTGCTGTTGCATCTGCTACTGCTGGCTATATTGGTATGAATACAGCAACTATTGCTAATGTAAGAACTGCCCAAGCAGCTCATGATGAGGGAAGCGCCTCAGCACTTACAGTTGCATTCTTTGGTGGCTCAGTTATGGGTCTTGCAGTTGCCGCGCTTGGTCTCTTAGGATTAGGTGGCTTATATTACTTTTTTGGTGAAACACATTCAGAGGCACTACATGGCTTTGCAATGGGTGCCTCAGTTGTAGCACTATTTTCTCGTGTAGGTGGTGGTATCTTTACGAAGAGTGCCGATGTTGGTGCAGATTTAGTTGGTAAATTAGAGGCAGGTATTCCTGAAGATGACCCTCGTAATCCAGCAGTTATTGCTGATAATGTTGGTGATAATGTTGGTGATATTGCTGGCATGGGTTCAGATATTTTTGAGTCATACTGCGGTTCAATGATTGCAACCATTGCAATCGCTTCAACTCTTTCAGCTATGGCTTTAGATAAGCTTGGTGGAAACCAAAGTGAATTAATGTTTTTACCACTCGCTCTTGCATCATTAGGTTTAGTTTGTTCAATCATCGGAATTATTTTTGTGAAGTTGTCTTCCAACAAGTCGCCTGAATCTGCCCTCAGAATGGGCACGATTGGTTCAGCGATTCTTTTTATTATTACTTCTTATTTCTTAATTGACCAGCTTGAAGTTGCCAATAATATTTGGGCAGCTGTTTTAATGGGAAGCTTAGGTGGAATCATAATTGGCCTCGTTACAGAGTACTACACAGCAGGCAAACCAATTAGAGATATTGCTGAGTCGGGAAAAACTGGCGCAGCCACTGTAATGATTAAAGGATTGGCAATTGGCATGCAGTCCGTTGTAATCCCTGTCTTGATGATTTGTTTGATTATTTATGTTGCTAACCTTTTTGTTGGATTATATGGTGTTGGTATTGCTGCTATTGGAATGCTTGCAACTGTAGGTATGACTATGGCGATTGATGCTTATGGCCCTATAGCAGATAATGCTGGTGGTATTGCTGAGATGGCTGGATTAGGAGAAGACACTCGTAATATTACTGACTCTCTTGATGAGCTTGGTAACACTACTGCAGCAATTGGAAAAGGCTTTGCAATAGGTGCAGCAGCTCTTGCAGCTCTTGCAATTATTACAGCCTACACTGAAACAGTTAGCGCCAACTCTACTGACTTCATACTTCAGTTAAATAGTGCGGAAGTTTTAATTGGATTGTTTATTGGTGGAACTATTCCGTTCTTAATAGCCTCTCTAACTATGACGGCTGTTGGTGATGCTGCTTTTGAAATGATCGAAGAAGTAAGAAGGCAGTTTAGAGAGATTAAAGGACTACTTGAAGGCAAAGCTGAACCTGATACAGCTAAATGTGTCGACATCGCTACAACTGCTGCACTTAAAAAAATGATTCTTCCTGGCGTTATTGCGGTAGCAGCACCGGTATTAGTTGGCTTTTTAATTAGCCCTGAAGCGCTTGGTGGAATGCTAGGCGGTGCTCTTCTAGGTTGTGTTCTAATGGCCCTTATGATGGCTAATGCAGGCGGAGCATGGGACAACGCTAAAAAGCATGTTGAAAAAGGAAACTTTGGCGGTAAAGGTACCGATGTTCATGCAGCAACCGTTGTTGGTGATACTGTTGGCGACCCTTTTAAGGATACCTCAGGACCATCAATGAACATTCTAATAAATGTAATGGCCATAGTTAGCTTGGTTATTGCACCCTTATTGTAAATAAGGACTAAATCAGCCCTGCCTTTCTGGGTGGGGTTGACTCACTCAATTAACTGCGCCAAAAAGCCTTATGGAAAAGAGCAATTATTGTCAGCACCTCTAATCGACCTACCAGCATAGAAAAACTCAAAATCCACTTAGCAGTATCATTTAAAGCCCCATAATTTTCTGCAACACTTCCCAAACCTGGACCAAGATTATTCATTGTTGCTGCAGTTGCAGAGTAAGCGGTTACTTGGTCTAATCCAGTAAACATTAACAACATTAAAATAATTACAAAAGAAATTGCATAAAGAGAAAAGAAGCCGAGCACAGATATGAGAGATTTTTCATTAAGACTTGCTCGATTTAATTTCACACTAATTTGAGCATTGGGACGAATAAACTTATTTATTTCTTTCATTCCTAATCTAAACATGACCAATATTCTAACAACCTTAATGCCACCACCAGTAGAGCCAACACAGGCACCAATAAAACTTACCATTATTAGAAAAACAGGAATTGCAGCTGGCCAACTACTAAAATTTTGTGATGAATATCCAGTTGTTGTCGCTATTGATACAGTTTGAAATAAACTATGCCTAATAGTCTCGGTAGAAGAGCTATATTCAGAATTTAAACTAAGAGCAACCAATACAACTATTGAAGAGCAAATCAGGATCATTGTATATGCTTTGAATTCAGAATCCATTATGTAGTCCTTTAACGAACGGTTATTCCATGCAACAAAGTGAAGGGAAAAATTAATTCCCGCTAAAAACATAAAAAACATTGCGATTATTTCAATAGAAACTGAGTTGAAATAACCAATTGAACCGTCATGAGTTGAAAATCCACCAATAGCGACTGTGGAGAAACTATGACTAATAGCATCAAAGATTGACATTCCTGATAAAAAGTACCCTATTGCACATAGAAGAGTCAATGAAACGTATATTTTCCAGAGCGCTATAGCTGTGTTTCTTAGTTTTGGTGTAAGCCTATCCTTAGCTATGCCGCTTGACTCTGCATGATAAAGTTCCATTCCTCCAACACCCAAAAGCGGAAGAACGGCAACTGCAAGAACAATAATTCCCATTCCGCCTAACCATTGTAGCTGTTGTCGATAAAAGAGTATGCTTTTGGGTAGATCATCTAACTGACTTAATACCGTAGCTCCAGTAGTAGTAAGACCCGACATTGATTCAAAAAATGCACCAGAAAATGATAGGTTATTAATTGAATCAGTTATAAGAAGAGGAAGCGTTCCAAATAGTGACAATACTATCCAAAAACAAACAACAATAAGAACACCCTCTCTAAGACGAAAATCTTTCTTTATAGCTCTATAGGGCCACCATAAAATAAAGCCACCAAAAATTGTAAGAGCAAATGAAAATACAAAAGAAAGGTACTCTCCTTCAGAATATATAAGGTCAACAATTATAGGTGGCACTTGGGCCATGCTAAAAATCATAAGCAGGAGGCCTATGGTTTTAGAAACTATACTTAACTGCATTTAACTCTTGCCTTCTATGTTTTTAGATTTTAAATACTTATTACTCATTCTCTGAAAACAAAGCCTCAACCTCATGGATTTTTGAAACATCCATCAGCATCATTAATACATGGTCGCCTTGCTCAATAACCAATTTTTTAGAGCCCATCAGCAGTTCATTATTCCTAACGATAGCGCCCACAACAACCCCCTCAGGTAAGGGTAAATCTTTTATCATTAATCCAACCACCTCAGATGAATTCTCGTCACCATGAACCACAATCTCTATAGCTTCTGCCTTACCATGCTGTAAAGAGTGAACCTTCATGCAGTCACCCTTTCTAATGTTTGACAAAATACCGCCTACCGTTATTTGATCAGGAGAGACAACAATGTCTACATCGCCACTTTGCTCTGCTAAGGCAGAATAAACATCTCTTTTAACAAGCGCAATCGTTTTATGCGCACCTAAACGCTTGGCTAAAATTGACACTATAACGTTTACTTCATCGGAGTCAGTTAGAGCCAAAAATAAATCTGTATTTTCAATACCCTCTTCTTTTAATAAATCCTCATCTGAAGCACTACCTTGCAACACTAAAGTATTATTTAATTCCTCAGCTAAAGAGATCGCCCTAGCTTCATTCAGCTCGACAATACGAATGTTATGGGTATCTTCAAGAAGCTTAGCAACATTAAGTCCAATACTTCCTCCACCAGCAATAAAGATTTTTTGATAAGTATTTTCAGCACGCCTAAACTCTTTCAAAGCTCTAGATATATGATTTTTCTTAGCAAGAAAGTAAACATGGTCGCCTTCTCTAATGACAGTATCACTCATTGCAGGGATTGCTCGATCATTCCGATAAAGACTAACAATGCGCATTTTTATATCTGGCATGTGCTCGTGGAGTTCTTTAATAGGTCGATTGACAATTGGAGTGCCGATAAAGGCACGAGTCTCAACCAATTGAACTAAACCATTCTCAAAATCAAATATTTGTGAAGCGCCAGGCTCTTCTACAATGCCCTTAATATAATCAGTAATTAATATTTCAGGGGTAATTAGAAAATCTATAGGTAAAGCTTCGTTAGTAAATATCTCAGGCCTAAGTAAATATTCTGTGGTTCTTATTCGAGCAATTTTTTTCTCTACATGATATAAAGTGTGGGCCATTCTGCAAGCAACCATATTTCGCTCATCAGAGCCCATTACAGCAATAACCATATCCATGGATTTAATGCCTGCCTTTTCTAAAACACTAGGGTAAGCGCCGTAGCCAACAACGGTTTTAATGTCTAAATGCCTTTGGAGTGGGGTGAGTCTATCTTCCTTTTGATCGACAATAGTAATGTCATTATCATCATCTAAACATAGATACTTTGCCAGTGTTGAACCAACCTGACCAGCGCCCAAAATTAATATTTTCATTTCTTGTCGATCCCTAAATCTTTAAGTTTTCTATATAACGTAGTCCTTTCCAGTCCTGCAATTTCAGCAACAATTGCGATATTATTATCGTTTACTTCGAGGTGATGGAGTAAATATTGACTTTCAAAAATATTGCGAGCTTCTTTAAGCTTTAAAGAGTAATCAATACCGCTAACCTGTTGAGTTGATTTTTCTGGTAATGAACGGGTCATTATATTTCTCAAAATTGGTAAAAAATCATGCAGAGGTTTCTTTAAGAAATCGGTAGCGCCTAGTTTCATTGCCTTAACTATATCACTTGGCTCTGCATGCCCTGACATCATTACTATGGGCGTAGAAAATCCCTCGGAGTGCCACTCTGACAAGAGCGAAATACCATCTTGACCCGGCATCCAAACATCCATTAGAATTAAATCAAAGGAATTCACTGCAACAATAGCTTTTGCTTCAATCGCACTTCTTGCAAGTACCGTCGTATAGTTAACGTCTTCTAATATATCTTTGATGATTTCAGTATTATCTTTCTCATCATCAATAATTAGTATTTTGCCAAATGTAGATTCTTCATTCATTTCATCCCCTTATGAGCTTTAATTATACTGAATTCAACGGTTATTCTTGCACCATGAGGTTTAACATTACTTGCAAATATTTGACCTTCATGCTGCTCAATAATATTTTGAACAATTGCCAGTCCAAGTCCGCCACTTTTTTCCTTAGTAGTAACATATGGCTCAAATACTTGGTCAATAATATCTTCTGGGAAACCTTTTCCATTATCAATAAATGTTAAACGTACCACCCCATCTTTACTATAAAGTCTTGATTTAATTAGTATATTTAAAGTGGTTTTATTCTTTTTAGCTTCAATTGAATTTTTAATTAAATTGATTAATACACGTGAAATTGCATCTTTATCAAGTTGTAATTTTGGCAAGTCACCACTCAAATCAAGGTTGATCCTTAGGTCTTCTTGATTATCAAAAAGAGAAGCAGCTTTATTAATTAATGCATTTAATGAAGAAGAAACCTTTTTTATTTCAGGCGTATTCGCATAATTTGCAAATGCACTTACCATCGAATCCATTGAAGCGACCTGGTCAATGATAGTTTGTGTTGTTTTATTAATGATTGCTGAGTCTTTAGATTCTAACTTTTCTAAAAATAAGTTACGAAGTCTCTGTGCGGATAATAAAATGGGAGTTAAAGGGTTTTTTATTTCATGAGCCATCCTAACTGCTACCTCTCCCCAAGCAGCCTTCTTCTGAGCACGATTAAGTTTTGAAATATCATTAATTATAATTACATATCCTAGCTTTTTATTCTCCACATCAAGTGCGGCCCCTTGACAATAAATAAGGCGGTACCTGTCTTCTAAAGTTAATTCTATTTCTCCACTCCATTCCAGTAAATCTTGATCAACTTTTTCCTCAATAAATGAAAAAAGAGGACTTAGGTTATCATATTCTTTAATAATATCATCGTATCTCTTTCCGACAAAAATTGACTCGTCTTCGATTTGCAAAATCTTACCAATAACAGGATTTATAAGTTGTATTTTCTTGTCTTTATTGAGAGCTATTACACCAAAAGAGTATTTCAATATAGTCTCTAAATACAGGTTATGAGTATCCAAACCCTCTCTAGACATTTTTATTCGAGTGCTCATCTCATTGAAATGTCCAATTAAATCATGCATATCCCTATTCTTTGGGTCTTGCTCAATCTGCACGTCATAATTACCTGATGAAATTTCCCTAGTCGCAATCGACAAATTATGCATTGGCCTCATCAACTGATCAATCATTCTTAAAACAATCAATAAAGCACTCAGGACAGCTAATAAGATTGTCGAAGAAAAATCAATCATAAATCGGGTTTTAATAATTGATGTGTTAAGCGACAATTCGGCATCTTTAGCGGCATCCCTAAAACGCATCATCTTATTAGTCAAGTCACTAATACTCATATCATAAGCATAGTAAGCAGTAAGGGTAAAATCAGCAGATGAAGCACTATATCCATAATCTGGTAAACATACTTTTTCACTTTTACTGTGTGCAACAAGATTCTTTAAAGCATCATAAAGCTTTAACTCGCATGCCCAATTATCCTGAACTAGCGAGTTTAATACTATTTGCATTTTCTCATTTGATGCTCTAGGGGCATCAAAATAACTTACCAGCTTTCCAATATTACGTGTTCTATCTTCATAATACTTAACCGCAACAGCGTTGGTAGTTCGGTAGAGCTCATCCACTTCACCAGCAACCGTGAGATTAAACTCTTCAAATTGACCTTCAGCAATTTGAAGGTTATCCCTAATTGAGCCAAAGGAGAAAAGATAGAATGAAAGTACAGGTACTAAAACTAAAACAGGCACAATTTTTATAAAGGACCATGTAAATTTTGACCCAATAACACCCTCCTCAGTATTTTGTTTTAATTTTCTCATTGAGAGGACAATGTAATAAAGTGCTACTAAACTCATTACTACATTAAAGCCAACTAAAACTAAATACCACTTCTTTATCAATTCAGAATTAAGTCCAAGGTAGAACATACCAAGAAATGAAATTAGAAAAATACCGATCCAAAAAAGAGCACGAGGAGCTTCCTTAAGAGAAAAAGCCTGGTTTAACAACATAAACTGTGTTGATAGTATATTAAAGTGATTTGATTATCTCATAAATGAATTATTGCTTGCATAAGTTGTTGATAAAATACAACAATACACTTTACTTAATGCTTTGATCAATACTCAGCAACAACTTCAAAACTTTCTCAATGCCATTAGTGGAGACTCTCTATTAGCTATTGACACAGAGTTTAAGAGAATTAATACATACTATCCTGAGCTTTGTCTAGTTCAAATTGCAACAAATAACTTTGTAGAATGTATCGATATTCTTGCTATTAGAGATTTAAAACCACTATTTGAAAAACTCTACAACATCGATTCTAAATGGGTCGTTCACTCTGCAAGACAAGATATTGAAGCTCTTTTTATTTTGTCTAATCGAATTCCATTTTCGATTTTTGATACCCAGATTGCTGCTTCATTATTAAATTTTCCATTACAAGTTTCATATCAATCTCTAACACAAGAATTACAAAATATCTATTTAGAAAAAAAACACACTAGATTTGACTGGACATCAAGACCTCTTCCAAAGGATGTTTTAGAATACGCTCTAGATGATGTTAGATATTTACTACCTAATTACAGAATCCTTAAAGATAAACTTGATTCGGAAAACAAGACACAATGGCTAGATGAAGAAACAAGTCTTCTATTAGACCAAAAACTTTATGAGCCAAATATTGAGCAAATTTGTAAAAAAACCAAAGGACTTTCAAAAATTGATAGTAGATCTCAAAAGCAAGCAATTAAACTAGTTTACTGGCGTGAAAGTACCGCCCAAAAAGAAAATAAACCACGTAAATGGATCATGTCTGATGAAAAATTGCTCGATTACGCTTGTGGGAAAAACAATCTTTCTGTAAGCTCAAAAAAATTATTTGATAAATTCACTTCTCACAACTTAAAAAAGTCCACTTTTTCAAAAGCATTTCACCCTCAAAAACCTTTAAGCAATGATGAAAAATTGAAAAAAAATGAATTACAAAATCTTATTAATGAATTAGCACTCAAGTACAATCTTCCACCAGAACTGATATGTAGCGCTAAGTCATTAGTAAAATTTATAAGAGGAGATTCAGAATCTCCCTTAAAAAAGGGATGGAGATCAAAAATTCTTAAAATCCAACAACAAACCTAAAAAAACATATAGTTATTTCTTTATTAAAACCAAATAAAACTTATCAATAATACTTTTAAAATTATTTCAGGTAATCTCAAGGGAAGAAAGTTTAGCTTTCCTGATGAAGATGGTTTGCGCCCTACATCTGGAAAAATAAGAGAAACACTTTTTAATTGGTTGCAATTTGAAATTGCCAATAAAACAATTCTTGATCCTTTTGCAGGTAGCGGTGCACTATGCCTTGAAGCTATATCTAGGGGTGCTAAAGAAGTCTATTTAATTGAAAAAAACAAAAAAGTATCTGATAAACTTGAATCAAACTTCAAAATATTAAATAGTAGTCAATATAAAATTATAAATCAAGACTCACTTATTTTTCTTGAAATGCAAAATAAGAATCCATTCGACTTAGTATTTTTAGATCCGCCATTTGAAAAAAAATTATTACCTCAAGCACTAAAGCTACTCTCAAAAAATAACTACATTGATACACGCAGTCAACTTTATATCGAATCTGAATATGCATTAACAGATGAAATATTAAATGAACATATCAGCTATCAATGTAAAATCAACAAACAGAAAAAATCCGGCAATGTTAACTATTGTCTGATAAGCTTAGAGGCACTATGAAAACAATTGCAATATACCCTGGCTCTTTTGATCCTATAACTAATGGCCATGTAGATTTAATACATCGCGCCTGTAAACTTTTTGACAAGGTTATTATTGCGATTACTCAAAATACTAACAAAGATAGCTTTTTATCAATCGATCAAAGAGTTAAGGCAGTTGAAACTGCAATAGAACCTTTAACCAATACTCGTGTATTGAGTTTTGATTCATTATTAGTTGACTTTGCAAGAGAACATAATGCTCAAATCATTATTAGAGGATTAAGAGCGGTTTCAGACTTTGATTATGAGTTCCAACTAAGCGGAATGAATAAGCGACTCAACCCAGCAATTGAAACTCTCTTTATGACTCCATCTGAAGAATTTGCCAATATTTCTTCATCCTTAGTAAGAGAAATTTTGTTCCTTGGTGGTGATATAAGCCAGTTTGTACCTGAATCTGTCAAAACAATACTACTTCGCTCTTCAACAAAATAATTGCATTAATGCCTTGAAAAAAGATTTTATATCCCTAAATAGGGTTTATATAAAAATTACAAGGAGTAAATTTAATGGCAAAAATTATTGGAATTGACTTAGGAACTACAAATTCATGTGTTGCGGTTATGGATGGAGGTGTCGCTAAGATTATTGAAAACTCAGAAGGTAATCGTACAACCCCTTCGATTATTGCATACCCAAAAGATTCTGACGAAATTTTGGTAGGCCAACCCGCTAAAAGACAGGCTGTAACAAACCCTGAAAATACTCTCTATGCTATTAAGAGATTAATAGGTCGTCGCTTTGAGGAAGATGCAGTTCAAAAAGATATCGACCTAGTCCCTTACAAAATTATCAAAGCTAAAAATGGTGACGCCTGGGTTGAAGTTAAAGGTAAAAAAATGGCTGCACCTGAAATATCTGCAAGAGTAATTCAAAAGATGAAGCAGACTGCAGAAGATTATTTAGGAACTGAAGTTACAGAAGCAGTTATTACAGTTCCTGCATACTTTAATGACTCTCAGCGTCAGGCTACTAAGGATGCTGGAAAAATTGCTGGCCTAGATGTAAAAAGAATTATCAATGAGCCAACAGCCGCTGCATTAGCTTACGGTGTTGACAAGACAACGGGTGACAAAAAAGTTGCAGTATATGACCTAGGTGGCGGTACATTTGACGTATCTATCATTGAGATGGAAGATATTGATGGTGAAAAGCACTTTGAAGTTCTTTCTACAAATGGAGATACATTCCTTGGCGGTGAAGATTTTGATCAACGCATCATTAATCATTTAGTTGAAGAATTCAAAAAAGAACAGGGATTTGATCTTACTAAAGATGCGATGGCTTTACAGCGATTAAAAGAAGCAGCAGAAAAAGCTAAGATTGAGTTGTCTTCATCAGAACAGACTGAAGTTAGCTTACCATATATCACTGCAGATGCCTCTGGTCCAAAGCATCTTAATATTAAAATTACTAGAGCAAAGCTAGAGTCTCTTGTTGCCGACTTATTAAAGAGATCAATAGATCCATGTAAAACTGCTCTTAAAGATGCAGGGATATCAAGTGGCGATGTCGATGAAGTAATTCTGGTTGGTGGACAAACTAGAATGCCTAAAGTACAAAAAATGGTTCAAGACTTTTTTGGTAAAGAACCTAAGAAGGACCTAAATCCAGATGAGGCGGTTGCTATGGGTGCTGCTATCCAAGCTGGAGTACTAGGTGGTGACGTTAAAGATGTTTTACTGCTTGATGTAACTCCACTCTCTCTTGGTATTGAAACTATGGGGGGAGTATTGACTAAATTAATTGAGAAAAATACAACTATCCCAACTAATCAGTCTCAGGTTTTTTCAACTGCAGCAGATAACCAATCAGCGGTAACAGTTCATGTACTTCAGGGTGAACGTGATGTTGCAAGTGCAAATAAATCACTTGGTCAGTTCAATCTAGAAGGTATTGCTCCTGCACCAAAAGGACAACCTCAGATTGAAGTTACTCTTGATCTCGATTCAGATGGCATTCTAAATGTTTCTGCAAAAGATAAAAACACTGGTAAAGAACAGTCAATCACAATCAAATCTTCAAGCGGTCTTTCAGATGATGAAGTTGACAAAATGATCAAAGATGCTGAAGCGCATGCCGAAGAAGATAAGAAATTTCAAGAACTTGTAACTTCTCGTAATATGGCTGACTCTCTAGTTCACTCAACAAAACAAACTCTTGAAGAATTAAAAGATGAAGTCTCTGATGATGAAAAATCAGCTATTGAGGCTGCTGTAACTGAACTTGAAGAAAGTATCAAAGGAGATGACAAAGAAGCAATCGATGCTAAAGTTCAAAACCTGAGCGAAAAAGCACAAGTTCTAGCGCAAAAAGCGCAAGAAAAAGCAAGTGCTGAAGGTCCTCAAGATGATAATGCTCAAGCAAACGATGACGTTGTAGATGCAGACTTCGAAGAAGTTAAAGAAGAAAAAAGTAAGTAACTGTATAAGATGTTATAAAAACCTCCCTTGATTAACTTCATGGGAGGTTTAATAGTATAAGGGATATATGTCACAAAGAGATTACTACGAAGTTTTGGGCGTCGATAAAGGTGCAGATGAAGCCAAAATAAAAAAGGCATACAAGCGCCTTGCTATGAAGTATCACCCTGATAGAAATGGTGATGATAAGGCTGGTGCGGAGAAAAAATTTAAAGAAGTTCGAAAGGCATATGATGTAATTTCTAATCCTCAAAAAAGATCAACTTATGACCAGTTTGGGCATGCAGGTGTCGAGCAAGGCGCTGGCGGGTTTGGTGGAGGTAATCCTTTTGGAGGAGCAGGCGGTTTTGGAGACATATTTGGGGATATCTTTGGTGGTGGAAATGCGAAACCAGATAATAGAGGTCCCGATCTACGCTATGATTTAGAAATTGACTTAAAGCAGGCAGCCAAAAGTGACACAGTTAAAATTAGAGTTCCTAAAAATGATACCTGTGATACCTGCTCTGGAAGCGGGGCAAAACCAGGAACATCTGTAAAAACTTGCAGTAATTGTCATGGTACTGGTCAAACTACTATGCAACAAGGTTTTTTTGCCATCCAAAGACCTTGCAACCAGTGTAATGGCTCCGGAGAAAAAATTGAATCTCCATGTGGCACTTGCCGAGGTCAGGGAATTGTAAGAAAACAAAAAACTCTTTCTGTAAAAATCCCCGCTGGGGTTGACACTGGAAATCGAATTCGACTTAGTGGTGAAGGTGAAGCCGGCTTGCGTGGTGGAGCATTTGGCGATCTTTATGTTCAAATTCACATAAAAGATCATCCAATTTTTCAGCGCGAAGGTAATGATTTGTATTGTGAAGTCCCAATTGATTTTGCAACATCTACCCTTGGTGGCTCAATTGAAGTCCCCACCTTAGATGGAAAACTTAAAGTTAGTGTGCCTTCAGGCACTCAAACTTCAAAGGTTTTTAGACTTCGTGGCAAGGGTATGCCTGCTATGAGGCACAGTGGCTCAGGTGATCTTCTATGTCAAGTAAAAGTTGAAACTCCTGTTAATTTAAACTCTAAACAAAAAAAGCTGTTAAAAGATTTTTCTAACTCATGTGAAGCTAAACATCACCCAGAGTCAAATTCTTTTTTTGGTAAAATGAAATCTTTCTTTGAGTAAATTTGAAACAATTTGACACAAAGTAAAAAATACCCTAGTTTAAAATTTGGTTCTTTTTTTACCAATTTAATAATTCTTAAATGACAATTAAACAAATCAAAGCCCGTGAGGTTTTAGATTCTAGAGGCAACCCGACAGTTGAGGCAGATGTCATTCTTAGTAATGGCACCATTGGAAGATCAATAGTTCCATCAGGAGCATCTACAGGCCAAAGAGAGGCTTTAGAGCTTAGAGATGGTGATAAAAATCGCTATCTAGGGAAAGGTGTTATTAATGCCGTTAATATTGTTAATAATGAAATTAACGATGCTTTAGTCGGTATGTCAATCTCCAACCAGCAAGCGATTGATCAAAAAATGATTGACTTAGATGGCACTGAAACAAAGTCGAGACTAGGTGCAAACTCTATTCTAGCTGTATCATTAGCATGCGCTCATGCAAATGCAAATAACAACAAACAGTCTCTCTTTCGTTCGTTTGATTTTTCTAAAACCTATCAACTCCCAGTCCCTATGATGAACATTATCAATGGCGGTGAGCATGCCAATAATAGCGTTGATATTCAGGAGTTTATGATTATCCCTGCAGGAGCTCCTAGCTTTAAAGAAGCCCTGAGATATGGCACAGAGGTTTTTCATCACTTAAAGACAGTTCTCAATCTAAGAGGCCTTAATACAGCTGTTGGAGATGAGGGAGGATTTGCCCCAGATTTAAGTTCAAATGAAGAAGCATTAAAAGTGATAGTAGAAGCCATTGAAAATGCAGGCTATATTGCCGGAAAAGATATTTTTATTGGGATAGATGCCGCAAGTTCAGAGTTTTATAAAGATGGTACTTACAACTTATCTTCAGAAAACCTAAAGCTTAGTAGCACTGAATTTACTGAATACCTTGCTTCATGGGTTGAAAATTATCCGATTATCTCGATTGAAGATGGAATGGATGAAAATGACTGGGAAGGTTGGGAAATGCTTACTAAAAAACTTTCTCATAAAGTGCAATTAGTAGGTGATGATTTATTTGTTACTAACAGCAAAATTTTGAAAAAAGGGATTGAAAATAATATCGCAAATTCTATTCTTATAAAAGTTAACCAAATTGGTACACTAACTGAAACCTTTAGTGCAATGAAAATGGCTCTTGATGCCGGCTATACTTGCGTAATGTCTCATAGGAGTGGTGAAACTGAAGATACCACAATTGCTGACCTTGCAGTTGCAACTAGCTGCGGTCAAATTAAGACTGGCTCTCTTTCTCGCTCAGATAGGCTTGCAAAGTACAATCGGTTACTACGGATTGAAGAAGAACTAGGCAATGATGCTAGATATCCTGGCCTAGAACCCTTTCAAAACTTTTCTTAATTTTTCAAAATAAGTTGTTCTAAGATCTTTTAACTGCTTTAAGGTTAAAATATGAATTCATTAATTATTATGGGTAACTGATTGGAATCACTGTCCACTTTCTGGCTAAGTGTTTTACTTTTCGTTCTAATTCTAGCTTCGGCTTTTTTTTCTGCATCCGAAACATCGATGATGGCAATTAATCGATATCGCCTCAAATCACTCAGCGCAAAAAATAATCACCAAGCCAAAAGAGTAGAAAAGCTCTTAAAAAATATTGATTACTTGATTGGTGGAATCCTACTAGGTAACAACTTTGTAAACATACTGGCTGCAAGTATCGCAACACTTCTTTCAATTAAGCTTTGGGGAGAAGGGTCGGTTATCCTTGCTTCACTGATGCTAACAGTAATCATTTTAATTTTTGCTGAAACAACACCAAAAACTTACGCTGCAAAAAATCCAGAAAAAATTGCCCTGCCTGCCTCTTGGTTTATTGATTTATTAATTAAGGTTTTTAGGCCATTAATTTTTTTAATATCATACATTTCTCAATCCATCCTTAAACTATTTGGATTAAAAAATATAAATAATGATATTTTGAATTCAGAAGAGCTGAGAATGGCTGTAGTAGATTCAAAGCCCATGCTGTCGAAAAATTATCGAAAAATGCTTCTTAATATTATTGATTTAGAAAAAGTAAAGGTTGAAGATATTATGATTCCTCATCATGAGCTTGTAAGTGTAGATATTAATAATGAAGATGAAATATTTGAACAACTCAA
>ERZ1047985.876-NODE-876-length-22003-cov-6.376435_pt1 | contig 22003 bp, 14 predicted proteins | sample MGYA00383097_ERZ1047985 | MGnify/ENA primary metagenome ERZ1047985 (study PRJEB29581, sample SAMEA5548367) | metagenome | biome: marine; feature: coastal; material: water | depth 50 m | study: Short-term variability in the microbial, nano- and picoplankton...
AATTTCAAAAAAGGTTAGTTCTATTTGTGGTACTTCAAGACTAATTTGCTGCACCTCTGCCAATGCACTATCAAATAATTCACTAGAAATTGGCTTTCCATCAATTCTAATCCTCTCTTCAATTCTGCTTACATGAGGTGATGAAAACAAGACGGTGGATTGTCCAGAGAGTTGTAGTGATGCGGCTAATATTGCACATGTTGTGCCTTTTCCATTACTGCCTGCAACGTGGAATATATGAGTATTGTCAAAATGAAGATTTAATCGGTCCAAAGCCGCCTTTGTATTCGGTAATCCTAAAGCCATCCCTTTGGATTTAGAGGAATTTAGCCATTGGCGTACCTCTTCCATTGCTTGCCCCATTGCAATGCTCTACGGTATATCTCATAGCATCTTTGGCTAATTCTTTTTGAATAGCCAAAAACTTGGCAATAATGATGATAACATTTTCTAATTGGAAAATTAATTTTGCAATTGAACATTTACTGCCAAAAGCGACGAGTTCTCGCATATTCAACTTCTGCTTTGTGAATCATGTGCAACAACGAATCTTCATCATTTGAACGAACTTTTCTCAACACTCGTTGAGCGGTTGCTTCTCCAATGCCTCTACCCATTAGGCATAGAATCGCATCATAACCTCTGCTAGCGACAGTTGTTGCATTCTTCATCATCCTCCCTTCATCTTTAGGATCGGTTGAATTAACCCATTCCTCAAGCATTTTTTGCATTCCTTCTCGAGCGCATGCCATCATTCGTCCTTTGCACTTTAAACAAATCTTGGCATCATCCATTTCTTTGTATCTTGCAACTCTAAATCTTCTTATCGCATTACATTTCAAGCAGCACAAAACCGCTCTTTCATTTTCTAATCTTAGTTTCAATCTAGCCCTTACTGCGGCATTATCCCAGTTGGGCAATAACATATCTCGACTATTATGACTTGAAATCCCCAAAGGGCCAGTCGCAGTCATTTCGATATCTATTAATCCAGACTGAATAGCATGCACAATATCTCTTGCACCATCAACATCCATTCTCTCATGGAATAGTTTTCCAAGAACTTCTTCCATTACAATAGTGCCGCGATATTTCTTTAACAATGCTTGTAAATTTATTTTTCTTGGGTCAACACCATGCCTAAGTATTGCGAAAGTTTTGGCAACTTGAGCAAATCTCCATCGCACTTGGCGAGAATTTGGCAATGTCACACTTAGAAGTCCAGTGATTGCATCTGGAGGTGTGTCCATTAACCATTTTAGGAAATCTTGCCCATTTACACTAGATACCTGTAGTGAAATTCTTGTTGGTTCAACCACTAATCTTCCCCAGCCGCCTGATTTTGTACTTGCCATCGCAAGCAAGAATTGGCCAATTGCTTCATTAATTCTCGAACCATTACATGAATTGATTACCACAGCATCATCTCTTTCCTCAATGGTTATTTTTCGGTCGGTAGGAAGGTGTCCAGTTGCTTCAATATGCTCTCGAATCGCTTCACTGAGCAAACTCATAGCCTCTCCATCAATCGGATGGTCGGATAATTTTGAATCACGTTGTGCAAAGATGCTATTGACATCTAATCCTACTTGCTTTTCGCTTTCTTCATCATCTTCAATAATCACGCCTTCAAGCAAATTCAAATCTTCAGCAATTAATTGACGAAGTCGGCCAATATCTCTTGCAACCTCTTTTGGAACCGGAGGTAATTCACCAGTCCACTGAGGTGCATGAGCTTGATCGGTTACCGGAGTTACCAATAATTCAGATTTCTCAGAATCAGCATCGATTATCAGCCAGGTCCTTCCAGCCATTACAAAACGCCTTGGAGACCCATCATCATCTTCTCCTGAATCGTTTAGGCTTAATACAAATGCCTCATCAACGCTTCCCAAACTTGCCCTCGTCACAGCATCTCGGACACGATATTTCTGTTTATCTGGAATCATTGAAAGATGGTTCGTAACCCACTGTCGAGTTCTTCCAGCGGTAGAAACCCACCCTTTGGCGAATCGTTTTGGTATCTTTACTTCGAGATTTTTTACCTCATTTGATATTTCTTCTTCTGGTATTGTGTACAGTGGTCTCTCTTCGGGTAACTCTTCGCCTCTTGCCAATGCTTCCACGCGTGCGAGTTCGTAGACTGTTTTGGGCCATCTATACCAAGCAACTTCAGCAGGATTAGCGCAATACCTTACAACCCATCCATCCGCTAGTATTGTTGCAACATTTTCGGTATCTTCTTTTCTCCAGCGTTCAAATTGACTACTATTGGCAATGCTCGTTGTGATATCAGAAATGGGAACTGCTCCGAAAGAATGTGCCATCAATACGATTTGATTTGCAGCAACAGAATATGGCATTTCTCTCCATTCAACCGGTTCAATTTTTCCTTCCATTGCCCGCCTTGCAATAACAGCAGCCTCAGCAACATCATCAGCATTCCATGATAATAAATGACCTCGCCCTAATCCCCCTAATCGGTGGTCTGCTCTGCCAACACGCTGTAGCATTGAATCAACAGAGCGTGGACTCTTTATCTGCACAATACGATTGATTCTTCCTACATCAATTCCCAATTCCAAACTGGATGTACACACTAGGCCAGATAAGTTTCCTTCGCGCAAATCATCTTCCATTTTTTGCCGAGTTTCAGTGGCTAAGGAACCATGATGCACTCCAATTGATAGGTCTGGAGCCATATTTGCCAGCCTGCTAGAAATCGTTTCAGCATCGTTTCTGGAATTAACAAACACTAGGCAAGGAGGGTCCTTTCTAAGGATTTTTATCAACCTTCGATATGTTGAATGTTCTCTTGGTGATTGAATTGCTAACTCCATGCAACCGATTTCATCTTCATCGGTTGCAGGTTCGGCCTCTACTGTTAATTTGGTATCTCTGTGACCCATTGCAATTACCGCTTTACCATTTTGAGGAGATAGCCATTGTGCTACTTGCGTAGGGTTGCCAACGGTGGCAGACAATCCGATTTTCTGTATTGGTTTGCCAGTCATCATCTCTAGCCGTGACAATCCAACATTCAATTGCCAGCCCCTTTCACTGGCTGCTAAATCATGAACTTCATCAACAATTACAGCCTTTACAGTGGTTAACAATTTTCTTAAATTTTTTCCTGTAAACATCAGTTGGAATGTTTCAGGTGTCGTCACTAGTAGGTGTGGTGGTTTACGTACTTGTTTTGCTCTTTCACTTTGTGTTGTATCGCCATGTCGTAAGCCAATTTTGAGTCCAACAGCCTCTGCGATTTCACTTAACCTTCTATCAACATCTCGATTTAATGCACGTAACGGTGTAATGTAAATGACGGCCAAAGGCCCCCATTCCTCTTCTAAACAGCGATGTAGGATTGGTAATACTGCAGATAATGTTTTTCCCGAACCGGTAGGGGCGATGATGATTCTATCTTCTCCAGAAATAATTTCTGGTAATGCAATTTGTTGTACAGGAGTCGGCTCCCATCCTCGGGATTCCAGCGCAGTTGCCAATTTTGGATGTAGGGTGGAAAATACATTTGACATACTCTCCCCACCCCTATGCAGTAGTCTCAGTGCCTACCCTTCTTGAACAAATCGTAAACAAAAGGGGCACAAGAATGCCCAAATCACTCTTCTTCAAGTACAAGATATTTTTTTGATTCCTTATTCGCTTGAATCAATTCAGGAGAGAGTTGCATCAATTTTTTAATCACAGGCTCAACTATCATCGGTAAGATCAATACCGATACAATCAACGCAAATAACCAATAAAACGATGATGTAGGGACATAAGCAGTACCCGGTGAATCTCCTCCACTAACCATCAGTTTAACAGTGCCAAGCCAAGGTAGTTCGCCACCAGCAACTCCGATTACCCAATCACTGGTAACAGGGCCAACCAATCCACTTTGGCTATGTACTCCAGATGAGCCATTTACCGCTGAGCTTCCTTGGTCAACAGAACATTTGTTATTATCTCCTAAAGTCAACATTCCTGCGTGTTGTGGTTGCCATTGCCAAACAACTAGATAGGATTCGACATTTGCATGGGACGGTCTTTCACAATCATAGAATCCGGCTTGGATTCCATCAAAACGAACAGTAATAGATTCAACAGCAGTTTGATTTGTTCCAGGAACATCCCAATTCACAACACAAGTTCCGATTTTGCCATCATTCTTGTCTGTAGTATGCTTGTCATATGTACCTCCATTTGGACAGTATACATCATTTGAGGAATTGATATCAACATCACGAGATGGGGAATAGGTGTCATGGGGCTCAACACGAAGAATTGCTCTATGAATTATAGGGGTACCTATATCTCCATTCTTCTCGTAAATTATCACATCACCTTCCATGCCATGGGAAGAATATCCATTGTATTGAGAGCCGATTTGACTGGCTTCTGCAAATGTGATAATCGAATCATACGGTTGGTTATGAACTAGAATTAAATCTCCAGCATCGATACTACCAATTTCACCTTCAATGTCGTGAATCATAGATGACGATTCTACTACGACTAAAGGTGGCATAGAGCCGGTATGAGCCCATAATCCAAGTATTAGGATACCAATCATTGAAGCGGCAAGAATTATTTCCCGAATCAAGGTTTTTAGCGGGTCTTCTTCTGACACAGGTTGCTCCTCCACCCTCAGCGGCGAAGTCCTTTGCTTTGAAGGAATTCTCCCCATGCGACATCATGGCCAGCGCCTAATACTGATGCGGAAAAGTTCCCGTCGCTCTTATGACGGCGTATTTCTGAAATTGATTCAATTTGTTTTATTTCTTCAAGTGTATTTACATGGCCGCGCAAAACAAGCATTTCAGGACCAGAGACAATCAATACCATGAATGACAAGATTCCTAATACAATCGCTAGTCCGGTGTGTTGTCCCCAATCCGGATGATCTTGTAAGGTCAAAATTTGATATAGACACATTAGCATGATGATTGTTGATGAACCACAAGCCATTGTTGTGATTGCTAAATGCTTGCCATGTTGACCTACCCACCATTTTGAAAATAACCGTATTATCATGATATCCCGCTCTGCTTAGCACACAACCGTATTGCTATTGAAGGTTACACAATACCGCTTCTTACAATTGACCGAGAGGGGGATGATTGAAATGCTTTAGACGCTGAGGGCCGAAGGCCCTTGAGAGGACCGCTGGTGATTTTGATGCGACTTGCAATATTTTTAACACTAATTTTCATTACTTCTACACTTGCTCCATTTGCATCTCCTGCGACAACAGAAACGCAGTTTAATGATGGTACGACGTCATATGAGCACACTTTTACGGGTAGTGGGACAGGAACGGCAGGAGTCATTTCTATTCCATATGGGGCAGAAGTAACGGCAGCAGAATTCAGATTAACCGGGGAAGCGTCCAATACCGCTTATACAAATTATACAACCAATGCTCATTATGGTGGAGCGGGTGACGGAAATTGGCAAAGTGCTCCACCTTCTCCATTCACATATGGAAGTCGTAGCAATGTCGATGTTAGTTCTAAAGTGATGTCACTCAAGGGTGTGCCTTCGGTTAACCATGCGGATTTGACAAGAACAAATACAGTACAATCACTCGGTGGCGCATATCAAAATACAACTGGCGGATTCATCGCATTATCTGACCAAGGATACAACAGTCCAGGTCTAAAGCACTCTGATTTATCTGTTTCATCCACTGCATCATGGACATATATGGGTGTTGTAGTTCCAATTTCAGAATATGAACTTCATGTCATGAAATATTCAAACAGCGGATTGTACAATCTGCCAACAATCTTGCGAATAAACAAGAGCACTGGTGCCTATTTAGGAACTGCCTCATTCCAAAGCAGCGCTACCAATGGATGTTCCACTTCATCAAGTTATTACATGCACGATGCAACAGTCTACAATGGAGATGTATATACGGCATCATATTCATATTATGATGTTGTAAAATGGTCCGTGCTATTTGTGGACACCAACAATGATGGCACTAAAGATAACTGGGAGTGGAAATGTTCTCAAGTATGGAGTTATAACGAATATATTACTGGAGTTGATTTTGATGATGATACAGGAAAGATGTATATTTCAACTTACAATTCGCAAGGTCAATCTCATTATCTTAAGGAAGTTAATCCCGCATCTCCAACTTCAGTAAATGGTTCATGGTTGATGGGTAGTTATCCTTCAATGTACTATTATTATGGTGCAGGTTTGGTTGTTAATTATCCAATGGTCACCTACAACCTTTACTCTAATCAAGGATACAAGAGTACTCACCACCAATATGCATTCAATGGACTATGGCTTGATTCAATAGGTAAGGTTGATATTGATGGTGGAGGCCATTATGGATTGGTTGAGGATGGCACAGGTAAAGTAGCATACACATGCCACTATTATTCTTCATACTGCAGTTCATCCCAAACAAGAAAAATTAATTTTATGGGCGATGGAGACTTATTTGATTCCCGCTCATCAACAACAACTTCAGCTACAGTAGTAGGGTCCACCTTCTCTGTAAGTAAATCCCTTACATCGTTGAAACTGACTTCTGTATTAGCCTATGAGCCAACAGGAACTTCGGTAAACATAGATCTTTCTAACGATGGAGGAGTAACTTGGATACACGCAAACCCTGGTCAGATAGTGACATTTTCCAATTCGGGGACAAATCTCAAATGGAGGGCTCATTTGAATGGCACAACCTCAAAGACACCAATTTTAGGTGATTTAGCAATACAGTACATTTCAAGTTACCAAAGAAGCGGATACTTGTACAATTACCAATATCAGTCGGGAGGGGCCAATAATCTTGTCGCTGCGACACTAAATTGGAATGAAACAAGGCCGGTTGGAACTAGTGTTACCGTAAAATTCGGTTTTGATTCATCAAGTACTTGTTCAAATTCACTTGTCACTTCGTTTACTTCTCCTGGTCAAACCAAAACAATTTCCAGCACTGGCTATTACATGTGTGTTAGAATAATGCTGTCAACATCGAATACAGGTGTTGCACCAACGATTACTAATTTGAGTATTCAAAGACATAGTAATGCTCCTAAAGAACCAGAGATTCTAATTGACAATTCTACTGTTTGGAAACGTTCAAGCAATGCAGGAGCATTAATTGGTCCAGTAACCATTTATGAAAGTGCCCAAAACGACCCTATCGTAAAGAAATTGAATGAGTTGATACCATCTACGGGTGCTGGAATAAAACATCTTCAAATTGACATCGGGTCAGCATCGAGTGGAACGTTGATACTCGATTCATTTTCTATTACATATATTATGCAAACAGTAAATCTTGATATTGCAATACCCGAAGGAGAGATATTGCATGAAAGAGTAGAACCATATGAGGTAGTTACAAGACACGTTATTGGAGAGGATGCAACTTCGATGACGAGTGCAACCTTGACATTGCTAACGAATTCTATGGCTAAGAATCCAACCATGACTTGGGAGAATGGAGATGTATTCCCCGAACCAAATGACCCGGAAAATTTCATTGAAATTGATTCAAATTCTTGGAGTGTTGAAAGTAATGGTATTTTAGAAATACATTGGATTTTCCATGTTACTAGTGAATTCCCAGACCAACCAGAAGTAAAATTCAAGACTGGATGTTTGGATAATTCCGGTTCAGCAGGATTTGCACCGATTGATTTGTTATCTTCTACTGGCTTAAAAGTCAACAGAACATTTGGATTAGGATGGTTGAAGGTTAGAGATAATGATGGAGGATTTACTTCCGATGATGTGGCGGACAATTCGTGGGTTGCTGCTGGAGAGCAAATCCATTTTCAAGGCGCAATGTGGTTTGCAGATACTGATGATGCTCCGAAAGATAGTGCATTTGACGTGAGGATTTCACGCAATGGATGGGTTGAGAGTACTGCAAGGGATACAACCAATCAAAATGGTTCATTCTTCATTACAATAGACTTACCAAATATCGATGTTCCTGCTGGAATGACATATGAAGTTCAAACATATAATGAGAAGGACCCTACTCACACAATGCAGCCTAATTCCGATTGGAGAAGAACATACAAGGTTGATGCAACAGCTCCAGAGAGAATGGATATTTATCCTAAGGATGGCGATTATGAAGCCGGAGATAATGCTCAAGAAATCAAAGTATTAGTAAACGACGACGTCGGTCACCCAATGGCATTGAAATTGATGTATTGGGTTGAAGCAGACCATGATATGAATCGTAATGGAGAAGCAGATCCAAATGAATATGTATCAAAGATGGTTTACAACAATACTGTTGCTAAGAATAAATGGTTCATGACCACAATTGACCATTCTCGTAATGCAAATATGGGGCGCGTTTCTTACTTCTGGGATGGTGGCGATGAGGCAGGAAATCCTCTACACTACACCTATGTTAACGAAGATGATGAGATATTAACCTTTGAATCTGAAACAGGATTTGATTATGATGATGCTACCTTTAGGACACGAAAAGATTCCAGTGCAGTTTTCACCGGATTAGATTGGATGGGCCATGAGGATGATGCAGCAGTTTATTCAGGCATGAAGCAGACGATTACTCTTGGTTTCATCGATGCAAACACAGCAATTGATTTTGAACATATTTCATTGGTCTTTGACTTTGAAGGACCTAACCCTCTAAGAGATATTCAAAGAATTTCATATTCTGGTGTAAATAATACATTCTGGTCTGAAAGTCAATACTTGACAATTTTACAAAGCAGTAACATGTATGAGACTACCAATGATTCTGGATTACCTTGGATAATGTTAACTTTTGATTTCGTTATTGGTTGGGATTGGCCAGATGAAGAAATGGGTGATGTAGCGTTACTTTACAAGGAAAGAGGTGCTTCTGATGATTCAAGAATTCTTCTGTTAGAGCATACATTTAGAGTTGAAAACGATTTGATGCTCGCTCCTACCGATTTCAATGTTGACGATATCAGTGAGCCGAGAACCGGCCATATTGCTGATGGTTCAAGAGTCCGTAAGGATGACCGATTAGCTTTCACTGGAACTGTTGTTTACGAAGGTAGTAATGTACCTGCACCTCGTGACGTTGGTATTCTTGTCGAAGTATTTGATGGTGAGAAGATATGGTCTGATGGTTCTTTGACAGATGCAGGAGAATACTCCGTTGAAGTACCACTTTCTGCGGCGGAGACACTACAATCTTCACCAACTAGAACTTGTTTGATTTCAATAACCAATATTCCTGGTCGTGGTGAAGATATGACTGGTACATTGGTTTCAACCACATTGAGAGTTGTTGTCGATGACGCATCACCGCGCGTAACTCGACGTATTTCTCCTTTGAATGTCATCGATATCTCAGCAAATAATGATTTGACTAATATTGCAATTGAATTCCAAGGTACTGAAGATGCTGATTTAACTGGTTCACAGCAATTGGTTCACTGGGTCATGCGTGATTCAACAAGAACAATGACAATCGGTGCAGGCTCAGCATTGCTGGGAATGCAACAGGATGGACAAAATGTTGTTTGGACTGGAACAGTTGATTTGACAGACTCTGGAAGAATTATTCCTAGGGCTGGTGATTTCGTAGGTTTCTATATCACTGGTTGGGATGCTGCAGGAAATCAATTCCCCGTAGTTTCAAATTCTGAAGCGAGTCCAATTCCTGAATTGGCAAGTGATGACAATGATTTCGAACGCCAGTGGATAAGGTTAGGAGCGGTTGGAGCGGAATTGCGTGTAAAATCAATCGTACTTTCTGATGACCACGTTGCTCCATCCTCAAAGATTGATATTACAACTGAAGTTTTGAATAAAGGTGGAGAAACACTAGCAGCATTCAAGGTTGCATTCTTTGCAGGAGATTCGGAAACACCGTTTAAGGTAATGACAATTACAGGAATTGGTAGTGGTGAAACACGTGAAGTAACTACCACTTGGAGAGCAGAAGATGTCTCATATGTACGTGTAGAAGTAGATTATGGGAATCTAATCCCTGAAGTAAACGATGATGACAATACTGCAACGCATAGTGTTGACATTGCTTATGCCAAGTATTTGGGTGGATTGGACAGCATTCGAGAGAATCCATTGCAATGGATATTCGCAATAGTCTCAATTCTTGTAGTCATTTCAGTAGTTTCTATCGCATCACGCACTTCTATTGATTATGGCGAAGGAGTATTCGATGAAGAAGATTCAGATTGGGAAGACGACGAAGACGAATATGATTACGAAGATGAAGATGAAGATGAAGATACTGAGTGATCAGTTCATTTGATTCAACGCTTGTTGCATTGACAATTCGCCTGTTGCTACCTTTACGGCCAATTCTTTAGAAATAGTCATGGCACCTATACTTCTGATTCTGCTTTGCTTTTGTATATACCTTATCTCGCCATCATTAGGATTCAGAGTTCTTTGTTGCCAAACACGCTTACCACGTAATAACCCAATTCGAATAGCCGAAGTGGAATGATTATGCCGTAAGAGGCCATTAGATGTTTTTGCCTCGTTTACTTCTTCAATATTCCATTGTTTTTCCAAGCATTTATTGATAATTCTATCGCGTGATAATGGTGCTCCATCGCCGATTCTAATTATCATGTTTTTGAATTCTATTGCATTTGTGAAAGACAAAATATGTCCAACGACAAAATCAATGTGTTCAAGTTGTGCAACGCCCATCAATACACCATCGGCCAACCATGCTAAACCCGGACGAGGACCAGGGTCAATACCAACGGATAGTTCTTCTATTACCGATAATCCATTTCTCAATAGTATGGCTTGAGTTACTGCTGTTTCGCAAGTATCAATATTACAAGCAATACCTCGTCCTTCTCCAATAGCATTCTCAACTTCTTCTTCGCTACCAAACCAAATTGTATCTTTGTTAGGCAAAGGTTGGTTCTTTTCAAGTTGAACAAATTGAATGCCTTTTTGCCGTAAGGTTTCCATTAATCGATAAGCCAATTTGAAATCGGCGCACCTAATAACTACCTTAGCCACATACAATGCTCGTAATCGGAAGGACTCAAAGGTATTGATTAGCGGTTTTTTGCTAAAATCAGCAAAATAGATGCAGTAATGTTATTTTGATGCGAAGTTATCAATAACGATTGACAATGATGTCAAGGTGTGGCGAGTCAGTATGAACGGGAATTGCGCCAAGTCCTTGCAGGGGTTGACAAGGGAGTTGAAGCGGTTATTCGTTCCTGTACCGAAGAGGAAAAAGAGAAAATGAGATTGGTCACTTCGCGGCCGTTTTTGGTAGTTAGAGCAGCAGGTTCTGGTATGGAAGGTACTGGCGATTTACTGGCGCTTCGAGGAGATATCTGCTTTCCAATTGAAGTAAAATCTACAAAAGCGAGCAAGCTCTACCTTTCTGGAAGAACGATGGATCAATATTTGGCGATGGTAAATGAAGGTCAGCGCTGTAATTTAATGCCACTATATGCTCATAGAAGAAAAGGAATACGTGGTGATTCATGGATGATATTTAGGGTGGAAACTGACAACCTAAAGGGTAGGTTAAGACAATTAGCAAAATCAATACCACCATTCCCGCGCAATAGAAATGGTACACCTTATCTCAATTGGCAAGAAGGAATGCCGCTTCACAAATTCATCTCGTTGGTGTGTTCAAATGCTGCCGAACAAAGCCAAACACTCCATCGCTTAGAAGTAAGGGCGATTAGAAAAGATTCTGCAAAACAATTGAATATTGCAGATATTTTTGATGAACAAATAGGGGTAACAAGTGACATAAAAAATCAAACTGACATACTTTCAGAATTAGCACGACGACGTAGTCGTTGATTAGAAATATGGAATTATCATTATGAACATTAGAATGCTAAAGAATACCAGTGAAGATAATGATGATGCTTTGTTGGCAATATGGTCGACCTTGAGAGAATGAATATTCCATAATTTCAGTTTATTACCAACCTTTTTCACACCCGAAACGCTTCCATGGATTAGATCTCTAAACATGTGGCCTCCATCAAATGGAATCATAGGGATTAGGTTCGTAAACCCTAATAGAATGTTAACCCACATTAGCCAGAAAAATAAATTGGCCAAGAAAATTATTCCATCAATACCGATGATTGAAGCGAAAGTATCATCGCTTGCTTGTAGCAATGATTCCTCAAATGGATGTATTGCCACACCATTCATTTGGAAGGGGGTCAGCATTATTGATAGTGAATGAATCGGAACAGAGATTGTAGTTTCTAGGGTATTTCCTTGCCAGCGTGGAGAGAAAGGACCGGCCAATCTATCAATTCCAGCTGTGCCTTCATCCATTCCTACAATTCCCATAAACGGGTCGCCAACTTCAATTCCAATACTTGCAAGACTTTCATTATCCCATCCCAATTCAGAATAATATTGATGCTTATCAGATAATTTCACCGTTATTGTTTCTCTCAATCCACTCTCTCTGTAAACTACGATATCTATCCTATCTCCTGATGAATAGTTTTCAAGTGTATTGCGGAATCCATTCACTCCGATGATTTCTTGGCCATCAATTGAAACCAAAGTGTCCCATGGTTGCAGACCTCCTAAATCAGCACCGGAATCTTTGACGATTCCTCTAACGTGAATGTGTTCATTTGTGGCTACTACTTGGGATGCCAACATCCCCATTAATATCATTAAAATGAATGCTGCAAATAGATTGGTAGCAGGGCCAGCGGCAAACATTCGCAATCTTTCTCTCCTTGGTGCACGTAATAATTCTTGATGCTGTGGTTCGGCAAAGGCACCCAATGGGAGTGGCCCTAGCATTAGAAGTCCAAAGGAGCGAACTCTCATTCCATGTGCCCTTGCGATTAAACCATGGCCGAATTCATGGATTACTAAAGAAACTACGAATGCTATTATTCCCCAGCCCAATGGAATAATTGGGTTTAGTCCTGGAATTGCAACCATTTCACTAACACTGGGAGGGTCCATAGAAGGAGGTGAGAGTAATGCTCCGATGAAAGATAATACTACGACTAATGTCACTACAAATAGCGAAAGGCTACATAACCAAAGCGAAACTTCTCCATATGCTCTCCAAAATTTCCGAGGTTTGGCAATTTTTTCTAATATTTTCAATCCATGCTTGCCTCTAATCATCATAATGACTTTGAACACCCTTGATGAATTCCAACGATCTAATACACCGCTTTTTTCCCAAGTCTTGAGTATGATGGCCCATATAATAATGGCAATCCACACAAAAGCCCAATCGGCTTCTATTACCATGAAGTCGCCGACATCCATAGACTTGCCAGATGCTCTTCCCCCTTCAATGCTCACACTAAATTCGCTGAATACCCTCAGTATCTAGTTAGAACAAAGCGGGAAAGTTCATGTGCACTCGCCTTGAGCATTAGATGATGGTATCATACAAGGCTCCAATTGAAGTGTGGTGTGAGGAACATTGGGGTCAAACACCTGAAGAAATTTCAGAGTGGGTTGCAGATGAAGAAATCTCCCAAGTTTTCATTAGATTGACACGAGGTGTGTTAATCGTTGATTATTCAGTAAACGAAGATGGTGAGTTGACTTGTCAAGAACATCTACACATTCCACTGGACCGTTGGAATCCAGGTTCAATCCAAGTACATAGGACTCATGAGGGCTTGGTTCGATTTAGACATCGTCAATCTGAAATATTGCTTTCAGCAAGACTTAGGGCACCAGAATGGGGCAAAGCATTGCTTGAAGAATGGTTGATGTCACAACGGGGAGATGCATCGCGTCCTAAGGAAAAGTCTGCAAGAATTGCAGCAATAAAAAGAAGTAAACTTAGTATTGAACGGAATCTTCAATCAGCATCTCTTGAATCAAGTATTACCGATTTGGAATTGGCCAAGATAAAGATTTCTTCCGCTGAAAGGAATATGGAAGGTCGCAATAAGGCTTGATGATTAACTTAGTTTTACCTTGTAACGGTCTCTACCATTTGCATACAATGTGATTGTACCATTTGAAGAAACACATATTGCAATACATTCTGCTAATTGTGAAATTGACCTCGCAGCAAGATGTCTGCCACCTTCTCCTGATTTTGGTACAATGCCGGCAGGAACTTGGATATATCTTCCAGCATCACTAGCAATTCCTTCACGATTGAATAGAATTGCACCATCAAGCCACGCGAATTCGGCCATAGATTCATGGTTCGCATCATCAGCAATATCTCTTTTTTCTGTTGGATGGCCTTTGAATGGATTTAGAACTAATGCGGTAGAGTATTTTCTTAGTGCTGGCAATGGGCCGATTGCAAATAGTGCTCCAATAAAGTGCCCTTCTCTCCCTCTACTGCCAATATGCCTTGCAAGTTCCATCAATTTGGTCAATATTTCCAAATCAATGTTAAACTCTTGCGAAATTGTAGCCAACCTATTGGCACTGAGCATCGTAGTATCGATTACAATAACTCCTTCAACAGGTTCTGCCAAAACTACTAGCATCCTTTCTCCTCTTGAGATACGCCCTTCACCCATTGCTTGCAATATCAGATCATGAACATGGTTCAAGACTCCTAGTCCTTGAGCCGAAAGGTTTTCTTCCATTTTTGTGGTTTCAATTCCAGCCTCAGTTAATGACTCATTTACTCGGTTTTGACTTGTTAATACTGTAAGCGGTAAATCCTTGGGTAATATTTCTACAACACTTTTTGCTTTTCGCGCACTTGCTGTTAACATCATTACAGCATCAAAACTCCGCCTATCTCCCTCAAGGGTACTTTTGACCAAAGAGGGAAGGTCTACCATCTACAACCCTCATTCACTGGTTGTATCAATTCCTGGCATTTGATCTTCGCCTTCTCGATATACAGTTCTCAAATTACTGATAAAATTCTTTTCTTTGACAACTAGAGTAAATTCATTGAAACCAGGGTCTTCTTCTCCATCTAATGCATTTAACAACATTTCAAGCGTTTTTCGAGCTCCTTCTCTATGCGGGTATGAGAATATGCCCATTGAAACAGGAGGCGAAACAATTGATTTAATGTCCTTCATTTCCTTTAGTGTCACAAATAGGTTGACATAAGTCTCAGGAAGAAGTTCTCTTCTCGCATCATCTTGATTTGGTCTGCGACAATCAGGGCCAACAACATGGAGAATATATTTGAAATTATCAGAGAGATTGTAAGGTTGTGAAACAATATTCTGTGTGACAACACAAGGAGGTTCGTTTGTTTTTCTTTTTTCTAAACAGATCTCTCTGGTGAAATCTGTTAATTCCTGCCCAGCCTTTGCATGGATTAGGGCATCCATTCCCTCACGACCAGATAGGCGATTATTTGCAGGAGTGATTAGTGCATCAGCAGTGTAGTTCCACACCTCTCCGCCTACAACCTTGAGAATTCCCCATTTGCAGGTTCTTGCCATGTATAGTTCTGCCATCAGTTCAAGCAGGAGGGGCCACCCTACATATTAAGTTCGCCAATTTTAACAATAAACCTTCTAAAATAGTCGTTTTTATTATCTTATTGTAAAGCCGAGAGCCGTATTTATTGACTATACTTCCCGATAGGGCTAAACCTTACTCGCCTACCCAACAAATGTGAGTCTAATTCGCAGCGCCATCTTCTTTGCAATCGTTATGATTGCGAATTCGGTAATGGTTCCGATGTTAGATAATGTGGTAAATAGAGAAACAGAATTAGTTGATGAAGAAAACCCTTGGACGTTAAAACAAGCATTCAATGGTTTTCATGCTAGTACCGATGATGAAATATGGAATCAAACACCATGGCAAAATATTGCAATACCAGACGGTTTTGACCTGCTAACAGTAATCGACTACTCAGATGTTGGTGTATTGATAAACAATAATTCGGAAGCAAGTAAAACAATTGGCTGGGCTTTTGTCAATGCTAGAAATATTTCGATGGATAGAGTATTCATTTTCAATGATAGTGGAACTCCTACTGGTGAGACGATTAATCGAGAACAATTTGAAACATTTTTCATGCTACCATTCTTTGAAATGTTAAACAATAGGTCATTAGGAAATACACTAAACTACTTAGTTACAACCAAAGGAATCCCACTTAGAGTAAATGGTGGGAACGACAAAGCAAGTTTTGACCAAGAATTTAGTTTACTAGGGGGTCAATACAATTCCAGCATTGGCGCCAATTGGTGGGTTTCCCACGAATATGGGCCACTGGCAGGTAAAGAAATGGAGGTCTTCACTAGGCAGGAATATGGGTTCTATCTAGTGACTAGATTGACAGGCTATACAGTTGATACTGCTCTTGGACTAATAGAAAAAGCAAATAATTCACTCGGACAACGAGGAACATATGTTTTGGATTTGGCTACTAATCGAAATAATTCTGGATACAAATTTTGGAATGATGACTTATACACTGCTAATACTACTTTGAATGGAAGTTTAGGACTACCCGTAATCTTTGATGAAGAAACAGAATTCATTACAAACATTAGCAATGTTATGGGTTATGCTTCTTGGGGCAGTAATGATGGTAATTGGAATACAAATAGATTGCCGAATTCTGGTTTTGATACTGAAGATTTATCATATCAAAGTAGTGCAAAATATTGGCAATATGATTTGCCTTCCTTAGCCACTGGAGAAGGATTTGATTGGAATCGTACGACTGCAACGCAACGCAACGGAGATGCTTCTATCAAAGGAGATATTACTCCAGATTGCCAAGGAATTGATGCTGAATATACCCCTGGAATACTGGGAGAATACTTTGACAATGCCGGAATTTCATTCAATACAAGTATTATGCCAGATTTAACCGGTAGGTCCGCTGACGCTGAAAGAATTGAGACAACAATAGATTGGTCCAGTCGCGCTACAGCATGGCCTGGTCTAGACGATCGTTTCAAATTTGACTGGTCGGCAAGATATACAGCATCCATTAATATTCCCGAAACAGGTGATTGGACTTTCTATGTCAATAGTGATGATGGCTCTGAACTTTGGATAGATCACGTTAGTATCGTACAAAATTATGGAGTTCATGCAATGAGAGAAATTTCCTCCAATTTGACCTTGACAACTGGAAATCACGATTTGCGATTAGAGTTATTCGAGGGAGGAGGAGTTCATGGGTTGAAACTTAGTTGGCAGGGGCCAAATCAAAGTAAATCGATAATCCCTGCGTCAGCGTTTACTCTTTCATCATCACAAATGCCGCAAAATGACAGTTTAATTCATCACTGGGATTTTGAAGAAGGTTCAGGTTCAATCGCTAATGATTCAATTGGCGGTGCCGATTTTACATTAACTGGAATGGATGCTTCTAATTGGGTTAATTGTGCAGAGGGTAATTGTCTTCGTTTTGATGGAATAAACGATTTAGCTAAAGTAGATGTCACCGATTGGTCGGGGAATTTCACAATATCTCAATTTGTTATGACCAATACTACAAATCAATCAACATATGCATCTACTTTTGCAATAGGTGATGTTGCAGGTTCAAATCTTACTTTCCAGCATATGGTCAATAGTGGTAATTGGAAATTACATAATAACCAAACAACCGATTTCTCAGAAATTCAACTCAATAGATGGTCACATCTAGCGACAGTATTTGACAATGGTACAATTCGTCAATATTTTGATGGTAATTTGGTTGCAACCAATACGATGCCTTCAGGTTCATTCAACAACTTTGATGTTTACAAAATTGGTGCCAATCGGGCCGGTAGTTCATTTTTCAATGGATTCATAGACTCTGTTTCAATATGGGATGTTGCATTAACAGGTGCTGAAGTATTGAGTATGTCACATGGAATATTTCAGAATTGTCAGATATATTCGGGAGTAGGTGTGGAAACAACAACTGTATGGTCAAACATGTCAATGCCGGAGAATCATACCAACCATGTTTGGATTTTGTATTCCTATGCAATGTTGGAAGGAAGAGTAGCGGGTAAATTCAACTTAGTAGCAGAAGCATACGACACTAGTGGTAATTTACTTTCGGTAAATCGTAGTTCAGACAAACAAATCACAAATTCATGGAGTAGTAAAACTATGAGATTTAGGCCGCACCAAAATGCAACTTCATTTAGAATCGGTTTGGAACTCACACCCCAAGGCGCTACGATTGAAGGGTCGTATTATTTTGATACAATGAATCTAAGAGCAATAAGACCACATATGCAATGGATTGATGGTTCTATTGCAGAAACTGCAGTTTCAACCGGTGGCCGTTCATTCAAGTGGAATACTGGCTATGGTCAATCTTTGGTTGCAGATTTGTTAGAGGATGGTGCTAGTGGATTGAAAGGTTATGTCTACGAACCTTATCTTACCGCAGTTGGTGCTCCTTCGGTATTACTGCCATCATATGCTATGGGATACAATCTTGCTGAATCCCATGCAGCGGCTAATCGTTTGACGAGTTGGATGGGCGTTGTAGTGGGAGATCCAAAGATGTCTGCTTATGCAGATATTTTCCATGACGTATCAATAATGGATGCTCGCCAATTAACCAATGCTAGCCTTAATGAGTTGACTACAATTCAAATTGCAATTGAAAATAGAGGAATGTCCGAAGCAAATGGAACATTGACCATTCAAGATGTACAAGGAAATAAGATACTTTCAACATACAATTTATCAATGCCTAAAGGAGATGTTACAGGTTCTCGAATATTGCTTAATTTAACCTATTATCCCGAAAATTCAGGCTGGACCGATATTAGAATAATTTACCAAAATAGCAGTTCTGCATATCCCGAAAGAAATACACAAAATAATTTGAAACAATTACGCATTTGGGTAAATGAAGCCCCTGTGATAGATTCGATTATTTGTGATTCAACGGCATACTCCCGCGGTGATAATTTCATTTGTACAGTAGCGGCATCAGACGATATCAATGTGACATCAGTTGGAATCAATTGGTTGGTAATAGGGGAGGGAATCACTTCAGAAAATGGAACTTGGATTTCTCAAAGCACAGGTAGGGTTGACCAAACTAGGTGGCAAACTTCAATCATGATTCCGACAACCTCCAATTTAGGAAATCTAGCATTACAAGCAATCGCAGAAGACGAAAGCGGTCAAATTAGTGTGTTGACCGAGTATAACATTAGCCAAGTCCTCAATGCTAGTGCAACATGGTTTGGGCCGCATGTGAGTGGGGTTGATGATTCTCAATGGGTTGGGGCGACTTCGCTACCAAATCATCCAACCAATGGAATCTATCGTGGAGAAAACATCGCTCTGCGTAGTTGTGTTTTGGATGCAGATTTGTTTATTGACTCAGAAATCCCGTCAATAATGGTGTCAAGAGGCAATGTCACAAATCTCACATACGTGGCTCAAAATGATTCTAATCATCATTGTTTTGTTGGCAATTATTCATTGGAAATCGGCCAACCATTAACGGATTTGACATTTGAATTGTATTCAGCAAATGGTCTACTATTGAATAGCCGTCAAATAGAAGTTGCCGATAGATTTCCAGAAATCGGAATCTCAGTTGTAAATTCTGAAGGCTTTACTCAAAACAAAGTGCTTGGTGGCGGGGATGAATTTGTCAAGATTGTAATGACTGACATAGATGATCCATTATCGCCAATTATTGGAGATTTATACATTACTTGGCCAGGTGCAGAAAGGCTAACTTATCCAATTGATATTCTAGCAGGAAGCAATACAATGCTTGTGGAATTACCAATTGTTGAGGTTTCATTAGAATCGGGTAACTTGCTAATAGATGTTCAAATTACTGGCAAGCATGGTGCGAGTCAAAATAATCAATACGAAATCCCTCTGATTTTGACCTTACCCGAAATTGTTGATTTTTCAATTTGCAATTGGTTGGGCCCAATTGACGAATTGATGTTTGGAAAAACGGCAACCCTCACTTTGGTAATAGATAGTGAGAGGCCAATAGAGTCCACTACAGCATCGCTCTATCAGGAGAATTGGGTTGTTTCTGCACCTGAGGTTGATCAGCCTGTTTGGTCACAACCTGATGAGAATTGTCTCAATTCTAGTATTGAAGGTGAGGTATTATATTTTAGAATCAAATTAGATTCATCATTTACCGATGATGGAGGTACTTTATCATTCAATGTGAAAACGATTGATGGGTTATCTAGTTCGGGACAGATTCCACTTCGATTTATTCATGCTCCACCAGTGATAATGGTAATGGCAGATTCAGAGGTTGTTGCGGGTGAAGACCTCAAAGTCAAAACATTCGTCAACGATGCAGACGGTTTAGCGGATGTTACATGTTTCTATTATGTTTTAAATGGTAACCAAAGTTTAGCTAATGTTCAATCTTTGTTTTTGAATTATCCTTTGGACGACTATGAAGATGAGTTACTATATCCAGTTCCTATCGGGATGTCAAATCAATCACTCAATGTGTCATATTCTTGTGCAGATTCAAACGATGGGTTTGACAATGTTACTATCGAAGTCAACATATTACCACCGTTGCCTTGCAATAATTGTAGTGAAGATGTCCAACCAGATCTAAATCAAAGCACTTCGGGTCAACAACAATTCTCACCATATTTGATAATAGCCATTGTAATTATATCAATAATCATCTCGCTATTGATTTTCTTGAATAGGAACAAACCAGAAGGAGAACAAATTGATTGGGCCTCATTAAACGAAGATCAACAGTCGGAAAAATTGGTTGTAAGTATCCCTGATTCGCAAGTAGATGAGTTATTTGAAAACCAAGAAGATGATGCGACATTGCAACGATTACAAGCGTCAGGCCTTGACTTACCTGAAGGTTGGACATTGGAAGAATATTCACAGTGGTTAGATGGGCCATTGCCTGAAGGCTGGGTTGATGAGCAATGGCAGATTTATCGTGGTGAAAAATTGGCAATTATTGAAAGCCAACAACTATTTTGATGCAGACTTGTCAATAGAAGTCTTCATGTCCTTCCTGTTGTTGGTCCTACATGAGTCAAATGGCAGTTGGATATGTTCTCATTAATGTTGCACCGGGTAAAGAGCATTTAGCATACTTGGCAGTAAAGGATTTACAGTATGTTGTTGATGCAACACTCTTGTTCGGTGATCATGATTTAATCATTAAATTAGAAGCCGATAGTTTGTCAATTATTGCTAAAGCGGTTGTTGAAACAATTCGTCAAGTTCCTGGCGTTACTGATACCAAGACATTAGCTGGCGCTGAATTGTGAAATTGTTATTTTTTCTTTATTCAAAAATAGCGTGGCAGAAATCAGTTTTTGACTTAGACATTTTTCATTTTCATTACCGTTGTACTGCGGCTATGCTGCTTCAAAAACACACTTGGAAAGGGGTACTGCGGACTCTATATGGCGCAGTAAGCCGTTTAGACGGCAAAAGGTTTATGTGCTAAATCAATTAAGGCTAGTTTGGAGGTTATCCTAATGTCTGATAAAAAGTACTTCGTCCTCATGGAGGGCGGTAACGACACAAGCCAAGTATTTGCTAGTAAGCAACCGCGCGGTGCAGCTCTAAAAGCAGCAACACGTGGAAAAACGAACATCCGCCTGCGTGAGCGTGGCACCAAGCGTGTACACGTCTTCACCGGCAGTATCGCAATGGTCGACAAGCCAGCGAACGGACCAGCTTGGCTGCCTGATAAGATCAAGAAGGCAAATGTCAAGAAAGTCGGAATCGAGCATCTTTGATGCTTAGTTCGTTCTAGCACCTTGTGCTTTTCAAGAAAAAACTTGATGCGTCAAGTTTTCGCCGTAAGGCGATTCGCCCATCTAAGGCTGCGGCCGAGGAATGGGCTACCTTTTCAAATTCTTATGTGTTGCACATTTCCTTTAGTCGCATGATTCCACTCTTCTGAGAAGTTTCTACCCCAAACAATTAGTCCAGGACCATAAGTTCTCACATATTTATTCATCTGGTTGCATATTGATTGTACATTTTCGTCTGAAGAGAGAGCAGGGTCGACAAAATGATTCTTTGCGTCTATCCAATGTATTGGCTGGCTATCTACAGATAATTGGATTGGTGTTTCAAG
>ERZ1047985.884-NODE-884-length-21790-cov-5.058937_pt1 | contig 21790 bp, 20 predicted proteins | sample MGYA00383097_ERZ1047985 | MGnify/ENA primary metagenome ERZ1047985 (study PRJEB29581, sample SAMEA5548367) | metagenome | biome: marine; feature: coastal; material: water | depth 50 m | study: Short-term variability in the microbial, nano- and picoplankton...
GATAAAACACCACCTGTTGTAATTAAGACATTTCCTGATAGTGCTAGTTTAAAAGTTAATACTAATAGCTTTACTTTTCAATTTAATGAATATGTTAAAACCACCAATGTAAACGATCTTCTTATAATTTCACCTAGTCAAAAAAAGAATCCTAAACTAACTATAAAAGGTAAAAAATTAACACTAGAATTAAAAGATTCGCTACTACCAAACACAACTTATTCTTTTCAGTTTAATGGTTGTATTGTAGATTATAATGAAAGTAATCCCCTTTCCAATTATCGTTATATATTCTCCACAGGATCTTACATAGATTCGCTTTCTTATTCTGGGTTAATAAAACAAACTAAAACTAATAAACCTTGCGATGGCTGTAACTTACAATTATATATAAGTGATAAAGACAGTGTTGTTATAACAGAAAAACCAGAATACTTAATAACCACTAAATCCAATGGAACATTTAAATTAGAAAATCTACCACCTGCTAATTTTTTAGCTTACGCTATTAAAGATGATAATAAGAATCTAACATTAGATAATGAAGAAGAAATATCACTCTCAACCATTATAAATACCTCCCAAACTAATCAAGATACTTTTTTTATCTTTCCATATATCACAGACAAAAAATTAGATATTAAAAAAGTAACTGATACTAAACCAGGAATATTAAAAATAGCAAGCAATAAACCAATAGTTGACTCTGTTAATATAATTACTAATACTATCTTAATTAAACAAACCAAAAATATACCAAATGATACTCTATCAATATACTTTAAACCTACATTAGATAGTTCCTTCTTTACTATAAATATTGATACTAATACTTATAAATTCTATCATCTTAAACAGCGTAAATTCCAACCTATTTTACTTACAGTTAGTCGTGGAACATTAAACACTGTAAATATTAAAACAACCCATTTAATAGATAGTATTAATTTAGATAGTATAGTATTAAAACAAGATAGTATAATATTAAAGACAAAGCTTATTAATAAATCCATTAATAGTGTAAAGCTACATACAAGTAGTAATATAAATCAGATAATAAAATATTATATATACCCAGGAGCAATTATAGATATAGAAGTAAACACTAATAAAATTGATAGTTCATTTTTAACTCCAATTGAAACAGGACTACCAAGTCTAAACTTATCTATACAATTAGAAGATAGTTTAAGTAAGTATATAGTCTATCTAATGCAACAAGATAATATAATAAAAATAAACACTATTATTAGTTCTCAATTAGTTAATTATAAGAATCTTAATCCTGGAAAATATCGTGTTAAACTTATTAAAGACACTAACAATAATGGTATTTGGGATACTGGTAATCCTTTTACTAAAAAGGAAGCAGAATATATTTCTATTTCTGAGGAGTTTGAATTACGTTTAAATTGGGATAAAAAACTAATTATTAAGTAGTTACAATCTTATTAACAATGTTAAGCACAATATGTGTTAATTTATACTTATAACTTACAACTATATCTCTATTTAAATATTATCAACCAATCAATAGATATAATCAACTGATAATTAACAATTTTAATGATGAAATGCACATTTTTGTTATTAACAAAACAGTGTTAATTAGCTCAATAATAAATAAAAAATAATTGTTAATTCGTTCATTATTAAATAACTAAACAAGTAATAAGTGTTATACAAATGTTAATTCTCAATAATCCTAATTTAAATAACCCCATATCCACCAACATCTAATATATTACTATTATACTTTTATTTAATCTTTTTAATAATTAATAAAGAAGTGAATAACCTTTAAATCTTGATTTCATATTTGTTTCTTTGCATTGCAGAAATGAAAGAGAAGATCGAACAATTATTAGAAGAATCTAAAAATTTTGCCATTACCACAAACGATGAGTTGGAAAGCTTTAGATTAAAGTTTTTGGTAAAAAAGGGATTAGTTAATCAACTGATTCAAGATTTTAAAGAATTAAGCGGTGATCTTAAAAAAATTTGGGGCAAAGATCTAAATATAACAAAACAAAAAATTGAAGATGTTTATAAACAAGCTCAAGAGAGATTAAATTCAAATTCAGTTGAAGAAAATAATACTGAAGAAGAATTACCAGGATATTATTCAGAACTTGGGAGTAGGCATCCAATTAGCTTTGTAATTGAAGAAATGACTCAAATTTTTGAGCGTCTTGGTTTTTCTGTTTCAACAGGGCCAGAAGTAGAAGACGATTGGCATAATTTTTCTGCACTTAATTTTCCTGCCAATCATCCGGCAAGAGATATGCAGGATACTTTTTTTGTAGATAAAGATATTGCATTAAGAACTCACACCTCTTCTGTACAAGTTAGATTGATGGAAGAAGGAAACCTACCTATAAGAAGCATCATGCCGGGCAGAGTTTATAGAAACGAGGCAATTTCAGCCCGTTCTAACTGTTTTTTTCATCAAGTTGAGGGTTTATATATAGAAAAAGGAGTTTCTTTCGCAGACCTCAAACAAACGCTATATAATTTTGTTCAAGAATTTTTTGGACCCAACACTAAAGTAAGGTTTAGGGCATCTTATTTCCCATTTACGGAACCAAGTGCAGAAATGGATATTTTTCTTGGAACGGAAACAGATTCTGATTACAGATTAACGAAAGGAACAGGCTGGTTAGAAATTTTAGGATGTGGTATGGTAGACCCTAACGTTCTTGAAAACTGCAAAATAGATTCTAAAAAATATACAGGTTTTGCCTTTGGCTTAGGAGTTGATAGAATTGCTATGTTAAAATATGGTGTTAAAGATTTAAGAACATTCTTTAATAACGACAAAAGATTTTTAAATCAGTTTACTAATCTTTAATTAGATTAAGATTTTAATTTTCCCCTTTTCATAGATTGCTTTACAATACTATAAGCATTGATTATTAAATTTCTAAGTTCACAAAGTTGAGCCGATATTTTTGTGTTGTTGTATAGTTCTTCTGTTTCATTAAAGTGAATTTCTAATCTTCTTAAAGCTCTTTTTGTTCTTTCTTCTGATCGAACTATTGCCATATAATCACTCATAATGGTTTGTAATTCTTTTCTGGAGTGAGTGATAAGCACAAGTTCTTTAGGTTGAGTAGTTCCTTTGTTGTACCATAGGGGTATTCCTTCTTTAAATGTAGTTTTTTCTAAATTATCATCTAAGTATTTTACACTTCTATGCGAAAAAACCAGTGCCTCAAGTAGTGAGTTAGAAGCTAATCTATTTGCACCATGTAACCCAGATCTTGTACATTCTCCGCAAGCATAAAGATTTTTGATATTTGTTTTTCCATTCTTATCTATATTAATACCACCACACGTGTAATGTGCAGCAGGTACAATTGGTATCATATCTTTTTCAATGTCTATTCCTATACTTAAGCATTTATCGTAAATATTTGGAAAGTGTTTTATAAAAGCTTTTTTATTTAAATGAGTACAATCTATATATACATGTTTTTCTCCAGATTTATTTAACTCATCATCAATAGCTTTTGATACAACATCCCTTGAAGCTAACTCTCCTCTATCATCATATTTAAATAAAAAACGCTCTTTTTTAGCATTTTTTACATGACCTCCAAAACCCCTAACGGCTTCAGAAATTAAAAAAGAAGGACTTACATCTGGCTGGTACAAAGAGCTTGGGTGAAATTGTATAAAATCCATATCTGCAACAATTGCTTTAGCTCTGTAGGCTATTGCAATTCCATCGCCAGTAGCAATAATTGGATTTGTGGTATGTTCATACACCTGTCCAGCACCACCGGTAGCAATCATAGTAATTTTAGAAGCTATGGTTTCTATTTCTCCAGTAATGGTGTTTAATGCATAAGCACCATAGCAATTATTTTTGTTATCAAGTTTTGTTTCTATTCCGAAATGATGGTCGGTAATTAAGTCTAGAACGAAACAATTTTCTATTAGGCTTACATTTTTTAAGGCTTTAACTTTAGCAATTAAAGCTCTTTCTATTTCATAACCAGTAATATCTTTATGATGTAATATTCTGTGAGAAGAGTGGCCGCCCTCTCTAGCCATATCATATAAATCTTGTTGATTCTTATCAAATTCAACACCCCATTGTATTAACTCTTTAATTCTTGCTGGTGCTTCTTTTACTACAAATTCAACAACTTCTCTATTGTTGCGGTATTGCCCAGCACGCATAGTGTCTTCTATGTGGCTAGAAAAACTATCTTCCTTTTTTAATACAGCAGCTATTCCTCCTTGAGCATATTTTGTATTGGTTTCAACTATTTCAGTTTTACTAAGAATTAAAACTTTCTTTTTAGAAAATTTTTCAGCAGATTTTATTGCAAAGCTTAAACCGGAAATACCCGTTCCTAAAACTAAAATGTCGGTTTGTATCATTGTGTTTACCCAGAAATTTCGAGCATTTTTTCTATAGGTTCTAGTGCTTTTTTGGCTATTTTTTTATTGACCTTAACTTCTGGTTGTTCAAACTTTAAACAAGTATATAATTTTTGCAAGGTGTTTAATTTCATATAAGGACACTCAGAACAAGCACATTGAACATTGGTATAAATAGGAGCAGGAATTAATTTCTTATCCGGTGCTTCTTTTTTCATTTTGTGTAAAATGCCAGCCTCTGTTGCTATAATAAATTCTTTGGCCTCGCTGGTTTTCACATAATTTATTAGCCCTGAAGTTGAACCAATGTAACTTGCTTTTGCAAGTATTTGTTTTGTAGATTCTGGGTGAGCTATAAATTCAGCATTTGGATGTTGCTTTTCTAAAGCTTCAATTTTATCCTTAGAAAAGTCTTCGTGTACAATGCACGCTCCATCCCACAACACCATATCTCTTCCTGTTTTTTTGTTTATATAATCACCTAAATTTCTATCAGGAGCAAAAATTATAGGTGTTTCTTCTGGAATTGATGCTACAATTTTTTCCGCATTAGAAGATGTACAAACTAAGTCGCTCAATGCTTTTATTTCAGCGGTACAATTAATGTATGTTACCACTTTATGGTTTGGATAATTCTTCTTAAACGCCTTAAACTCATTAGTAGGAATAGATTCTGCCAACGAACATCCTGCATTTAAATCTGGAAGAATTACTTTTTTGTCTGGATTTAGAACTTTGGCTGTTTCAGCCATAAAATGAACACCAGCAAATAAAATTATATCTGCATCTGTATTTGCAGCTTGTTGAGAAAGACCTAGGCTATCGCCCACATAGTCCGCTAAATCTTGTATCTCTGGAACCTGATAGTAATGAGCAAGAATAACAGCATTCTTCTCTTTTTTTAATTTTAATATTTCAGAAACAAGATCTAAGTTTTTATCAATATTGTTTTTTAAAAAGCCGTCTTTCTTCATCTGCTTTTTAGTTTTTTTGTCTAAACTACTCATAGCTATAATCTTTAGCCGTCAAAATAACTTGTTTTAGTAATTACAAAAGATGATACAAATCATTTTAAAATCAAAACTTCTACAAAAACGAAAATTAGAGCGGGTGTTTTTATCCAAAAAACGAAAAAGAAGGAGTTATACGGTTAAAAAACGGCGTTAAAGTAAAATAGAGGATAAAACAAATAGAATAATTAATGCATTGATTCCATTATCTTTTTCAACGAATCTGTTTTTGCTTTATCTCGCTTGAGGAGTTTATCAACCTCTTTCAATTCTTGTTGTTCTTCAGCTGTTGTTTCTTCTTCAGCAGAATTAGAACAAGCAAAAAGAAAAGCAATTAAAAGAAATAACACAACAGTTTTTTTCATAATAGAGGTATAAAAATAGGTAATAAAAAAGGGTTGTTCGTATACAAACAACCCTTTAAGTTTTTTTATGCTAGAACTTAGTCAGCAGCTTCTTCAACAGCTTCTTCAACAGCCTCAACAGCATCTGTAGCGGCTTCTTCAACAGCCTCAACAGCATCTGTAGCAGCTTCTTCAGCTTCTTCTAGTACACTTTCTGCTTCAGCTTCTGCATTTTCAACAGCTTCTTCAGCACCTTCTTCTGTAGTTTCAGCAGCATTGTTGCAAGCAACAAATCCGAATACTGAAACGATAGCAAATAGAGCAATAATTTTTTTCATTTTACGCGTATTTTTGATGTTAATTAATTTTTAAAATGACTACGAATATAATCTTTTTGTAAAAAAAAGGGCAGTTATTTCTTTCTAAAGTAAATCCTAAGCGGTATGCCGCTAAAATTATACTCTTCTCTTAGCTTGTTTTCTAAAAACCTTTTGTACGTTTCTGAAATATATTGAGGTAGGTTACAGAAGAATGCGAAACTTGGACAAGCAGTATGTAATTGTGTAATATACTTGATTTTTATGTACTTACCTTTAAGCGATGGAGGAGGGGTTCTTTCAATAATCGGCAAGAAAAACTCATTTAACTTAGAGGTGCTTATTTTGATTTTCATAGATGCATAAACCTCCATTAAAACATCTAGAGCCTTTAACACCCTTTTTTTAGTCAATGCCGAAACAAAAAGAATAGGCACATCATTAAATGGAGCTATTTTGTTTCGGATTAGTTTTTCATAATCACGAGCAGTGTTTGTGCTTTTATCTATTAAATCCCACTTGTTAACTATAATAACAATTCCCTTTCCGTTTCGCTGAGCGAGACCTAATAAATTTAAATCTTGAGATTCCAGCCCCCTGGTTGCATCCACAACCAAAGCAACAACATCCACATTTTCAATGGCACGCAAACTCCGCATTACAGAATAAAACTCTATGTCTTCGCTTACCTTGCTCTTTTTCCTAACACCAGCAGTATCTACTAAATAAAGATCGTTGTTAAACGCCTTGTACCTTACAAAAAGAGTATCTCTTGTTGTGCCTGGTATATCTGTTACAATATTTCTTTCTTCACCCAAAAGTGTATTGCAAAAAGTAGATTTACCAGCATTAGGTCTTCCTACAAAAGCAATTTTTGGAATGTTTTCTTCCAACTCTTCTTCCCCTTCTGGCAATAACGGAATTACAGCATCCAACAAATCGCCGGTACCGCTTCCAGATAACGAAGAAATAGGATAAATCATGTCAACACCTAAAGAGTAATAGGCATTTGCCATATGCATACGCTCTGTGTTATCTGCTTTATTGGCAACAAGTAAAAAGGGCTTGTTGCTTCTTCTTACAATTTGAGCAAAGGCAATGTCTAAATCGTTGGGATCTAAAACAGCGTCTACCATAAACAGCAAAACATCTGCCTCGTTAATGGCCAACTCTACCTGCTCTCTAATGTGAGATTCAAAAATATCTTTACTGTCTTTTACATATCCGCCAGTATCAATTACTGTAAACTCACTTCCGCACCAATCACTTTTTCCATAATGTCGGTCTCTGGTTACCCCACTAACATCATCTACAATAGCCTTTCTTTCGCCAATTAATCGGTTAAAAAGGGTAGACTTGCCAACGTTTGGTCTTCCTACTATAGCTACTATTCCTGCCATTTTATTTTTTTAGATATCCGAAATTTTTAAGTTGATTATCGTCTTTTCTCCAATCTTTTCTCACCTTAATAGATAGAGAAAGGAAAATCTTTTTTTGAATAAATGCCTCAATTCTTTTTCTAGAGGCAATGCCCAAATTTTTAATAGCCTTGCCTCCGCGGCCAATCATAATAACGCGTTGCGAATCTCTTTCTACATAAACGGTAGCATAGATTTCATCTAGCTTTTCTTTTTCTTTATAATCCGTTACCGAAACTTCAACAGAATAAGGCACTTCTTTTTTAAACTGTGTAAGAATTTGTTCGCGAATCATTTCGCTTACCAAAAAGCGAACATTTTCATCAGTTAAAGATTCTTTATCGTAAAAAGCAGGATGTTCCGGAGCCATTTCTACCAACACCCTAATTATGCTATCTACATTAAAATTCTCTTTTGCACTAACAGCATAAACATTTTCAGTTTCAAAGTAAGCTTTTACTTCGTCCACTGTTTCTTGCATTTTTTCTTGATCTTCAACCAAGTCCGTTTTGTTTAATGCAATTACTACGGGGCAATTAATCTTTTTGCGGTAAGCTTCAAAACGTTCTATTTTTGGGTATTGACCATCTAAAATTAAAAGCACAGCATCCGCATCTTCCAAAGATTCATTTACGGCAACCATCATAGTTTCTTGAAGTTTGTACGCAGATTCTTCTATTATGCCCGGTGTATCAGAAAAAACAAGTTGGTAATCCTCATTATTAAGAATACCCTTAATTCTGTGCCGAGTGGTTTGAGCTTTAGGGTTTGTTATCACCAAATCCTCACCTAAAGCAGCATTTAAAAAGGTGGATTTACCAGCGTTAGGTAAACCTAAAATTGTTACAAAAGCAGATTTAAACAAGCTGCAAAGATAAGTGTACTTTGTTAGGGAGTTGAATAAAAGAAGCGAAACACATAGTCTAATTGCTTGGTTAATGAAAAAAGGGCTTTACCTTCAATGGGCATTATGTATTAATGTTGAAAAGCAGCACAAAAACTATGATTAACTTAAAACTATTTTTTAACCTATTGTTCTTAGCTTCTGTGTCTCAACTATTGGTGGCACAGCAAATACCACAGCAAATCTGGAGAGAACCAGCTGAAAAAGGTTTAGAATTATAAAATGTCCAACAGTATGATTCTGTCATATTCTATTTAGAAAAAGCCAAGACAGTGGCAGAAGACGTTTATAACAAAAATGACTGGCAATTTGGCACAACGGCATATCATCTGGGTCAGCTGTATTCTGCAACTCAACAGTTCAAAAAGGCGGAGAAGACGATGGTGCTGGACTCAGAGGTCACCGAAATCACAAAAGGTAAGGAACATTGAGAATATGGGATCAGCTTAAACAATCTGGCGGGTTTATATGAATCAATGGGAGATTATAGTAGGGCGTTGCCACTGTATTTGGAAGCCAACAAAAACGTAACGAATCAAACCAAACAAATTTTTCGCTTTAGAAGCGAAAAAGAACAAAAAGCATTTTTAAAGACGGTGCTTTATAATTACAAAATTTATCGATTTTTTGGATTTAGCACAGACAATAAGCTTTAAACGCTTACAGAAATGAACTTGAATAATCAGCTGCTGCTAAAAGGTTTGTTATTAAATAGCTCTAAAAACGTTTTAGAAAAACTAAGCAGCTTAAAGCAAACAGAAACAGATAATAAACTATTCCGTTACAGAAGGAGCAAAGCACTACTTTCCAAGCAATACAGCTTACCAGTCTCAAAACGCACTATTGATACAGACAGCCTAGCTGAGCAACACACAAGAAGCCGAACTGGTAAGGTTGTATTAAGAAGAATTTAACGACAACGCTTTTTTAACCAAAGATTGGAAGGAGATTAGAAACTAGTTGAATCCAAGTGTAGTTGTTATAGAATCTTCACACTTCGACTACAGAAACAACAACAAGTGGACAGACTCTAACACATATGCAGCCTACCGTATAAAAAAAGAATGGACATCACCAAAAGTAGTGCACCTGTTTGAGCATCAACAACTAAAAGGTTTTCTGTCTAAAAAAAACCAAACCAACTATATGCCACCAGAGGAGCTTCTTTTAGACAATGGTACAGCCGTATTGTTTGCAGACAGTATTTACAACCAGGTTTGGCAAAAATTAGAGCAAGAATTGGTTGGAGCTAAAACCATATACTATGCTACGGGTGGCTTGTTGCATCAATTTCTGTTTGCGGCTTTAGGCCAAACGGATTCTCCTAGTTTGAGTGAACAATATAATCTGGTGCAGCTAATCAGCACCGCAAAATTAGTGGATGTAAAAAATGATGTAGAAACAGAACAGATACTGCTCGTTGGCGGAATTGATTACACTTACGATACAACAAACTCAAACCCAAAACAACAGGTTGCTTATTCGTATTTAGAAAACGAAAAATTAAAACGAAGCATTACAAACAGAAGCAGAGGAGAAAACTGGAACTACCCGCCTGGCACAAAGTCGGAAATAGCAGATAAAAAACTCGGCAGAAAGTTAAAATAAAAAAACCAATACCCTCAGTGGAAATAAAGCTACAGAAGAACGTTTTAAGAATCTGAGCGGAAATAGCCCCAACGTGTTGCACATAGCTACACACGGTTTCTTTTTTGAAAATCGAGAAAAAACCAAACGCAGCCTTGGAGACAATCAGACACAGTTTACACAAGCAGATGATCCTCTATTGCGTTCTGGTTTAATTTTAGCTGGTGGCAACTACACTTGGTTACACAGCAGCAACCCATACGGGGATGAAGACGGGATACTCACAGCTCTTGAGATTTCCAACTTAGATTTAAAAAACACAGAACTTGTAGTGCTTAGTGCTTGTGAAACAGGTTTGGGAGACATTGACGGTAACGAGGGTGTTTATGGTTTGCAGCGAGCATTTAAAATGTCAGGAGTAGAATCTATTATAATGAGTTTGTGGCAAGTGCTAGATGCAGAAACGGTGGAGTTTATGGATTTGTTTTATAGTACTTGGTTTACAGGAGTAAGCATTAGAGAAGCTTTTAACACCACACAATGTAGAATGCAGAAAAAGTATGCAGAAGAGCCCTTTAAATGGGCTGCCTTTGTTTTGGTGGATTAAAAGTCTTTTATGGTTCTTTAACCAATTTATCAAAAGGCACTTTAACCATGTATTGTGTTTCAAGGGTTAGGTGTCCAAAGTCAGATGTTATTTTTCCGCGAAGCAAGTAGCAGCCAAGTCCACGCCACTTATACCTTCTGTGAATTTCCGGAAAACTAACGCTATCAAAAAAATCACCCGCTATATCCATAAATGTACCAAAAGACATTTCAGTCTCGTGTTTGCCTTTGGTTTTTGTTCTTTTGGTGTGTACCAAATAGCCTAGAATGGATATGTTTTTGTTTACATAGTGCTTAAAATCAGCACTGGTTATTTTATGTTTTAGTAAGTTTTCTTCAATTAAATTAAATGGAGAACACAACGGAAACCCCAGGTATTCCATTTCATCAAAAGCATCTTCAAAATCTGCAGGTTCAAGTTTGGGTATTTCAATAGATTTGGTGTTTTTTTTATCTTGAAAGAGTTTGGGGTGGGCAAAACTCTTTTTGGTTTTAGAAAGTAAAAAATGAACCTTCCACAACAACCAATTTTTGGTTTTTCCAGTAAACCTAAAAGCATTAACCCTAATTAGTATTATGGACATTTCTAAACTAATGTTTACTCGGTTTACAAAATCTTGTAAGCTTAAAAAAGCACCAACACCAGAGCGTTCTTCAAGCAAATGTTTAACAACGGTGGTTTCCAGTCCTTTTACATGCTGAAAACCAAGAAAAATTGTTTTTTGAGCGATGGTGGTAACAAACCCGCTGTTGTTTATACAAGGAGCTTCTATATTAGCTCCTTTTAACCGAGCTTCTTGTATGTATTGTTCTGTAGCATAAAATCCACCAAAGTTGTTTATGGTTGCTACCATATATTCTAACGGAAAGTAGGCTTTAAGAAACAAGCTTTGGTAACTCTCTACAGCATAACTGGCAGAGTGGCCTTTTGCAAAGGCATAATTTGCAAAGCTTTCAATTTGTTTCCAAACTTCTGTTGTTAAGGTTTTGTTATAGCCTCTTTTATTACAGTTTTCAAAAAACCGTTTTTCAACCTCAGAAAACTCTGTACGTTCCCTAAACTTCCAACTCATTCCTCGCCGTAATATATCAGATTCTTCTAGAGTTAACCCAGCAAAATAGTGGGCAACTTTTAGCACATCTTCTTGGTATACCATAACCCCATAAGTGTCGTGTAATATTTTTCCTAAAACGGGGTGTGTTGCAGCACGAGCTTCTGGTCTGCGGTGGCGTTTTATATATTCTGCCATCATTCCGCTGTTACTAACACCCGGTCTAATTATAGAACTTGCCGCCACTAAACCCCTATAGTCGTCTACTTCTAGTTTTTTCATTAGAGCACGCATTGCAGGGCTTTCAACATAAAAACACCCAATGGCATCAGCCCTTCTTAATAGGTCTTTTATTTTTTCGTCCTTCTTAAACCGATCAATGTCGTCTATATCAAAACCCGCTGCTTTTGGCTGGTTTTGTTTAACTATAGAAATAGCATCTTTAATTTTACCCAAACCGCGTTGTCCTAAAATATCGTACTTATATATGCCTGCATCTTCGGCAATGTGCATGTCAAAATGAGCTGTAGGAAAACCCTTTGGGGGCATACTCGTTGCCCCAAAATACTGAATGGGTTTTTCGGTTATAATTATGCCGCTACTGTGTATGCTTAAATGGTTTGGAAAACCGTGAATGTGATGGCTGTATAGCAAACAGAGCTTTGCAACATGGTCTAAAGAGCTGTGATTTCTTGTGCGTTGTATGTTTTTTATTTCTTCTGCCGGTAGCCCCAACACCTTGCCAATTTCTCTAATTACAGAACGAGTCTGAAAGGTAACAAAACTGCCCATTAATGCTGTGTTTGGAAAAGTGTCGAAAATGTACCTTGTTACATCGTTTCGGTCTCGCCAAGAAAAATCAATATCAAAATCTGGTGGAGATTTTCTGCTGGGGTTAATAAACCTTTCAAAATACAAGTCGAGCTCTATAGGGTCTACATTTGTGATTTTTAAAAGGTATGCAACTAAACTATTGGCTCCGCTGCCTCTGCCAACATAAAAGTAGCCCTTGCTTTTAGCATAGGTTACAATGCTATGGTTTATTAAAAAATAGGGAACAAAGTTGCATTGTTCAATCACACCTAACTCTTTTTCTATTCGTTTAGTAACAGCGTTACTTACTTTGTTTCCAAAACGATATTTTGTTCCTTCTTTTACAAGGTGCCGAAGTAGCAGCAAGTCTTGCTTTTTGCTTTGGGTAAAAAGTTTTTTGTTTTGGGTTTTAGACTTGTCGTTAAAATCAAAATACAAGTTGCAGCTCTCTAAAAGTATTGCTGTGTTTGCTAACAAGTAAAGGTTTGTAGAAAAAAGTTGTGCAAGTTGCGGCTTGGTATAAAAACCTTGGTGTAACTCACCCTGCTCTTTGGGTTGCAGTTTACTCAGCAGGGTGTTGTTATCTATAGCTCTTAACAAACGGTGTGCGTTAAAATCTCTTTTGTTGCGAAAAGTAACAGTGTTAAGAGCAACACATTTTTCAACCGGCCACAAGTGCCGAAGTTTGCGATTATAGTTAAAGAGCTCTTGGTGGTTTATGCCAACATATTCGTTGGTTTTTAGTTTTCTTTTTGGTGCGTTGCTAAGAGGGTAAACAATTAAAGTGTTGGGTAATGCTGGGGCATCATCTAACAGCGTTTCTTTTTTAGCTAAAATGGCGGATAGAAAAAAGTTGATGTTTTGAAAACCTTGATTGTTTGTTGCTAGAGCTATAAATTTTTGCACCGCACCAACCCTAAAATCTACACCTAAAACAATAGCACGGTTTTTAGCCTGAGCTTCCATTGCATAATACAAAGAGCCAGAAGTAGAGTTTATATCTGTTAAAGCCAAAAGAGTAGCACCATGTTTTTCTGCCTCAGAAAGCAATTCTTTTGGAGACATAGCTCCATATTTAAAGCTATAATATGTGTGGCAGTTTAGGTACATGTTTTTAGCGTATAATGCAAGGGTGTGTTAATGATAGAAACTACGCATTTCTGTGAGCGGGTACAGCGTTGGGTTCTCCGCTAAAGGGATTTCCCCTGCCCAACCCGTTTACATCCATAGCAACGCTACGCCTAACAGCATTTTGGCCATAGCGATTTTTCATTTTATCCATAGCTTGGTAAAGGTTTAAAACGCGGTCATCATCATTAAACAAGTCTATTTGGTGTCCGCCTCCAGCTAAATCACTCATTCGCACACCAACCAAACGCACCCTAATTCTTCTACTATAGAGTACATCAAAAATTTCGCAGGCATATTTTATTAGGGTGTGGTCTGCAGCCGTATAAGGAATCCGTTTTTGTTTATTTATGGTTTGAAAATCGCTATATCTAACCTTAATACTAATACAAGAACACACTTTTTGGCCTCGCCTTAGCTCATAAGCAAGTTGTTCTACCATGGCAATTACTATGTTTTTTAGCCCTAACACATCAATGGTGTCTTTCATAAAAGTACGCTCTGTGCTAATCGATTTTTTTTCGTGATAAGGAATAATGGGGGAGTGGTCTATGCCGTTGGCTTTTTGCCACATCATTTTACCGTTTTTACCAAAGGCCTTTTCCATAAGCTCTAAAGGCATATCCTGTATGGTATATATTTTTTGAACTCCCATGCGGTTTAAAAGAAAAGCTGTTTTTTTTCCAACCATGGGTATTTTACCTACAGACAAGGGGGCCAAAAACGGTTTTTCTTCTCCAAAGTTTATTTTAATTTGGTTGTTCGGTTTTGCTTCACCTGTAGCTATTTTAGATACGGTTTTGTTTATAGACATTCCAAAAGATATAGGCAAACCCGTTTCTTTTATGACGCGGTCTCTTAAGCTACTGGCCAATTTGTAACAACCAAAAAACTTATCCATTCCGGTTAAGTCTATATAAAACTCATCTATACTGCTTTTTTCTATAAGCGGTACATCTTCTTTTAAAATTTCTGTAACCACTTTAGAGTATTTACTGTAAACACCCGCTTCTCCTTTTACTACAACTCCTTCAGGGCAAAGCTGCCGAGCCATTTTCATGCTCATGCCAGAGTGTACACCAAACCGCCTAGCCTCGTAACTACAACTGGCAACAACACCACGATCTCCAGTGCCCCCCAACAAAACGGGCTTATCAATCAGCCTATTATCTTGTAATCGCTCTACCGAAACGTAAAACGTATCTAGGTCCATATGTACAATGTTTTTTGACAATAAAATTATCTTTAATTAAGATTAAAATATAGCCAAAAAATTAAACAATTAAGAAATGAGAATGTATTTTTTGTTATATCTGCGTGTAAATGATGTTGTAAAAAGTATGATAAAAATCACAACTCAAAGTGATTATTAATAAAAAAAATGAATTTAAACTGTCAATAACTTTGAAATTCAATAAAAGGAAACAGATATGAGAAATTACATTTTAACCATTGGTTTATTATTAACAACAGGGCTGCTAATTGTTGGCCAAAACAATTTCTCTTTATCTACGGGCTCTTTAAAAATAGAGGGAACATCTAGTGTGCACGATTGGGTTTATACAACCAACAACATAAAGGTAAACGGTAAAATTGAAGCAGAAGGCACAGAACTTAAAAAATAACCAACCTGCGATTAGAGATTCCTGTAAAAGGAATAAAAAGCACAAAAGGTTCCATAATTGATGATAAAACGTGGACCGCATTAAAAGCTAAAAAACATCCAAAAATATATTACAAGCTTATAAGGGTTAATTCCATTAAAAAATCAGGAACGAACTACATTGTTTCTACCAATGGAAACTTAACAATAGCGGGAGTAACAAAAAACGTAAACGTTACAGCAACAGCAAAACCGCTAGGAAATGGGAAGTTTAAATTTTACGGAGCAAAAAGCTTAAAAACGACATCATTTGGCATTTCGCCACCAACAGCTATGTTTGGGGCAATGACAACGGGAGAAGGAATTAAAATAAAATTTAACGTAACGTTAAGAGAGTTAACATCAAGTTAGCACACATAACGGCATAGCGGTATCAAAAAACAAGCTTAACCAAATAAGATTAAAAGGAAACAAAAAACTAAAGATGACAATCCTTAGTGTAAACCCGCCACAAAAAGTAATGGGTTTTATAAATGTAAACAACAACATAGAAGTTCGGTTAAATCTAATTGTTGATGTAGTTCTTTAGTTATAGTTTAGGGCATAAAAAAACCCAACTAAAAGCTAGCCGGGTTTAAATGTTTTATAAAAAAGGGCAATTATCCGCCGTTTCCTTTTCGATCGTTTTTATCATCGTCCTCGTCATCTTTGTCGTCATCCTTGTCCTTATCACGATCTTTATCTCCTCCTCTATCCTTGTCCTTGTCTTTTTTTCTATCTTTATTTTTGTCTTTTTCTTTATCCTTATCCCGCTCTTTATCTTTATCCCAGTTTTCGTCCTTATCTTTTTCTGAGTCTTTTTGCTTCTTAATCATTTTGATAATATCAGCAATATCACTTTTGTCTTTACACCCCGTATTCGTAAATGTAAAACCTAAAAAGAGGAATAAGATTATCGTTATTTTTTTCATATAATTTACTTTTTAACTCGTCAATAATAATCAAAATTCAACAAGTTATTATTTGAGTTTTGTTTTTTTAACACAAAAAAGACCCGCCGATAAGCGAGACTTTATGTTTTTTGTTGCGGGAATAGGACTCGAACCTATGTCCGCTAGCCAGCGGATATGAGCCCGATATGCATTAGGAATAATGTTTTTTAATATAGTTGCGGAGGAACGATCTTCCATTGGAAGATTTCAATTTTTTTTCACGTTTCACAGCTATTGGCTTATCGTTATGAAACTCCAAATAAGTAACTATCCAAGGCCTAAAATTTTTTGTAAAACCTGTCTTACCTAAAGAGTTATGAGAATGAAAACGAGCAATAAGGTTAGCGGTAAAATCAATGTAGATTTTATTGAACGAAGGAGAATAAAGACAATATACTACAAACATTTAAGGTAAAAAAAAGTCCCGCCGTTAAGCGAGACTTTATGTTTTTTGTTGCGGGAATAGGACTCGAACCTATGACCTTCGGGTTATGAGCCCGACGAGCTACCACTGCTCCATCCCGCGATGTTGGCTGCAAAGGTAGTTCGAAAATATTTTCTACCAATAAAAATTATCGGTTTTATAGAATAATGTTATCTAATAGTCGAACACCCTCATATTCAACAACCGTAACAACTGCCGTTTGCCCTTTTCCCTTATACTTATCTACACTGTCTAAGGTTGTTGTGTCTACAGCAAGGAGGTAGTCAACTCTTGCTCCTTTTTGGGCAGAAATAAACTGTTTAGCCTTGGTTACTGCAGCAGTTATACCTAAAGAAGGAACATCTTCTTTTAATTGCTTTAAGGCTTCATTTATAAAAGCTGCATTTTTTCTACCTTTTTCTGACAATCGAATATTTCTAGAGCTCATAGCTAAACCATGCGGCTCTCGTTTAATGGGTTCTACATTTAATATTACCGGCAATTTAAGAATTTTAATTAGCCTTTTAACAACAACAGTTTGCTGATAATCTTTTTGTCCAAAGTAAGCATTAGTCGGTTCAATAATTTCAAAAAACCGCGATATTACGTTGCTTACTCCTTGAAAATGACCAGGCCTACTAGCTCCTTCAATTTTAAAATCTAAACCCGCCAAATCAAATTCTTTTTGCTCATACTCTTTTGGATAAACATCCTCATAACTAGGCAAAAACAAGATGTCGCACTTGTTTTCTATCAACAGAGCAATGTCTTTTTCTATGGGTTTCGGGTACTTGTCTAAATCATTTTGATCGCCAAATTGAGTGGGATTGACGAAAATACTACATATCGTTATGTCGTTATTTTCAACACTAGCGTTTATAAGAGATATGTGCCCCACATGCAGAGCACCCATGGTTGGTGTAAATCCAACTGTAACATTTTCGATTTCAATACGTAAAACAGATAAATAGTGAGACAGTTTTTGGGCAGATTTTATTATATGCATATACAAAAAAAATACTTTAAATACAAGACTTTTATTTTACAAATATCACCTAATATGGTGGTACCTTTGCAATTGTATAACTTTAACACGTTCTATGGATAATACACAAGAAAGAAAAAAAATACTTTTTATCTCTTCTGAAATGAGACCCTTTTTAGATGGAGACACTCCATTAGCAGAAATAGCACGATACTTACCACAAAAAATTCAAGAAAAAGACAACGAAGTTAGAATACTAGTTCCTCGCTTTGGTGTAATAAATGAGAGAAGAAACAGACTTCACGAAGTGGTGCGTTTATCTGGAATGAACATAACTATTGATGACAATGACAATCCATTGACAATAAAGGTGGCATCTATACCAAACACAAAAATGCAAGTTTACTTCTTAGACAATGAAGATTTCTTTCACAGAAAATTTGTTTATAGCGACGAAAATGAAGAGTTTTTTAGCGACAACGATGAAAGAACAATTTTCTTTTGTAAAGGAGCATTAGAAACAGTTAAAAAGCTGGGTTGGTATCCGGACATAATACATTGTCAAGGTTGGATGACTAGTCTAATCCCGCTTTATTTAAAAACGCTGTATAAAGACGAGCCTGTTTTGCAGAATGCTAAAATTGTTTACTCTGTTTATGAGAATGATTTTAACGAGGACTTGGGTTCTGACTTTATGAGAAAAGCAAGTTTAAATTACATTGAAGATGAAGAGTTGGAGCCATTTGCTAAGGCTGATTGTACAAGTTTACACATGGGAGGCATAAAACATGCAGATGCGGTTGTTAAATGTGAAGACATAAACCCAGAAGTAGAAGAAGAGCTAAACACTTTTAGCAAACCAATACTTGATCATACTAATGATGAGCTTGCAGACAATTACTTGAATTTTTATAATTCACTATTATCTGGAAATTAAAAAAAGTGATAGAAAAATTAAAAAACAGAAGAATTAAGGGGTTGCTACCCCTTTTCTTTTTGCTTATAATTTCGGCTTGTAAAAAAGAGTCTAGCGATATTGGGGTAAGTCTTAGGCCAGATGGAGGCTCAATTGATTCTGAAACAGAGACTTTTGATCTTATTATGGCTAGATCTATAGAAGAAGACTCTTTAAGAATCGACTCTTTAAGCACCAATATTTTAGGGGCCCTTAACGACCCAATTTTTGGATCGAGCAGAGCAAGTTTAATAATACAACCACTAATTGACGAACTTGGAGAAGATTATGCGGGGAAAATAATAGACTCTGTTGTGCTTTCTTTAAAGTTTGATAAAGCACAAATTATTGAAGGTGTTGAACAGGTTTTATTGTCTGGAGATCAAAACGCAAGCATTGAAATTGAAGCGTATAAGCTTGATGATGATTTAGTAACCGAAGACAAGTACTATTCTAACTTTACGCCAACATTAGGCAGTAAAATTGGGACATACAATGGAACTATTTCTTTTTTTGATAGCATATGGGTTGTTACAAGTGGAGATAGCACATTGGAAGCTCCGGAACTAAGGTTTAAATTAGACAATAGTTTTGGACAAGAAATGCTGGATCAAGCCGCTTCTGTTTATTCGTCAAAAGATGAGTTTCTTCAATATTTAAAAGGCATTGTTTTGGTGCCAAAGATTCCAACCAGTGGTTCAGGTATTGTTTTTGGGGTTGAAGCAAGAAATCCAGACTCCAAACTGCAATTATTTTTTAATGGATCAGAGTCTTCAGAATTTTCGTTGGATCCAGAATCTGAAAGGATCAATTTATTTGAAATTGTTAATCAGTCGGCTGATATTGTTACTCAAAAAACGGGTAGCGGTAGTTATGTAAAAACGTATGTTCAGTCATTAACCGGTGCTAAAGTAAAAGTTGACATCGCAGATCTTGAGAAATTTATTGAACGCGGAGATAAGGTAGTCATTAACGAAGCAAAAGTTGAATTTGGGTTGGATGTTAGCACCATTAGTTCTGAGTTTTCAGCACCAAGTAGATTGTTATTACTTGTTCCTAGTGCTCAAGACGCCAGAAATGCCGCTATAATAGATTTCATTGATGATGCATTTCCTCCAAACGGGTGGTTAGGCTATACAAACTATGGCGGTGAATATGAGCCCTCTGAAAACAAATATGAATTTCACTTTAACCGCTATTTGCAAAAATTAGTAGACGATTATATTGAAACAGGAGAAAACAACTTTAGAGGTTTTTACATTTCACTACCTTCTGACTATCCTGCATCACCAACAAGGGGAGTAATAAACTCAGACCCTCTGGGCGAAGGTTTTAAAGTTTCTGTATCATATACCAAACTCAATTAAGAACTATCTGTTTAATTTGCATCAATGTCAGGTTTTAAACTAGTCTCTCGACATAATCAAAAAGAAAGAACCATTGTGCCTGTGGGTGATTTATCCATTGGCAACTCCGAACTGTGTTTAATTGCCGGCCCTTGTGCTGTAGAATCAGAAGATCAGTTAGACGAAATAGCTCAAGGAATATCTAACTTAGGCATAAAGTTTATGCGAGGTGGAGCGTATAAACCAAGAACATCACCGTATGCATTTCAAGGCTTAAAAAAAGATGGTCTTAAGATTTTACGAAACACATCTATAAAATACAATTTAAAAGTAGTTACTGAAGTATTAGACACCTCGTTAATAGAAGAAGTTTATCCATTTGCAGATGTTCTTCAAGTGGGTTCTAGAAACATGAAAAACTACCAGTTTCTAAAAGAACTTGGAAAGTTAGACAAACCTGTATTACTTAAAAGAGGGATGTCTTCTACGGTGCACGAATGGTTGATGGCTGCCGAATATATTTTACTTGGCGGTAACGAGAAGGTTATCTTATGTGAAAGAGGAATTAGAACCTTTGATACCACCGTAAGAAACACTATGGATATTGCCGCTATCCCCTTAGTAAAGGAGTTGAGCCACCTGCCTGTGCTAGCAGATCCTAGTCAAGGTACAGGAAAAAGAAGTTTGGTTAAGCCAATGTCTTTAGCAGCAATTGCTGCAGGAGCAGATGGCTTAATGATAGAGGTTCATAATGAACCAGAAACGGCTTTATCGGATGGATTTCAGTCTATTTATCTCCATCAGATGAAAGAGCTTGTAGATGGTATAAGAAAACAAGCTGAGCTGAGCAGTCGCAAACTAAACTTGCACAGCCCAATTCCAGAAATAATATGAAGTTAGCTATAGTTGGTGCAACAGGAATGGTGGGTAGAACCATGTTGCAAGTGCTAGAGGAACACAATTTAAGAATAGACAAGTTATATCCAGTTGCTAGTGCAAGTTCAGAAGGAACTGAAATAGCGTACTCAGGAAGAAAGTTTAAAACAACCACTTTAGAAAAAGTATTAGAAAAAGATTTAGATTTTGCTCTTTTTTCAGCGGGTGGAAGTATATCAAAAGAATGGGCACCAAAATTTGCTGCCAAGAACATCATTGTAATTGATAACTCTTCTGCTTGGAGAATGAATAAAGATTGCCCATTGGTGGTTCCACAAATTAACCTCAATGCTGTAACTCCAGATAAAAAAATAATTGCCAACCCAAATTGCTCTACCATTCAACTAGTAATGGCTCTAGCTCCGTTACATAGAAAATACGAACTTAAAAGGGTAGTAATCTCAACGTATCAATCTATTACAGGAACAGGTAAAGCTGCTGTAGTACAGATGGAAGACGAACGTAAAAAGGGGTCTTCGGAAAACATGGTTTATAATTATCCTATTGATAAAAATTGTATTCCGCATTGCGACGTCTTTTTAGAAAATGATTACACCAAGGAAGAAATGAAGTTGGTACACGAAACGCGTAAAATATTAAACACTCCAAACATCGGAATTACTGCAACAGCAGTTCGAGTGCCAGTTGTTGGTGGTCATTCAGAGTCTGTTAATGCTGAGTTTAAAAAGCCAATTGACATTAAGGATATTAAAACATTATTATCCCAAACAGAAGGTGTAGTAGTAGTAGATGATGTTGCAAACAAACAATACCCGATGCCATTACAGGCTATGAATAAAGATGAGGTAATGGTAGGCAGAATAAGATTAGACGAATCTCAACCCAACACTGTAAATTTGTGGATTGTAGCAGACAATTTAAGAAAGGGAGCAGCAACGAATGCTATAGAAATTTTAGAAAAATTAACAAAATAAAACCATGCCAGCAGGATTTTATTCAATATCAGTATCAAAAATA
>ERZ1047985.902-NODE-902-length-21533-cov-10.936493_pt1 | contig 21533 bp, 25 predicted proteins | sample MGYA00383097_ERZ1047985 | MGnify/ENA primary metagenome ERZ1047985 (study PRJEB29581, sample SAMEA5548367) | metagenome | biome: marine; feature: coastal; material: water | depth 50 m | study: Short-term variability in the microbial, nano- and picoplankton...
CAATATTCAATGTATACCACACATGGACGGAATACATCAACCGTTTGGCCTCGGTGGTTTCTGGATTGATTTTCTTGTTTTTGATAGCGGTTTCGTTGAAATTTTGGAAAGAAAAAAAGGGAATTACACTGCTCTCATTTGGAGCATTTTTCATGATGCTTTTCGAAGCCTGGCTGGGTAAGACTGTTGTAGATTCTGTCTTGGAACCTTGGATCATTACGGTTCACATGCTTGTAGGACTGCTGATCATCGCCGTGCTTCTGCAAATCTTAGCATGGATGTCTTCCGAAGAAAAAAGAGCCATCAAGTTTGACAAGACATTTCACAAATTGCTCCTACTATCCACTCTTTTTTCGGTGATTCAAATCGCCATGGGTACGCAAGTAAGACAGTTTGTAGACGAACAAGTGCGGTTGTTTGGATTTGAAAGCAAACAAATGAGCCTGTACAACCCCAACCTCAATTTTTACATCCACCGTTCGTTTACCATTGCCATTGTATTGGTCAACTTCTTGATCTTTTACAAAAATGAGACCTTGCAACTGGGATTTAAAATTCCCAAATGGATTTTGGGCTTGCTACTGCTAGAAGCACTTACGGGCATCTTGATGTACTACAGTGATTTCCCTTTTGGCACCCAGGCCGTGCATTTGATGTCAGGTGCGTTGTTGTTTGGACTACAGTTTTATTTGGTTTTGATGCACCGAGGATTGAAAGACGAAAGCCTGTAAAAAGAATTAGTTTTTCCACTCCAACGTCTCCATCAGGTGTACAATGTCTTTCTTCAAGTGTTGTACAGCAGGTAAAATGGAATCGTAATTGGGCTTTGCATAAAAATACAGGGCCCCTGTAAGAAAGTTGTTCGTTGAGTCTGTCGCGTGAAACTGAATTTGAGTAGCGGCATTTCCAAAGACCTCAAACACCCTTCCGTATACTTTGGAAACTGGGTTTTCATAAGGCAATGATTGAATGTCATCTGCTTTGATCATGTGTTTAAAGGTCAGTTTTTCCGCATCTACAAACAAGGCCCTTAAATTTTCTTTTACCGGCCGATAGGTCAAAACGAGGGTTGCCTTCATATCGGGATAGTAAAGATCTACCCAATCGTTTTTTTTTTGAATGATTACAGCACGCCCCGCATGTTCAAACTGATAGGGACTCTTTGTCTCCAAAACCTTGTACTCCGCGTTGGGGTAATCCAAACGCATGTATGAACTGGGTTTGGGCAAGGGACTGTCTCCACAAGAAAGCAACAAAAGAAGGGCCCCAACTCGCACTACTGCATTTTTCAGAAGTACCTTCCTTTGTGCTGGTTGGTGTATCAAAAGTTTGTACCGTTTTTTCATTGGAGCAAGGTGACTTTTAGTTGTTTGATGCGCTTTCTATCGACAGCTTCAACAGTAAAAACGAAGGCTTCAAAATTTATTTTTTCGAATTTCTTTGGGAATTTACCAGATATTTCTAGAATAAACCCCGCCAATGTTTCGGCTTCACCTTTGTGGACCTCAAAATTTTTCGGGTCGATGTCTAAGACTCTGTAAAAATCTTTCAAAGCTGTTTTCCCTTCAAAAACATAGTTGTTAGCATCCAACTTGGAGTAAACCAAATCGTCACTGTCAAACTCATCACTGATGTCGCCTACAATTTCTTCGATGACATCTTCCAAGGTCACCAAGCCACTAGTTCCTCCATACTCGTCAACGACAATTGCCAAATGGTTTTTTTTCTCTTGAAAATCGATCAACAAATCGTCGAGTTTCTTGTTTTCTGGAACAAAATAGGGAGCCCTGACCAAGGCCTGCCAATTGAATTCTGTTTTGGTCAGATGTGGCAACAAATCTTTGGCGTACAAAACCCCAATCACCTCATCTATGTTTTCGTGATAGACCGGGTTTCTTGAAAATCCATTGGAAATGATTTTGCTCAAAACCTCCGGAAAAGAGGCATCGTCAGGAATGGCAAAAATATCAATACGCGGTTTCATGACTTGTACTGTTTCTGTATTTCCAAAAGCGACAATTCCCTCTAAAATATTCTTTTCGTCCTTGGTGGTTGCATTGTCAGCGGTCAATTCCAAGGCTTGTGAGAGTTTTTCGACGGAGAAATCGTTGTCTTTCTTTCCCAAACGTCTTTCCACAACTCCCGTCAAACCCGTCAGCAAATAGCTTACAGGTGACAACAAACGGCTTAAATAAACGACAGGATTCGCCATAAACAGCGCGAAAGGGATGGAGTTGCGGGTTGCATAGACCTTTGGCAACACCTCTCCAAAGAGTAAAATCAAAAAGGTGATCAAGACCACCTCTATCAAAAACCGAATTCCAGCCTCCAAATTTTCAAAAAAATAAGCGCCCAACACAGCAAACAAAAGCACGATCAAAATATTGATGAAGTTGTTTGCAATCAAAATGGTCGCCAATAATTTTTTGGGCTTATTGAGCAAGCCAAGTACCCGATCACCAGCGGGGCTGTGTTCTTTAGACAGAAGGTCTAAATCTGTTTTAGACAGCGAAAAAAAAGCAATTTCAGTACCGGAAATCATCGCGGAACAAAACAAGAGAAAAACAAGTGCAATCGATTCTGTAAAGACCACCCAATTGAAAAAGGTTGGCAAAAGTATTCGGATAGGTTCTATGTCCACTATTTTGAAGTATTATTTTAAAGATTAGAAAGGAAAATCACCTTCCAGGTCCTTTGTTGGTATCTCTTTTTGACCTTTCGAAGCTACCTCAGCATTGTTATTCGATGCTTTTGTAGACAAAAATGTTAAATCGAAAACGTGAATTTCAGTCGAACTGCGTTTTACTCCCTCTTGCTCCCATTGTCGGGTTTTGATGCGGCCTTCACAGTATATTTTATCTCCTTTTGTAAGATATTTTTCACATATTTCAGCGAGTTTATTTTTTACGACGATGGCATGCCATTCTACCGATGTTGTTTTTTCACCCGTTTGTTTGTTGGTATACGTCTCGTTCGTGGCAATTGGAAAGCGACCGATGGCGTTGCCTCCTTCAAAATAATGCACTTTTACAAAATCTCCCAAATGTCCAATCAGCATTACTTTGTTCAATGTCCCTGCCATAAAATCAAAATTACTGAAAAAATACGAAAGTGAAGACAACAAAAAAAGGAAAGGCAAAAAACTGACTTTCTTTTCCGAGTAGTCGGTGCGACCTGTTGTTACTGAAAATCATGAATTTCTAAAAATTTATGAATCAAACGAGGTACCGGGAGTGCATCAAGGGCATCGATAGAAATCAACTGGTGTTTGAAATGTTCTGTTCGCACCAACCAAAATTGGACGTACAGGTGTTGGTGTGAGAGTTTGTGCACCCATTCTTTTGGATTGAAGAGGCGCAGGGTGGCGGAAGGATCCGGAACCAAGTCGAGGTATGCTTGGTGCTCTATGAGCTCTTGAACTTCAAGTGTTTCTGAAGCTTCAATCAAGGGAAATTGATACAAGTTCTCCCAAATCCCTTTGCCTGTCCTTTGTTCAACCAAGGTTTTCTGATCGGATGTCTGCAGAACTATAAAATTAAAGTACCGCTTGCGCACCTTGATTTTTTTTTCTTTGACAGGGAGTACCGCTGTCAGCTTTTTTCCAAAAGCCACGCAACTGGATTGCAAAGGGCAAGAACTGCACAAGGGGCGCTGTGGCTTGCATTGCAAAGCACCAAAATCCATGATTGCTTGGTTGTGTTGACCGGGATTAGAAATGCCCATCACCTGTTGCGCCAAAGCCTTGAAATCTTTGACACCTTTGCTAGAATTGATGGGGGTGTCGATTCCAAAATACCGAGACAAGACACGGTACACGTTTCCATCGACAACGGCTGTGGGCGCACCAAAAGAAATGGAAGCTATGGCAGATGCGGTGTAGTCTCCCACCCCCTTCAGCGCCAACAAGTCCTTGTAGGTTGACGGAAAAACACCTTTCAATTCACTGGCAATAAATCGGGCAGAAAAATGAAGATTTCGAGCCCTTGAATAATACCCCAACCCTTGCCAAAGTTTCAACACCTGTTCCTCTGAGGCTTTCGCCAAATCGAAGACCGTAGGAAAGGCGTCTAAAAAACGTTCGTAGTACGAGATACCTTGAGCTACACGAGTTTGCTGTAAAATAATTTCAGAAAGCCACACGGCGTATGGGTCACGAACCTTTCTCCAAGGCAAATCCCTGTTTTTTGATAAATACCACACTTCTAAGACATTAGAAAAACCTTCCATCAAATTCTGTTTTTGCAATATTACGTTATTTATTACATTAAATTTTAATGAATTAGCTTTTCAAAATTGATAAATTATCGTATGTTTGCACGCTTAAAATTCACAACAAACAACAGAAAATAAAATCAAATGACAAAAGCAGATATTGTATCGAGTATTTCCGATAAATCAGGCATTGAAAAAGCCGATGTATTGGCTACTGTAGAAGCATTTATGGCGGAAGTAAAAGGTGCTCTGGAAGATGGAGACAATGTATATCTAAGAGGTTTTGGCAGTTTTGTCATCAAAAAAAGAGCTGAAAAAACAGGGAGAAACATTTCTAAAAATACAACGATTAAAATTCCAGCTCACAACATCCCTTCTTTCAAACCTGCTAAAACATTTGTTGAAGGAGTTAAGAACAACGTAGCTGTAAAATAAATACAGTACGAATTATAAACCAACCTGAATTTACTCAGGTTCTAAAAACAGTACGATTATGCCAAGTGGTAAAAAAAGAAAGAGAGCGAAGATCTCTACACACAAAAGAAAGAAAAGAGCAAGAGCAAACAGACACAAGAAAAAGTAATTTTATTTCTTAGTGTTGCTTTTGCAACAAAACGTTCATTGAAAATGAAACTTTGGTCACCTAAAGTTTCTTAGGGTACCAAAAAAGCCCTGTATTTAATTTAAACCATCTATATAAGAACTGCGTTCTTATGTAGTCTAAAAACTATTCGGAATGAAACTAGAATTGATTATCCGTTCAAATTCATCTGATATTGATTTTGCTCTACTAAAAGATGGGAAGCTTATTGAATTCAACAACGAAACAAACAACAACAACTTTTCTGTAGGTGATATTTTTCTCGCCAAAACAGGAAAGATTTTGTCAGGTTTGAACGCGTCCTTTGTCAATGTAGGATATCCAAAAGATGGATTCTTACACTACCATGATTTGGGACCTCACATCCAATCGTTGAACAAATTCATTAAGAATGTAAGCACAGGCAAATACAAAGATTACACGTTGAAGAACTTCCAATTTGAAAAAGAAATTGACAAAAATGGAAGTATCGATCAAGTTCTTAAAACGAAACAAAATGTTTTGGTTCAAGTTGTCAAAGAACCCATTTCTACCAAAGGCCCAAGAATCAGCTCTGAGCTTTCTATCGCCGGTAGATTTTTAGTATTGGTTCCTTTTTCCAAAAGAGTCTCCGTCTCTCAAAAGATAGCAGACAACAAAGAAAAAGACCGCTTAAAACGTTTGGCAAAAAGTATCAGACCCCCAGGGTTTGGGATTATTTTGCGAACGGTTGCTGAAGGCAAAAAGGTAGCGGAACTAGACAAAGACTTGCAAAATTCACTCGACCGTTGGAAACAAATGTGTGGGCAAATTGCCAACACCAGTACACCGACAAAAGTATTGAGTGAATTGAACCGAGCTTCTTCGATTTTAAGAGATGTCTTGAACGACTCTTTTACAAGTATTGTTACGAATGACGAAGTCTTATTTCAAGAAATCAATGACTATTTACAGGAAATTTATCCTGAAAAGCAATCCATTCTAAAACGCCACAATTCAAAAACGCCCATCTTCGAAAAATACGGAATCGAAAGACAGATCAAAGCTGCCTTTGGACAAACCGTTTCGATGAGCAAAGGGGCCTATTTGGTGATTGAGCACACAGAAGCATTGCATGTCATCGACGTCAATAGTGGAAACAGATCCAACAAAGCAAATTCGCAAGAACAAAATGCTTTGGAAGTGAATTTAGTGGCCGCTACCGAAATCGCCAGGCAATTGCGTCTGCGCGATATGGGTGGAATCATCGTAGTGGATTTTATCGATTTACACACCAATGAAAATCGCCAAAAACTCTACGACCATTTGAAGCATGAAATGTCTTTCGACAGAACGAAACACAAAATCTTGCCCCCAAGTAAATTTGGATTGATCCAAATTACCAGACAAAGGGTACGTTCAGAAATGAATATCAAAACAAAAGAGCCAAATCCAAGCTCCAAAGGTGAGGTAGAGGCTCCTATTGTGATGATAGACAAATTTGATGTGGAGATGAATCGAATTTTAGCCAGTAAGAACAAAAGCAAAAGAATCACGTTACACGTGCACCCTTTTGTGGCTTCTTACTTGAAAAAAGGGATTTTCTCAATACAAGTAAAATGGTTTTTCAAACACAAAAAGTGGATCCATGTATTGCCGAGAGATGCATACCAGTATTTGCAGTATCGATTTAAATTTCGATAGTGCATACCGTCCCAAAAATCAAATCATAAAAAAGCACCTTGTCTTGGACAAGGTGCTTTTTTTTTGTTTTTTTTCTACAGAAAACAAAGTTATTGGATTCCTTTTTTAAGCGTTTCGCAAGCGTGCCGAGGCTGCATTGACTTTTTCTTTCAACCCTTGTTTGTAGGCGAGGACCGCTTCCAATACTGTTGGTTGTGTCGCACCAATAATTTGCGCAGCCAAAATCCCGGCATTCTTTGCGCCGTCCAAAGCGACTGTCGCGACAGGGACACCACTTGGCATTTGCAAAATCGACAAGACCGAGTCCCATCCATCGATAGAATTTCTCGATTTTACTGGCACTCCAATCACGGGCAGAGGACTCATCGAAGCGACCATGCCTGGCAAATGCGCCGCTCCACCTGCTCCTGCGATGATGACAGCAACACCTCTTTTGTGTGCATTGTTAGAAAAATCGACTAATTTTTCAGGGGTCCTATGCGCAGAAACGATGTCTACCTCTACGGGGATTCCAAAATCTTTTAAAACCGTAACGGCTTCTTGCATGATCGGAAGATCTGAATCACTTCCCATGATAATTGCTACTTTCATCCTTGTCCTTTTTAAATTGAGTTGTACCTAAACTTGCTCGCACTAAAATACTTCAGTGCTCCGCAGAAATTACTTCTATGGTGTCTTTTACTTTTTCAGCTACTTTTCGGGCCACTTTCATGTCCTGAGCTACAATGGTAACATGGCCCATCTTGCGAAAAGGGCGGGTGTGTTTTTTACCGTAAATATGAGGTGTGACGCCTTCCATTTCTAAAATTTCATTCATGTTTTTATACACCACAGGACCTTCATATCCTGCTGCACCGACCAAATTTACCATAATTCCAGCCAACTTGCTTTGTGTATTCCCCAAAGGCAGGTTCAAAACAGTTCTCAAATGCTGTTCAAACTGATTGGTCATCGCAGCCTCGATGCTATAATGACCACTGTTGTGGGTACGCGGAGCAACTTCATTTACCAAAATTTCATCCGCTTCAGTTTGAAACATTTCGACTGCCAACAGGCCTACGTGTTTAAAGGTATTGGCGACTTTCAAAGCTACCTGAATTGCCTTGTCTGCTACCTCTTTAGAAATTCTTGCTGGACAAAGGACGTATTCCACTTGGTTGGCTTCGGGATGGAATTCCATCTCTACGACCGGATAGGTCTTGATCGCTCCAGAAGCATTTCTGGCCACAATCACCGCCAATTCATTTTTAAACGGCACCAAATCCTCCACAATGCTTTCTGTATCTTCCAAGGCTTGCAAATCTTCTGAAGTACGGACGATTTTTACACCCGTACCGTCGTATCCAAACTGTGCAGATTTCCAAACAAAGGGAAGAGAAAGGTTTGCTTCTTTGACTTCTTTCAACGAAGAAAATCTTTGATGAGGCGATGTCGGAATGTCATTTTTCAAGTAAAAATCTTTTTGAATTCCCTTGTGCTGAATGCGCTCAATCACGTGAGGCTGAGGATACACTTTTATCCCTTCGGCTTCCAACTTGTACAAAGCGGAGATGTTGACTTGTTCGATTTCGATGGTCAGCACATCTACTTTTTTACCGAAAGCGTATACCGCATCATAATCCGAAAGGTCTCCCAAGTGAAATTCGTTGCAATGCGCAGCGCAAGGTGCTACTGGAGACGGATCTAATACACAGGTATACACGTCAAACTTTTGAGTTTCTGCGAGCAACATTTTGCCAAGTTGGCCTCCGCCCAAAACACCCAATTTAAACTCCGAAGAAAAAAATGATTTCATATGCATTGCTTTGATGCAAAAATAAGCATCTATTTTGAATAGTCTTGTTTAAAAATTTCTTATTTGCAAGGTATTCCCCAAGCGCGTGACCTTGTAAGCTTCCATCTCGTAAGTCCTTCCTTTGTAGTTGGCATAAGGTCTTTCCGAATAATAAATCACTTCTTCCTCTCCGCAAGCACATTTGATTTCCGGCCAATTTGATTCCCAATCCATCGCATCTGCACAGGTGCTGGGTTCCAAATGAGGACAAGCCAAATCAAAAGCGAGAAAGCGACTCCCGTCACGATTGTAAACGAGTACCCCCTTGTATCCTATGTCGTAAAAAGCTGCGCTCCCTCCAGGCACCAACAACGGATTTCCATCAGCAGTATTCAGGTTGATGGTCTTGTTGACCAAGACGTTGGGAACCCAATTGTTTTGATTGAAACTTTCGCTTTCACCTGCACATCCAATACCCAAAATAAGAGAAAGAAATAAAAAGAAAAGTATGTGTGCTTTTTCCATAAGGGTTTGTTTGCAAACAAGCGCAATTTACAAATATTTTGTATATTTGTTAAGCATCTCATTCGCTACTATTCGCAATGAGATTTTGTGTTTCTTAAATAAAAGTCATGAGTGAAATATCTTATTATTCCGAAGAAGGATTTAAAAAATTAAAACAAGAATTGGAGCATCTCGAACTTGTAGAACGTCCTCGTGTCTCCCAAGAAATTTCCGATGCACGTGACAAAGGGGATTTGAGCGAGAATGCCGAATACCACGCTGCAAAAGAAGAACAATCACTGTTGGAATTGAAAATCTCCAAATTAAAAAACGTGGTAGCCAATGCGCGAATATTAGACGAATCCCAATTGGACTTGTCAAAAATATTGATCCATTCCATTGTAAAAATTCGCAATACCAGCAACAAAATGGAATTCGACTACACCTTGGTAGCAGATTCTGAAACAGACATCAAAAACGGAAAGCTATCGGTGAACTCCCCCATCGGGAAAGGACTTTTGGGAAAACAAATTGGCGAAATTGCCGAGATACAGGTCCCCAATGGGGTGATGAAATTTGAAATTTTGGAAATTTCACGCTGATCAAAACGGTCTTTAAAAAAACAAGCCCTTTCCATTTGATTGAAAAGGGTTTTTATATTTATTAGAAGAAATAAGGTATGGAAACGCTATTTACAAAAATCATCCAGGGAGAAATTCCGTGTTACAAAATTGCTGAAAACGAAAATTTTTTCGCCTTTTTGGACATCCACCCCAATGCCAAAGGTCACACGTTGGTCGTTCCAAAGAAACCCGTCGATAAACTGTTTGATTTGGATGTGGAAACGTACCAAGAATTGTTCCTCTATGCGCGAAAGGTTGCCGAAGCCATCGAAAAAGTTGTTGCTTGTGATCGGGTAGGAATATCCGTAATCGGATTGGAAGTTCCCCACGCGCATGTGCATTTGATTCCACTGAACAGCATGCAAGATGCCAACTTTTCAAAACCCAAAATAGCACTGACTCCAAAAGCGTTTGAAGATTTGGCAACTGCCATCAGTCAACAACTGGAGCAGTAGCTGGCAGTTGTTTGAGTTGCACTGCAAAAGTGGTCCCTTTTCCGAGTTCCGATTTTTTGACAACTAATTTTCCCGAATGGTAATTTTCAACAATGCGCTTTGACAAGGACAAGCCCAAGCCCCAACCTCTTGCGCGGGTTGTAAAACCGGGTTTGAATACTTTTTTTTGTAGTTTTCTTGGAATTCCTTTGCCGGTATCTGCAACGAAAATTGCGACCATCCCCGATTCCTTTGGTGAAATTTCTAAGGTCAATGTACCTCTACCCGACATGGCATCAATTGCGTTTTTGATCAAGTTTTCCAACACCCAGCCAAACAGCTGTTCGTTGGCTTGAACCCACACCTGAGCTATTGGTTTTTCAAATTGAAAGACAATACTTTTGGAGCTTCTCGCTTGAAAATAAGAGACGGTGTTCTGAACAACGGCACAGATCTCAAGAGGTGCTAAGGTGGGGGTAGATCCAATTTTAGAAAACCGATCTGCGATGGTATTCAGTCGGTCGATGTCCTTTTCCAATTCGGGGACCACCGCCATAGCAGTGTTTTGAAGCTTCATCAGCTCCACCCATCCCATCAAGGAAGAAAGCGGTGTACCGATCTGATGGGCTGTTTCTTTGGCAATCCCTGACCAAAGCTTGTTTTGCTCGGCAACTTTTGATGTTCTAAAGACCATGTAAATTACTCCAGAAAACAAAAACATCATCAGGAATAAGGCCAAAGGGTAGTATTTGAGACGCGTCAAAAGGTCGGAATCACGGTAGTAAATTACATATTTTTTGTCTTTCAGATAAGAGATTATTACGGGCTCGTTTTCGCTTTTCATCAACAACAGTTGTTCTGAAAGATATATCGAATCCAAGGCTTTGATGGAATCTAAATTTCGCTTCATCAAAACAAGCCCCTTTCCATCGGTAACAATCATTGGAATGTTGTAATTGCTTTCAATTATTTTGGCTTCCAAAGAAAGATCTTGGCTCAAATCTGCTGTTCCAAAACGGTCGTAGACCTTTGCCAAAATTTCCATTTGAGAACGTTGGTCTATTTTGAACTTTTTAGAAAAATCATAGGAATTCCACAAAACGAAACCCAAAAGCGCAAAAGAAAAAAAGAAAAGAATGCTTTTGGAGGTCAAAAAATTAAAAAAACGACTCATGAAATTGTATTTGGTGGTCAAAAATTAAAAATGCGTTGGCAAAAGAATTACACTTTTGTCAATTTTTCACCCTAAAGAACGGAAAAAGAATGCACATATGCTGTGTAAAATAAAACTGCTCCTCAAAATGATTCAAAAATGTTGATAAGTTTCAACAAACCCAATTGAAAAAAGAAATGGAACCAAATTAAAATTTTTAAATTTGTAATGGGCTTAATTTAAAAGCGCGCAAAATTAACGTAATTCAAAAAAGAAATGCAAGTAACAGGAAAAATCAAATTGATAAGTGCTACACAAACATTTGGAAGCAATGGTTTCAGAAAACGTGAATTGGTAGTGACAACTGAAGAACAATATCCCCAAATGATTTTGGTAGAATTTATTCAAGATAAATGTGACCTATTGGACAACTATAGTGTTGGACAAGACGTCACTGTGTCTATCAACCTCCGAGGAAGAGAATGGGTAAACCCACAAGGAGAAACCAAATATTTCAACTCGATCCAAGGATGGAGAATTGAAGGCGCTCAAGCACAAAACACTGCGACGCCTCCAACGGCTGGTTTTGAAACGACAAGTGCTCCTGCTGCGAGCAATAACGAACCAGACGATTTGCCCTTTTAAAACAAAGAAAATCTAAAAAGACTGTCTCATAAGACGGTCTTTTTTTTGACCGATTCCCACGAAACTTTTTGAAAACTTTGAAGAAAGATTTTCAAAATACGTATATTTGTGCAACTTAAAAAAGCAGCATGCAGTACAAAAGAATATTACTTAAGCTAAGCGGAGAATCTTTGATGGGAGCCAATCAATACGGAATTGACCCAGCGAGACTCTCAGAATATGCTGAAGAAATCAAAACCATCGTCGAAAAGGGGATTGAAGTGGCGATTGTCATTGGCGGAGGCAATATCTTTAGAGGTGTGGCAGGAGCAAGCAAAGGAATGGACCGGGTACAAGGAGACTATATGGGCATGCTCGCTACTTGCATCAACGGACTGGCTTTGCAGAGCGCCATTGAATCTGTTGGAATCAAAACACGCCTGTTGACCGCGATCAAAATGGAACAAGTGGCCGAACCTTTTATCAAAAGAAGAGCCGTTCGTCACTTGGAAAAAGGACGTGTTGTCATTTTTGGCGCAGGAACCGGAAATCCATATTTCACGACCGACACAGCAGCTGTCCTAAGAGCGATTGAAGTTTCTGCCGATGTGATTTTAAAAGGAACTCGTGTAGACGGCATCTATTCTGCAGATCCTGAAAAAGACCCGAAAGCAACCAAATACGATCACATCACTTACCAAAGTGTCCTCCAAAAAGGATTGAAAATCATGGACTTGACCGCTTTTACACTCAGTGAAGAAAACCATTTGCCAATCATTGTATTCAATATGGACACCAAAGGAAACCTTCAAAAATTACTTTCTGGAGAAAAAATAGGAACTGTCGTTGCCGATTGATTGCAAGTGCAAAAAAAAACACAGCTATGAACGAAGAAATCGAATTTATTACAGACAGCTCAAAAGAACAAATGCAACTTGCATTGGAACACCTGAGCAAAGAATTTAGAAACATCCGAGCAGGAAAAGCTAGCCCCACTATGTTGGGAGGTGTGATGGTGGATTACTACGGAGCTCAAACCCCCTTGAGCCAAGTAGCCAATGTGAATACTGCAGATGCCAGAACGCTCACAGTACAGCCTTGGGAAAAACAACTCATACCTGAAATCGAAAAAGGAATCATGTTGGCAAATTTGGGATTCAACCCGATGAACAATGGAGAGAGCATCATCATCAATGTACCGGCACTCACAGAGGAGCGCAGACGCGAGCTGTCAAAAGTAGCGAAATCTGCTGCAGAACACGCCAAAGTCAGCATCCGAAATGCACGCAAAGAGGCCAACAACGAAATCAAAAAAATTGCGATTTCTGACGATGAAAAAAAAGTAGCTGAAACAGAAATTCAAAAACTAACGGATTCCTTCATCAAAAAAATTGACGAAGCTTACGCTGAAAAAGACGTTGAAATCATGAAGGTTTAAGGCTTGTACTTTAAAGGCAAGTGAACCACTTTTTTGGTCTCAAAAAAATCCTCTTCAAAAAAAGCAGCCAATTCGTACAAAGAAGCACTGCTGTACAATGAAAGTTCTTCTGTCAAATCTCCTCCTTTGAGGTACAAAATGCCATTTCTAAGTGTGTGCTGTTGTTTTTTAGCAACTTTTTTGCGGACCCATTTTACAAAATCAGGCATCGTAGTCACGGCTCTACTGACGATAAAATCGAATTCTCCTTTGACTTTTTCCGCGCGGATGTGCGCCGCTTTTACATTTTTCAAGCCCAAAGCTGCTGAAACCTCTTCCACAACTTTTATTTTTTTTCCAATAGAATCCACCAAATAAAATTCGGTTTCGGGAAATAAAATGGCCAATGGGATTCCCGGAAAACCACCGCCTGTTCCGACATCCAAAACACGTGCTCCTGGATTGAACGGTTGGACTTTGGCAATGCCCAGAGAATGCAAGACATGACGCTCGTATAAAGCAGCTATGTCTTTGCGAGAAATCACATTTATTTTTGCATTCCACTCCGTGTACAACGACTCCAACTGCTTGAAATGTTGTGCTTGGATTTCGGTGAGATTGGGGAAGTATTTATTTAAAATTTGCATAGTAAGTTTCTAGGTTCCTCAAATGTAAGTGCTTTGTTTTTAGCAAGGGCGTAAAATTATGAATTATTAAATTTTTAAGACCTAAAAATTAGTTATTTTTGTACGCTGAAGATAACAGATCGCTGCCATGCAAAAGTTACATTTTTCAAGAATAGACAAAGCCAAATTTTTCAAGACTTTGAACAAACGTGTAAACCGGTATTTCAAAGACAATAAAATCCGTAGAACTGGCAATTGGAAATTGTACAGCAAAGCCCTCTTGATGTTTTCGATTTTATTTATTCCTTTTGCAATAGGACTGACCGTTTCGGTGCCGCAATGGGCACTCTTGCTCTTGGCCATCACAAGCGGAATAGGAATGGCAGGTGTGGGCATGAACGTCATGCACGACAGCAATCACGAGTCTTTTTCAAGCAGAAAATGGGTCAATAAATTGATGGGAAGCAGCATCTATATCTTGGCAGGGAATGTTTACAATTGGAAAGTGCAACACAACGTATTGCACCATACATTTACCAACATCAAAGGACATGACGAAGACATTGATGCAGGACGCATCATTCGCTTTTCAAAACATTCCAAATGGTTGAAAATCCACAAACTGCAACGCTATTACTCTATTTTACTCTACGGTTTGTTGACCATCAACTGGGCCATCACTACAGATTTCAAACAGATGAGTCGCTACTTGAAAAAGAAACTATCGTATGGTGATTTTCCAAACCCTACAAAAGAATGGATTGTTTTGGTAGTTACCAAAATCGGCTACTACGCCTTTTGGATTTTCTTGCCCTTGGCTGTATTGGATCTTTCTTGGTGGAAAATTATAATTGGTTTTTTTGCCATGCATTACACCGCTGGCCTCATTCTAAGTGTGGTTTTTCAATTGGCACACATCGTTCCACAAACAGACATGCCACTGCCAGACAAAGAGGGGAATCTATCGCATACGTGGGCAATACACCAGTTGTATACCACATCTAATTTTGCACCGAACAACAAATTTATCTCCTTCTTTACCGGAGGACTGAACCACCAAGTGGAACACCATATTTTTCCACACATTTCTCATATTCACTACCAAAAAATTGCAAAAATAGTCAAAGAAACCACCAACGAATTCAGTTTGCCTTACTACGAATACAAAACCATGACCAAGGCTTTGTTGGCGCATTTCAATCACCTTAAAAATCTAGGAATCAATCCTGCATAACACCACAATACCCGTTGACAGTCAATTAGAAACGTCAAATCCTACTGGTTTTTGACTCTGATATTTGACAATTCATCAAAACAATTCAATAAAAAAATGGAACAACTATCAAACAGAATTAAGAGCTTGCCTACTTCAGCTACATTGGCAATGGCTGCAAAGGCAAGAGAATTGAAAGAACAAGGAAAAGACATCATCAGTTTGAGTTTGGGAGAGCCAGACTTCAACACACCTGAATTTATCAAAGATGCTGCCATCCAAGCTGTCAAAGACAATTACAATTCCTACAGCCCTGTAAATGGGTATGCAGATTTGCGCGAAGCAATTTGTAAAAAATTCAAAAGAGACAACAACCTTTCCTACAACCCCAATCAAATTGTGGTATCTACTGGAGCCAAACAATCCATTGCCAATGTGGCACAAGTATTGTTGAATCCGGGTGACGAAGTTTTGTTGCCTGCACCTTATTGGGTGAGCTATTCGGCGATTTCAATCTTGTCAGAAGCGACTTATGTGGAAATCCCCTCCAGCATTGAAACCGACTTTAAAATCACTCCCAAGCAATTGGAAGCTGCCATCACTCCAAAAACAAAAATGATCTTTTTCAACTCGCCCAACAATCCGAGTGGAACGGTATATACCGAAGAAGAATACCGAGCGTTGGCCAAAGTATTGGAAAAACACCCTCAGATATACATCTTGTCAGACGAGATTTATGAACACATCAATTACGGGCTAGGAAATTTTAGTTTCGCAGCCATTGAAAGCATGTACGACAGAACAATCACAGTCAATGGTGTTGCCAAAGCTTTTGCCATGACGGGCTGGAGAATCGGATACATCGGCGCCCCAGAATGGATTGCAAAGGCTTGCAACAAGATGCAGGGACAAATCACTTCTGGAGCCAACTGCATCGCACAACGCGCCACCATTACTGCACTGGAAGCTCCCGTGACCAAAATCGGGTACATGGTAGACGAATTTCACAAACGAAGAGACATGGTCTTGGAACTTTTGGGAAAGGTAAAAGGGTTTCAATTGAACAAACCTGAAGGCGCTTTTTATGTCTTCCCAGACATCTCCTATTTCTTTGGAAAAACCATCAAAGGCCAAAAAATAAAAAATGCATCTGACTTTTCAATGCTCTTGTTGGAAAAAGCCAATGTGGCTACCGTAACAGGAGAGGCTTTTGGAGCACCCGAATGCATTAGAATGTCGTATGCCGCATCTGATGAACAAATCAAAGAAGCGATTGCACGAATCAAAAAAGTGGTCGGATAAAGAACATACAATTACAAAAACTCTAAAACCTCGCAACAGCATCTGTTGCGAGGTTTCTTTTTTAAAAAAGGTTTTTGTACTTTGGGTTTCCCTAAAACTACGATCTCTAAAAAAAACACCATGGAAAAAATTCCTTTTGACTTCGCACTGGACAACTACTCCAAATACAAAGACCAGGCCATTGATTTTGGCATTCAAATGCTCTTGGCAATTGCCTTGCTTTTTGTCGGGCTTTGGGCAGTAAAAAAATTGACGAAAATCGCTAAAAAATTGATGACAAAAGGAAACGTAGAAGTCAGTCTACAAAGTTTCCTCTCCGACCTTTTGAACTGGGGCTTAAAAGCCCTGCTTTTGATTGCGGTTTTGAGTCAAATGGGAATTGCTACTACTTCTTTTATCGCGATTCTTGGTGCTGCAGGATTGGCCTTGGGATTGGCTTTGCAAGGTGCCTTGGGCAATTTTGCAGGCGGTGCATTGATCTTGTTGTTCAAACCGTTCAAAGTAGGAGATCTGATCGAAGCTCATGGGGAACTCGGGGTGGTCAAGGAAATTCAAATTTTTGTCACAAAACTAATCACTCATCAAAACAAACTGGCCATCATTCCCAACGGGATTCTCTCAAACGGCACCATAAAAAATTATACAGAAGAAGGTAAATTACGTGTTGACATGACCATCGGCATTGCGTATGACTCTGACCTCCGCCAAGCAAAAACTTTGCTGAAAGAGACATTGGCAAAACACCCCAAAGTGCTTCAAGACCCTAGTCCAGAAGTCCATGTGGCGAACTTGGCAGACAGCGCCGTAGAATTGGCCGTTCGACCTTGGACTGCTCCAAAAGACTATTGGCAAGTGTATTTTGAATGTTTGGAAGCTTGTAAAATTGCTTTGGACAAAGAAAAGATCACCATTCCTTTCCCACAGCGAGATGTTTACATGAAATAATTGGACGGTATTTTGTAAATCAGCTTCTTTTTTTGGACTTGATCCCAACAAAATCCTTGAGGTAAAAAGGTTCGAAATAAGCGACGTCTTCAAACTCTTGTCGCATGTATTTCTCGTAGGCCAAGGCACTCATTTCTCGTGCCGAAGGAAAAAAATCGTCTCTAAAAATGGCATTGGGATGCCGGATGATTTCCTTGCACTTTTCAGCCCCGTCCCCCAAAAAATAAACAGGCCCTTTGTCGAGGGCTTCCCCAAAAGAATGGGGCTCAATAATCTGAGCTTCGGTAGCCCGAATCTGCTGGTAAGAAGGATCAAAAACAGCACTGTAGACTTCGGATCTTCGCGCGTCCAGCATCGGAACGAGCACTCCCTCCGAAATGGAAATCGCATGTGCCAAAATCGTCAAGGTTTCCAAAGCAATCATCGGTATCTCCAAGGCGTAGCACAATCCCTTAGCAGCGGATACGCCGATGCGCAAACCCGTATATGAACCCGGTCCTTTTCCAACTGCCACTGCTGACAAGTCCTTAAAGGTGAGCTGGGATTCTTGAAGAATTTCTGCTAAAAAAACATGCAATTGCTCTGCGTGTGAAAACCCACCCGTATTCACTTCTTTCAAAGCAAGTAATTGCCCCGATTTGCTGAGGCTCACAGAACAATTTTTGGTAGCTGTTTCAATGTTTAAAAGATAGGACACAGGTATTGTATTTTAAAGACAGTTATTTTGGCAAAGATACCAATTTGATTTTTCTGTAGATTGCTAATTATTCCGTTATTTTACAAGATGAACAAAGAACAGATTCTTAAAAACACTACCGACTTCGTAAAAGAAACCCTTGCAAATTCGGAAGGGGGACACGATTGGTTTCACATCGAACGCGTGACCAAAAATGCAAATCAAATTGCAAAAAAAGAACTTGCAGATTCCTTTGTGGTCGAACTGGCCGCATTGCTGCACGACATCGCCGATTCAAAATTTCACAAAGGAGACGAGAGTATTGCTCCAAAAAAGACGCGTGCATTTCTAAACGAACAAGGCGTTTCAAAAACAGTCGCAGACCATGTGGTCCAAATCGTCACACATGTTTCTTTTAAGGGAGGCAATTTTGAGCAAGAATTCCATTCCAAAGAATTGGAAGTGGTACAAGATGCAGATCGTTTGGATGCGCTTGGCGCCATCGGCATCGCACGGTGCTTTGGCTATGGTGGATTTAAAAAAAGGGCTTTGTACGATCCGAAAATCAAACCCGAGCTCTCGATGACTAAAGAAGAATACAAAAAATCTACCGCACCGAGCATCAACCACTTTTACGAAAAACTATTGCTCTTAAAAGACCGAATGCACACGGATACAGGACGAAAAATAGCCACAGAAAGACATCGATTTATGGAACTCTTTTTGGCGCAGTTTTACGCAGAGTGGGACGGAACACTGTGATTGAAAGCCCGTTGCTTGCTTGTATTTGACGCTTTGGACACGAGCAAGTTGTTCGTTGTTTTTAAAATAAAAAGTTTGAGAACACAATAAAAATAAGGGGGGGCATCCAACCTATATTGCCGCGATCGGTCGCACTTTCGGCGGTCTGTGGATTCGTGTGTTTTTAAAAAAAAAGGGTTCTTTTTACAAAAACCCAGTAGGGCTTAAAACTTCGGTTTTCTCTTTTGTAAAAAAGCCTGGGTCCCTTCCTGAAAATCAGCCGTTCCAAAACAAGCTCCAAAATTTTGAATTTCTACTTCAAAACCGTCTCTTCCGTCCGAATAATTTGCAAGAACCGCTTGGATTGCTGTACCGAGTGCTTGGGGGGAATTGCGGCTGATTTTTTGAGCCAGTTCAAGGCAGTGCGTAAGCAAATCTTCAGGAGCCACCACTGCATTGACCAAACCAGTATTCAAAGCCGTTTCCGCAGCAATCATACCACCGGTCAAAATCAATTCCAATGCCCTGCCCTTCCCGACCAATTGAGGCAATCTTTGGGTACCTCCATAACCAGGAATCAAGCCTAAGGAAACCTCAGGGAGGCCCATTTTGGCATGCGCAGAGGCACACCTCAAGTGACAAGCCATCGCCAATTCCAAACCCCCTCCCAAGGCAAAACCATTGATAGCAGCGATCACCGGCTTGGGGAAGTTTTCAATAAAATCAAACAACAAGGTCTGCCCCTGTCTTGCCAAAAGCATTCCTTCTTCTGAAGAAAAATTTGAAAATTCGGAAATGTCAGCACCCGCCACAAAGGCTTTGTCACCTGCCCCTGTCAAAAGCACCACACGAACCGAATTGTCCGCTTTCAAAGTTTCAAATACCGCGTGTAACTCTGCAATCGTATCGCTGTTCAGCGCGTTGAGTTTGGTAGGTCTGTTCACCATTACCCTCGCAACACCCGCTGCTGGAAAATCAAGAAGTGTATTTTGAAATTTCATACCGATTTGTTTTAAGTTTTTACAAATCCTCAGGCGTCCGAAGTAATGCCCTTCGGAATATGCACTGCAAACTGTGTTCCTAACTCTTCTTGAGACTCAAAGGAAATGGTCCCTCCATAGCCTTCAACAATTTTTTTAACCATAGGAAGCCCCAAGCCCATGCCGCTGCTCTTGGTTGTAAACCGAGGTTCAAACACCTTTGACTTTAACGCTTCCACAATGCCTTTTCCGTTATCAAAGACCAACAACTCAATCGCGTGTTCCGATTCCGAGATGGTCAAAGTAATCCTTGGATCTTCGAGCTCTTCCGTTGCGTGTATGGCATTTTGGATGAGGTTGGTCACAATTCGTATCAATTGTGTTTTGTCCATATTGACCGTGATTTCTTTGTCCGGACTCTGAAAGTGAATGTAGGCTTTGTCAAAAATATCCAATGCCATTTTGAGCACTCCAACCACTTCAATTCTCTCTTTTTGTTTGCTCGGCATTTGGGCAAAATCGGAAAAGGCAGTCGCAATAGAATTCATGACGTCAATCTGTTGGATCAAAGTGTCGCTGTATTCTTTTAATTTCTCTTTGCTATTGGGATCTTTGGGGTCGAAGCGTCTTTGAAAACTTTGTACGGAAAGTCGCATGGGAGTCAAGGGGTTTTTGATTTCGTGCGCCACCTGTTTTGCCATTTCTCTCCACGCGTGTTCTCGTTCACTTTTTGCAAGTTTTACCGCACTTTCTTCCAAAGCATCGATCATGTTGTTGTAGGCATTGACCAGCCTTTGAATTTCCCTAGATACATTGCCCAAAACTATCTTTTGGTTGTGTTTGTCCAAACCTGTATGACTCATCTTATCGATGATTGTTTTCAAGGATTTAGTAATGTAACTGGACAAAAAATAGGCAATCAGAATGGCTGCTACAAACAGCAAGACATAAAGCACACCCAAACGAGACAAAAATTCTTTTAAGTCTTTTTCTTGGGTAGAATTGTCTTGAAAATAATGCAGTTTTAAAATCCCTATCGGCTCTTGGATTGTATTGTATATGTAGGTGTAAGAAGCTTGCAAGGGTTTGCCTGCTGCATCGCTGTCTTGAAGGATCCGATAAGACCCAAAATCTTCCAACTCTTTGATGTCTTGAGGACTCACGCCTTCTTCTGAACGCGTGGTGGTTTTCTTCCTCGGTGAACCTACGAGCAACTTCCCCTGCAAGTCGTATATCTTGATATTTACTTTGTGGACTGCCGCTATTTCATCAATCTTTTGCTCAAAAATCGCATAGATATTTTGGGTCAACAAGGGCGTGGAAGTGTTGTACAGCACATAGGTGATGTTCAATCGAATGGCATCCTCTTTTCTCTCAAATCGACTTTTGTTGTATGCCGAAGTTTGTTTTTTGTATTGAAAAACCGTCATAAAGGCAATCAGTACATAGGTCAAAAGAATCAACAAGATCATTGACAAAAAGATGCGTATGCGAAGTGAGAGCTTTTTAAAATTCATGGACCATTTCAAAAGAGATAGCGGCTACAAGGTTTTAATTTTTAAGGACAAAACCTATTAATTTTGAAAAAAAAGGAAAAGGGCAAAATTCGAACAGGCACACATCGTTGCTGCTTATTTGTATTTGAACTTGCAATAGATGATCACCAAAGAAAGGAAACCGGTCACAATATTTGCCATAATCATTGACAGACTTTTGAGATAGCAACCGTAAGACAGCCAAAGTAAAATCCCGACAAAAAACATTAAAAACATGGTCAAAGAAACACTTTCCGCAGACTTTTTTTTCCAAATCATGTATACCTGTGGCACAAAGGAAAAGGTGGTGAGCGTCGCTGCTAAGAGACCGATGATTTCAATATGGAAAGGAATGCTTTCCATCAGTCTTTAGAGTCTGCTGCCAATCGAAGGGTTTCCATGTAATACACGTCGTCTTTTTCTCCGTCTCTGTCTTGGTCAAAAACCGCCCTTAGGGAAAAACCATCTTCTATCTGCTGCAATCCAAAAGACAGGGTTTTCGATTTGTTTC
>ERZ1047985.915-NODE-915-length-21375-cov-6.118340_pt1 | contig 21375 bp, 17 predicted proteins | sample MGYA00383097_ERZ1047985 | MGnify/ENA primary metagenome ERZ1047985 (study PRJEB29581, sample SAMEA5548367) | metagenome | biome: marine; feature: coastal; material: water | depth 50 m | study: Short-term variability in the microbial, nano- and picoplankton...
GATCTTCGTGGGCTACGGGGACTGCGGCACCGGCGGTCGCCTCGACGCGGTGTGCACCGAACTGGGCATCGACCGCCTACCCGGCGACCACTGCTACGAATTCCTGGCCGGCTCAGCGGCCTTCGCCGACCTGCACGCCGAGGAGCTGGGCACCTTCTTCCTAACCGACTACCTGGTGAAGCACTTCGACCGCCTGGTGGTGAAGGCCTTCTGGCTAGACACCCACCCCGAGATGCTCGAGGCGGTGTTTGGCAACTACCGACGCCTCGCCTATCTCTCCCAGGTGGACGATCCGGACCTGCTGGACCAGGCACGGGCCGCAGCTATCCGACTAGGACTGGCCTTCGAACACCGCCCCACCGGTCTCGGCAACCTGGAGATTCACCTGCTGGCCGGGACCTCGGTGGCCATCACCGGACCCACCAGGTCACCCCTTCCCACAGGAGCCCATTGAACTCATGGCCGCCCAGCTCGTCACCATCTACTGGCGCGACATCCCCGCCCAAATCACCGCCCAGCAGGGACGGACCCGCGAGAAGGCCCTACTTGATGCCCGCTTCCAGCACGCCATCGACCGGGCGGCCATGATCGCCGGGATGGACGACACCGACTCCTACGTGGCCCAGTGGCGCCGGGAATCGGTGTCCCTCACCGCCGACATGGCCGCCGCTGTGGCTGACGAGGCCGCCCGCATAGATGCTGCCTATGACCGTGACCGACTCGAGCGCCTCGTGCTCTCGGGTGGCGTCGACGACCGAACCATCCCGCCAGACATGGCACAAGACAGAGAGCCATCACCAAGATGACTGACACCATTCTCAGCTCGGACACCCGCGAGGTGGCCATCGGCTTCGGCCGACCGTTCGTCATGATCGGCGAGCGCATCAACCCCACGGGCCGAAAGCTCCTCGCCGAGGAGATGAAGGCCGGTGACTTCAGCCGGGTGGAGGCCGACGCCATTGCCCAGGTGGAGGCAGGCGCCCGAATGCTGGACATCAACGCCGGCATCCCGCTGGCCGACGAGCCGGCCCTGCTAGCCCGGGCCATCAAGCTGGTCCAGTCGGTGGTCGACGTCCCGCTCTCCATCGACTCCTCGATCATCGAGGCCCTAGAGGCCGGCATCGCCGTCTACCAGGGCAAGCCACTGGTCAACTCGGTCACCGGTGAGGACGACGTGCTCGAACGGGTCCTACCGCTGGTCGCGCGGGCAGGCGCCGCGGTAGTGGCAATTTCCAACGACGACACCGGCATCTCCGAGGACCCCGACGTGCGTTTCGCGGTGGCGAAGAAAATCGTTGAACGGGCCGCCGACCACGGCATCCCGGCCTCCGACGTGGTGGTCGACCCCCTGGTCATGCCCATCGGTGCCATGGGGACAGCCGGCCAGCAGGTGTTCGCCCTCGTGCGGCGCCTGCGCGAGGAACTGAAGGTCAACACCACGTGTGGCGCGTCCAACGTGAGCTTCGGCCTGCCCAACCGGCACGCGGTGACCGGCACGTTCCTGGCCATGGCCATCAGCCACGGCATGACCTCGGCCATCATGAGCCCGCTTCATCCCGAGGTGAAAACAGCCATCCAGGCCGCCGATGTTCTGACCGGCGCCGACGCCGACTGCGCCACCTGGATCCGCCACCACCGCGACCCGAACGCGCTAGCCGGCGCCCGCGAACGTCGCGGCAACCGCCGTCGGCGCCCCTGAGACCCGGCGCCCGCCCCACCAGATACCAGACCATGGCCGACCCCGCTGGACACCCCGAAGAGCATCTCGTCGTCTTCACGCCGTCCGGGCTACGCGGATCGGTTCACGGAGGCACCTCGGTACTGGACGCCGCCCGACAACTGGGCGTCGACCTCGATTCGGTGTGCGGGGGCCGGGGCATCTGCGGCCGCTGCCAGGTGATGCCCACGTTTGGCGAGTTCGCCAAACACGGGATTACCGCCAACCCGGACCACGTCTCGGACCGGAGCCCCACCGAAGCCGACTACCGGGGCCGGCGGCCTCTGGTCGATGGCCAACGCCTAGGTTGCGCGGCCACGATCTGCGGCGACCTGGTGGTCGACATCCCGGCCGAAAGTCAGGTCCACCGCCAGGTGATCCGCAAGGAGGTCGACGTGGGCGATCTGGCACTCGACCCGGTTCTGGTCCTGCGTCTCGTGGAGGTAGCCGAACCCACACTGGACGAGTCGATCGGCGAAATCCAGCGCCTTGTCGATTCACTGGCCACCCAGTGGGACCTCCATGACCTGGCGGTCGCCAACGATCAGGTGGCCGACGTGCAGCGGGCTCTCGCCGCCGGGAACCGCACGGTCACCGTGGCCATCCGGGACGGTCGCCAGGTAGTGGCCATCTGGCCCGGTCTCCGGGACCGGGCGTTGGGCATCGCTGTGGATGTCGGATCGACGACCATTGCCGGCCACCTCTGCGATCTAGCCACCGGGTCAGTGCTGGCCACCGCAGGGACCATGAACCCACAGATCCGCTTCGGCGAGGACCTGATGAGCCGGATCTCCTACGTGATGATGAACCCGGGCAGTGAGGTCGAACTGACCGACGCGGTGCGCTCCGCCCTTGATGACCTCGTGGGCAACCTCGTCGGACAGGCAGATGCCACACGTGACGAAGTGCTGGAACTGGTGCTGGTCGGTAATCCGGTCATGCACCACCTGTTCCTGGGCTACGACCCCACACCACTGGGCGGGGCTCCGTTCGCCCTGGCCGTCGACGGGCCGCTCGACCTACCGGTGTCCTCCCTGGACATCGAGGCACACCCAGCGGCCCGCGCCCACGTGCTGCCCTGCATCGCCGGCCACGTGGGCGCCGACACGGCAGCCGTCGTCCTGTCCACCGGCCTCGGACAGACAGCCGAACTAGAAGCCGGCGACCAGCCGACCCCTCCGTCTCCGGACCGCGAGCAGGTCCGACTGGTGGTCGACGTGGGCACCAACGCCGAGATCGTGCTGGCCGGCCGTGGACGGGTTCTCGCCGCGTCCAGTCCGACCGGCCCGGCCTTCGAGGGCGCCCAGGTCAGTGCCGGCCAGCGAGCCACACCCGGCGCTATTGAACGGGTCCGGATCGACCCGACAACCGGCGAGCCCCGCTTTCGCATCATCGGCGTCGAGCCGTGGTCCGACGAGGACGGCTTCACCAAGGCTGCAATAGGCACCGGGGTGACCGGCATCTGTGGCTCCGGGATCATCGAGGTGGTCGCCGAACTCTGGCTCGCCAACCTCATGGACACCAACGGGGTGATCGGCGGAGCCGACACCAGGCCGTCAACGCGTATCGAACCCGACGGTCGGACCTTCTCCTACGTGCTGTTCGACCCCACCGAGCTGGGCCTCGACGGCGAGCGCCTGCTGGTCACCCAGAACGACATCCGGGCCATCCAGTTAGCCAAGGCCGCGCTGTACGCCGGCATCCGGCTGCTCATGGATCACCTCGAGATCGACACCATTGACGAGATCGGCCTGGCGGGCGCCTTCGGCAGCCACATCGACACCATCCACGCCACCGTGCTGGGCCTGGTCCCGGACTGCGATCCCGACCGGGTCACCAGCGTCGGAAACGCTGCGGGCGCCGGGGCGACCATCGCCCTTTTGTCCGGTTCGGCCCGCCAATCGATCATCGAGGTGGTCGACCGCATCGAGAAGATCGAAACGGCCCTCGAGCCGGCGTTCCAGGACCACTTCGTGGATGCCATGGCCATCCCCCACCGGACCGCCGAGTACCCCTGTCTTTCGACACGGATCACGCTCCCTGAACGGTCCACCGCTTCGGCGGTTGGCTCGGAGCGCTCCGGTCGGCGACGTCGTCGCAACGGAGCCGCAAGATGAGCAGTCACAATCGATGGTTGAGAACATGGTCAAGGACCGTCGGTATGCCTTTGGGCGTAACCGACGATGACAAACCAGAGTTTCTGCCAATAACCCAAACAAGCGTAAAACGGGCACTGGGTTTTCGAACATTTTGGATAGTGATGCATATCGTCACATGCCTTTTTATTATCGCCGCGGCGGGGCGGACTTTAGAGATTTGGTAGCACCATCAATCGAGGAAGACACCCCATGACCGATCCGAACAACGAGAACGTCGTGGCCGCGGCCAGCGGCACGGCCGAAGGCTTTGAGGCACCAGTCCGCAGCGGCCGACGTAGCGGTGGCCGGGCCGCCCGCCAAGCCGCCCGTTCCGAGGCGACGACCGAAACCCGGGCCTACCTCACCCGCACCATGGCGCCGTTCGAGGTGCTGTCGACCGAGGGCCTCGAGACCATCGAGCACGCTGCCGACACCATCCTGGAGGAGATCGGGATCGACTTCCGCGACTATCCGACGGCGTTGACCCTCATGGCCGACGCGGGAGCCGACGTGGAGGGCGAACGGGTCCGCTTCCCCCGCGGGATGTGCCGCCAGATCATCCAGGCCTCAGCTCCGTCCACCTACACCCAGCACGGCCGCAACCCGGCCCGCAACGTCCAGGTGGGCGGCAACGCCACCGTGCTAGCCCCGGCCTACGGCTCGCCGTTCGTCCACGACCTCGACGAGGGGCGTCGCTACGCCACCATCGGGGACTTCCAGAACTTCGTGAAGCTGGCCTACCTCCACCCAGGGCTGCACCACTCAGGCGGGACCATCGTCGAGCCGGTGGATATCTCGGTGTCCAAGCGGCATCTCGACATGGTGTATTCGCACCTCAAGTACAGCGACAAGCCATTCATGGGATCGGTGACGGCTGCCGAGCGTGCCCAGGACTCCATTGACCTGGCCAGCTTCGTGTTCGGGACCGACTTCGTCCAGCAGAACACCGTGATGACGAGCCTCATCAACGCCTCGTCTCCCATGTCATGGGACGCCACCATGCTCGGGTCCGCCGAGGCCTACGCCCGATCCAATCAGGCCTCGGTGATCAGCCCGTTCATCCTGGCCGGGGCCATGGCCCCGGTGACCGTGGCAGGCGTTGCCGCCCAGACTCTGGCCGAGGCGTTGGCCGGCATGACGTTCGTGCAGCTGGTCAACCCGGGTGCCCCGGTGGTCTTCGGATCGTTCGCCAGCTCCATGTCGATGCAGACCGGAGCCCCGACGTTCGGAACCCCCGAGCCGGCCCTCGTGCTCTACACAGTGGCCGCCCTGGCCCGCCGCCTCGGAGTGCCCTTCCGCTCGGGTGGCAACCTCTGCGGCTCCAAGGTGCCTGATGCTCAGGCGGCCAGCGAGTCGATGTCGACATTCATCCCGTCGCTGATGGGGGGCGTGAACTTCATGCTCCACTCGGCGGGCTGGTTGGAGGGAGGCCTCACCATGGGCTACGAAAAGTTCATCATCGACGCTGACCAGTGCAATCTGGCCGCCACATTCGTCAAGGGAGTGGACCTGTCCGACAACGGTCTGGCCATGGACGCCATCCGCGAGGTCGGACCAGGACAGCACTTCCTCGGCACCGCCCACACCCTGGCCAACTTCGAGACAGCATTCGCCCGCTCCGACGTGGCCAACAACGACTCCTTCGAGCAGTGGGAGGAGGACGGCAGCCTGGATGCCGCCCAGCGGGCCAACGGCATCTGGAAGAAGATGCTGGACGGCTACGAGGCACCTCCACTGGACGAGGCGGCCGACGAAGCCATGCTCGATTTCATGGCCCGCCGCAAGGAGGTCATTCCCGACGAGTTCGGGTGATCGAACTCGTCACACCACCCAGCAAACAGTTTTCCTCTGGTTGGTGTCTCTTTCCACTCAGTACACCTGACCCTCGCCTCTGGCTACAATCCCCGAGGCTGTGGATGACCCGCTCGTCGTCTACCCCACCCCAGCACAGATCTACCTTCGCGACCCCTAAGACAACCCTTGAACCGGAGAACCAGAACAGTGTCGTTCCCCTCAGACCTCGAAATTGCCCGCGGCGCCACCCTGCGTCCCCTCACCGACATCGCCGCCGAATCCGGCATCCCCGCCGACTGCCTCGAGCAGTACGGCGAAGGTGCCGCCAAGATCAAGTTGGAAGCCATCGGTCGGATGGCCGACCGCCCCAAAGCCAAGTACGTGGTGGTCTCGGCCATCACTCCCACACCGCTCGGCGAGGGCAAGACCACAACCACCGTCGGCCTTGGCCAGGGCTTCAGCCACGTCGGCAAGAAGGCCACGATCGCCATCCGCCAGCCTTCGATGGGCCCGACCTTCGGGATCAAAGGTGGCGCAGCAGGTGGCGGCTACAGCCAGGTCGTGCCGATGGAACTGTTCAACCTCCACCTGACCGGCGACATGCATGCGGTCACCGCGGCCCACAACATGTGCTCGGCCATGCTTGACGCCCACCTGTTCCACGGCAACGAACTGGGCCTGGACATGCACAACATCACGTGGCGCCGGGTCATGGACATCAACGAGCGGGCCCTTCGCAACATCGTGGTCGGTCTCGGTGGCCGCCTCGACGGCGTGCCCCGCGAGACGGGCTTTGACATAACCGCTGCATCGGAGGTCATGGCCGCCCTGGCGCTGTGCACCTCGCTGGCCGACCTGCGGGCCCGTATGGGTCGCATCGTCGTGGGCTACGACAAGGCCGGCACCCCGATCACCGCCGAGGACCTCGGCGTGGCCGGCTCCATGACGGTGATCCTCAAGGAGGCCATCAAGCCAAACCTCATGCAGACCCTCGAGGGCACCCCAGCGCTCGTCCACTGCGGCCCGTTCGGCAACATCGCCACCGGCAACTCTTCGATCATCGCCGACCAGATCGGCATCCACACCGGCGACTACCTCCTCACCGAGGCTGGCTTCGGAGCCGACATGGGCGCCGAGCGCTTCTTCAACATCAAGTGTCGCTACTCGGGCATCACCCCGGATGCCGCCGTGCTGGTGGCCACCGTGCGAGGCCTCAAGGCCCACTCCGGCAACCACAAGATCGTGGCCGGTCGGCCCCTGCCCGAGGCGTTGCTGGCCGAGAACCCCGACGAGGTCCACCAGGGCGGTGACAACCTTCGTAAGCAACTGGAGAACATGCAGGTCCACGGGGTGTCCCCGGTGGTGGCCATAAACGTGTTCCCCGGTGACCATGACGCAGACATCGCGGCCATCGGTGAGATCGCCGACGAGTTCAATGCCCGCTCGGCAGTGACCACCCACTTCGCCGACGGCGGCTCAGGGGCTGCCGAGCTGGCCGAGGCAGTAGCCGAGGCGGCTGACGAGCCCAGCGAGTTCAAGGTGCTCTACCCCGACGAAATGTCGCTGCGGGACAAGATCCGGACGGTGGCCGACAAGGTGTACGGCGCCGACGGCGTGGACTTCTCGCCGCAAGCCAACAAGCAGATCGACTCGTATGAGGCCAACGGCTTCGGGAACCTGCCGGTGTGCATTGCCAAGACCCACCTCTCAATCAGCTCCAACGCGGCACTAAAGGGCGCCCCGACCGGCTGGACGCTTCCCGTCCGAGAAGTCCGGGCCTCGGTGGGCGCAGGGTTCGTGTACCCGATCTGCGGCGACATGCGTACGATGCCCGGACTCGGCGCGCAGCCGGGGGCCATGGGGATCGACATCGACGAGGACGGCGAGATCGTCGGCCTCAGCTAAGCCCCGGCCAGTACCAGCAATACCGGCGTCAGCCGGTACCAGTCCAGATCAGCAGCGGGCGGCCTCGGCCGTCCCCGGCATTGCACAGGAGGGCGGGAGCGTGGCCACCCGACCCCGGACCAGACGGTCCAGAATCATCCAGCCCAGAACTGACCGGGCCATTCAGCGATCCCTGCTCGAGGGGATGACCTATGAGCTCATCCCTCTGAAGAATCTGGCCGACCAGAGCGCCCACCTACCGGACGGGGCAACCGTGTCGGTGACCTGCTCGCCGGCCAAGACCATCGACGACACCCTCGATCTGTGCGCCGGGTACGCCGAGAAGGGCTTCACCGTCATCCCGCACTTCGCTGCCCGGATGGTCGAGAGTGAGGACCACGTCGGACGGATCGTCGAACGGGTGAACGCCATCGGCATCCGGAAGGTCTTCTGCATCGGTGGCGACGCCGACCCGCGCGGACCCTTCGCCGACGCCGCCGGCTTCCTCCGGTCGTTCCTGGACCGCCGGCCCGAGATCGACGTGGTGGGCATCGGCTCCTACCCCGACGGTCATTCCACCATTCCGGATCAGGCCCTCGCCGATGCTCTTGTCGAAAAGCAAGAACTGATCCGCGAGGCCGGGCTAGAGGGCTACATGGCAACCCAGATGTGCTTCGACGCCCAGACCATCGGAACCTGGCTGGCCGGTCAGCGGGTGGCCGGTGTGGACCTGCCGTGCCATCTCGGCGTACCGGGAGCCGTGGACCGCACCAAGCTGTTGACCATCTCGATCCGTCTGGGTATCGGCCACTCGGTCCGGTACCTGAAGAAGAACAAGACGTCGGTCATCCGGCTGCTGTCACCCGGCGGCTACAACCCCAACAAGATCATCGCCCCGCTGTCGGGTCGGGCCAACGAGTTGGGCATCGCCGGCATCCACTGCTTCACCTTCAACGCGGTGGACACCACGGAGAACTGGCGGCAGAAGTCCCTGAGGAAGCTCGCCACCTGAGTACGCCGGCCCGTGTCAGCGGGCCTGGAAGGGTTGATGCGGTTGGCCCGGCGGCCCATCCTCGGGCAGGATCCCTGACGTGCCGTCAGATCCCACCTCCACTCGAAACTCCCACCCGCTGCTGTTATCCCCGATCAGCGTGGGGCCAATGGACCTGCGGAACCGGATCGTCCTTCCAGCTATGGACCAGAACATCTGCGATGACGGACTGATCACTGATCCGCTGATCACCCACTACGCCGAACGGGCCCGGGGCGGCGCCGGGCTCCTCATCCTGGAGACAGCGGCGGTTGCCTTTCCCCACGGGGCCACGGCACGCCACCAACCGGCACTGTCCCACGATGGGGTGATCGACGGACTGCGGCGCCTCGGAGAGGCCGTCCACACCCACGGGGCGAAGATGGTCGTGCAGGCCAACCACCACGGCCGGATCTCCGGGGTCGACACCGCTGAGGACCGACCCAGCCTCGTGCCCAGCCTCCCGCTTCCCGACGCCGATCCCATGGCCATCATGCGCGACACCACGATGGACGAGTTGATGGCCATGGCCACCTTGACCGGCGGGAAGATGCCCACCTATGCCGAGGCATCGGCCGACGACCTGGCATGGGTGGTGGACCAGTTCGCCGATGCCGCGTGGCGCGTACAACAGGCCGGGCTGGACGGCATCGAGGTCCATGCGGGCCATGGCTACCTGATCGACACCTTTCTCTCGCCGGCCTGGAACCAGCGCACTGATGGGTACGGCGGGTGTGTCGAGGGTCGGGCCCGACTGCTCCTCGAGGTGGTACGGGCCGTGCGGAGCCGGTGCGGGACGAACTTCGCCGTGCTTGTCCGCCTCAATGGTCGCGATGCCGCCCTCGCGGGAGGCATCACCCCTGATCTGGCAGCCCGCTACGCGGCGTTGGCCGCCGACGCCGGCGCAGACGCCATCCACGTCACTGCCTACTCGTCGGTCACCGGCGGGACCGGGTTCACCGAGGGCCCGTTGCCGTGGCTGGACTGCCAATACGAGGACCTGGCCCGCACCGTGAAGACAGCCGTCGACGTGCCGGTGATCGCCGTGGGACGGATCCGCCCCGATGACGGCGAACGGATCATCAGCGACGGTGGGGCCGACCTGATCGCCATGGGTCGCCAGTTGCTGGCCGACCCCGACCTGCCCAACCGGCTAGCCGGCGGGCGCCCGGACCTTGTACGCCCGTGCATCAACTGCTTCGTGTGCGTGGCGCAGAACTTCTGGAACGCGGCCCCCGTCTGCGCGGTGAACGCCCGGTTGGGCCATCAGGACGAACCCGAGCCGACCCCGGCGCCCACCCCCGGCCATGTCGTGGTGGTGGGCGGCGGTCCGGGCGGCATGGAGGCCGCTCGGGTGGCCGCCGAACGGGGTCACCGAGTGACCCTGCTGGAACGATCCGACCATCTGGGTGGTACGGCCCGGTTCTCGTCGCTCACCACCCCACTCAACGGCGACCTGGTCCGCTACTTGATCGCTGCCATCACCGAGGCCGGCGTGGACGTCCGGACCGGCACCACCGTGGCGCCGGCCATGGTCGCTGCGCTCCGACCCGACGCCGTCGTGGTTGCCACCGGCGCGATCCGAAGTCGGCCCGACGTGCCTGGCGCGGAGCTACCCCATGTGCTGTCCGGCGACGACCTCCGAAGCCTGTTGACCGGCGAGGGCGACCTCGGGGTCCGCCGCCCCGGCGTGGTGGTGCGTGCCGTGCTCACCGCTGGTCGGCTGCTGGGCATCACGTCTGACGTGGAACGGGTCCGCTTGCTGTCACGCCGCTGGATGCCGTTAGGTAGCCGGGTGGTCGTGGTGGGCGGTGGCCTGGTCGGTACCGAGCTGGCCGAGTTCCTGGCCGAGCGAGGCCGGACGGTCACGGTGCTCGAAGAAGGCACCCACCTGGCCACCGAGATGGCCCACCCGCGACGGTGGCGGACCCTCCACGAGGCCCGGTCCCACGGCGTGGAGTTCCACACCGGCACCCGTCTGGCAGCCATCACACCGAACGACGTGGTGGCCGAGATGACCGTCGAAACCTCCGATGGCAGAGCCTCCAGAGATGATCCCGAGGTCCTTGAGCAGCGATTCGCGGCCGATGCCGTCCTGCTCGCCGGCGGGGTGGAACCCGATCGGTCGCTGGCCGAAGCCATCGAGGCTGCGTTGGAAGACGACGTGACCGTCCACGTGGTGGGCGACGCCGACACGGTGGGCTACATCGAGGGCGCCATCCGTACCGGCCACGCCGTCGGTTGCCACCTGTAGACCCGTAGCCACCGGCTTCCAGCTATCCGAGTTTCGGGGGCTGCTGTCGGTATGCGCCCTACGAAAGCAAGCCCCGGTTCGGGCCGGGAACGCACCCGTCGGTAGCGTCTGGACCATGAGCGACCCATCGGTCAACGAGGAGACCGCCCCTTCGTGGAATCCGTTCGACCCCGAGTTCCTCCTCGACCCGTACCCCACCTACACCCGGCTCCGTGACGAGGACCCCGTCCACCGGAACCCACTGGGCATCCTCATCGTCAGCCGTTACGACGACGCCCACCAGGTACTGCGCGACCCCCACACCTCTGTACGCCGCTTCGAGTCGTCGGCCGACACGCCGGAGCACATGCAAGTGCTTCGCAACCGGGGTGAGGAGCGCACCCCCTCGATCCTCGGACTCGACCCGCCAGACCACACCCGACTGCGAAAGCTGGTCCAGCGCACGTTCACCCCCCGGTCGATCGCGCGGATGCGCGAGCGCACCACCACCATCGTCGACGAACTGCTCGACAACCTCTCAACCCGCTCTCGTGAGGGCGACGACGAGATCGACCTGATCGCCGACTACGCCTTCGTCATCCCGTTCGCCGTCATCCACGCCATGCTCGGTCTGCCCACCGCCGACGTAGAACGGGTCCGGTCGTGGTCCCACGCCCTCACCCAGACGCTTGAGCCGTACCTCACCCCAGAACAGGTCGATGCGGCAGTCGACGGCGGGACCCACATGGAGGCCTACCTACGCGATGCCATTGCGTGGAAGCGCCGTGAGCCCGCCGAGGACCTCCTCACCGATCTGGTCCAGGTTGAGGAGGAAGGTGACCGGATGGACGAGGAGGAGTTACTGGCCATGACCTCGCTGCTCTTCGTGGCCGGCCACGAGACCACAGTGAACCTCATCGGGAACGGTACCCACGCCCTGCTGCGCCATCCCGACCAACTGGCCCAGGTGCGCGACGACGAGTCGGTCGACGAGACCCTGGCCGACGAACTGCTGCGCTATGACAGCCCGGTCCAGACCTCGGGGCGACGGATGATGCACGACGTGGAGATCGGCGGCGTCGAGGTGCCGTCGGGCGAAATGGTGCTGACCGCCCTGGGCAGCGCCAACCGGGATCCCCGCTTCTGGGGCGACACGGCCGGTCAGTTGGACGTAACCCGGGCCGATGCCAACCGGCACATGTCGTTCGGCAGTGGGGTACACCACTGTCTGGGCGCCGCGCTGGCACGCATGGAAGGCGAGATCGCCGTGACCCGTCTGGTGCGGCGCTTCCCCGACCTGGCGCTGGCCGCCGAACCGACTTACAACGCCCGGATCATCCTCCGGGGCCGCGAGGCCATGCCGGTCGCCCTCGGTCAGCCTGCCTGATCCTTCCGGGACACGCCACGGCGCAAAACACCGCGCCGGTCAGGTACGTGCAGAACAGGAAGGTCCAGACCCGGTCGAAGGCAGCCAGCGGGCCGAGGTGGCGGGCTGACGAAAACACGGCTATGGCAATGGCGACGCCCGAGGCAAAGCCGATCGACCCCACGGTCCGGAGCATGGCGCTGGCCGTGGCGAACCGGGTCGGCGAAACGTCGCGCAGGCCAAGCGAGGAGTAGGTGGCGAACGAGCAGGAGACGGCCACCCCGAGGAAGAGTTGTGCCGGCAGGAGGGTGGTGGCCCAGGACGACTCCGGACCGACCGTCGACATCAGCCAGAGCGGATTGATGGCGGCCATCAGAGAGCCGAAGACCACGACGTTTCGGTGGCCCACCCGATCCACGATCGTCCCCACCGGCCCCCCGAGGACGGCGGCCAACGCAGGGCCCGGCACCACGCCGAAGCCGGCAGCTAGCACCGACCACCCCCACAGTTCCTGTAGTAGCAGGGTGTGGAACAAGATGGTGGCGATAAACGCCGTGATGAAGAAGATCTGACCGAGCCCGGCCGACCAGAACGACCGGATCCGGATCAGCGAAAGGTCGATCAGCGGACTGTGATGGCGGGCCGAGCGCACGAAGAGCAGGACGACGAGCGCGATGCCCGCCAGGACCGAGCCCACCGAGCGAGCCGACAGGTAACCCCATCGCTCGCCCTCCACCACGGCCAGGAGCACAAGGGCTATGCCCAAAGTGCCGGCCGGCACGCCCACCACGTCGAAACCGCCCCGGGCATCAGGATCCGATGACTCGCGGACGAACCGGGGAGTGAGCACCAGGATCAGGACCCCAATGGGCACGTTGACGAAGAAGATCCAACGCCATGAGGCAAAGTCGATGAGCACCGCGCCAATGGATGGTCCAAGCGCCGCCCCGAGGGCCGCCGACGCACCCCAGATCCCGATGACCATGGACCGTCGATCGTCTGAGAAGTCAGGAAGGATCATGGCCAGTGACGACGGACCGAGGATCGAGCCACCCACGCCCTGCACCACCCGGGCGGCGATCAGCCACCCGGTCGTGTCGGCCATTCCCGATAGCAGCGAGCCGACGACGAAGACCGTGACTCCGATCAAGAAGAGGCGACGACGACCCTTCTGGTCGGCCAGTCGGCCGGCCAGCATGAGAAACGCCCCAGCGGCGATCGAGTAGCCCGAGAGGACCCACGACAGGCTGGCCTCTGTTGCCCCCAGGTCTCGTCGTATCGATGGGAAGGCCACGTTCACGATCGAGATGTCGATGGTGGTGAGCAGGCCGGCCAGCGTGGCCACGCTCAGCGCGACCCACGCCCGCCGCTCTACCGGCGCCGTCTCGCGGCAGGTCGACCCCACACCGTCTGACCCGCTGCTCGTTGGCACGACTTCCTCCACGCCTGGCCTACCCACCCGGTAGACGGAAGGAGCCGCTCCGACTGGCGGTGCTCCCTGACAATGACGACGCTAGAGGTCGGCGTTGTGATCGGGCGAAGCGGACCCGGGGGCAGCCAGGCGAGCCTTGAACAGGGCGTTGGGGGTGTTTTCCATAGACCGTCGTCGATGCCCTTGAGGTGGCCCATGACGTCGGCCAGCGACAGCCTGGTGATGACCCCGGCCTTCAGTCCCGTCAGATCAGCAGTCCGTCAAGCCATGGAATAGTCGGCCACCGTGCAGCCCACGGCGAAGATGGGGATCGGAGCGTAGAAGTGCACGGTTCCCGGCGCACCGGCGGCCGCCGCGCTCACTGTGAGGAAGGTGCGGATCTCGAAACCCCCCTGGCCGGCGTCGGCGTACACCTCCAGGTCGTCATAGTCGAGAAGTGCGTCGCGATCGTTGCGGCACCAACGGTCCAGAAAGTCCCGGTCCCACGGTTCGTTGATCTTCCCCGAGTCAGGGGTGGCCGGCCAGTGGGAGATCCCGCCGGTACCCACCAGCGCAATGTGCTCTGGCACGGCGTCGGCGGCTCGTCGGAGGGCCTCGCCGAAGGCCCACGCACGGTGGAGCGGCGTCAGCGGTGGCCCCTGACAATTGACGTTCACCGGCACGACCGGCAGGTCGAACCGGGGGGTCAGGAACGAAAGGGGCACAGCGATGCCGTGGTCAAACAGCCACTCCTCGGCGTAGGCCACGTCGACGGTCTGCATGACCTCGGAGACGAGTCGTCGGGACAGGTCTCGGTCACCGGGTGCTCGGAATTTCGGGATTCCCAACCAGTCGGGGTCCTCGATGGGCCCGTCGTAGTGGTCGGCCATACCCATAGCGAAGGGGGGCATGTTGTCCATGAAGAAGTTGGCGAAGTGCTCGGCGGCCACCACGAGAATCGCGTCGGCGCCTGACGCTTCGATGGCGGTCCGCATCCCGTCCAGGGCCTCTACGAAGGCGGCCCGCACCCCCGGTTCAGCCTGGTCGGCCCGTCCGGTGATCCCCGGGGCGTGACTGCACACGCCGGCGTAGACGAGTGGCACGTCAGGACCCCGTCTCAGTGCCGGAAGCGTCAGAGCCTGCATTGCAGGCACCATCGGAGCCGGCCAGGAAATCGGGTTGGCCACGGTGGGCATCGACGCCGTCGTAGCCGATCATGGCGTACACGCCCTCACGGACCGGTCCGTGAGTGGCGATCCCGTCGCGCATCTGCTGGAGGTAGTCGGCCCACTCGATCCCGTGGAGGGCCGCGAAGTGCATGAGGATCTGCCCATTCACGCCAAGATGGAACAGATAGCCGATGTCGGGTGCGACCAGGGCGTCCACCTCGTCGACGGTCAAGTCGTCGGCCCGGTCGAAGCCGGCAACGGCACCCGTCCGGTCAACCCGATAACGACCCTGCAGGTCGGGAGTTCGGTTGAGTTGGTACAGGAACTTCTGGACGGCGTACAGACTCACGATGTCAGCCTCCCAGTGCCGGGATGGCGTGGGTGTCCATAGCGATGGCGATGTTCTTGATCTCCATGTAGAAGTCGAAGCTCCAGTCGCCACCGTCGCGACCGATACCGCTGGCCTTCGTACCCCCGAACGGGGTCGGGAGGTGACGAATGTTCTGTGAGTTGACCCAGACCATGCCCACGTCAAGCGCATGAGCCACCCGGTGGGCGCGACCCACGTCACCGGTCCAGACGTAGCCAGCCAGGCCGTAGTCGACATCGTTGGCGATCTGGACGGCATCAGCCTCGTCAGCAAACGGCAGCACGGTCAACGTGGGGCCGAACACCTCCTCGCGGGCGATCCGCATCGACGGGTCGGCACCGGTGAACAGGACGGGCGCCGTCCAGTTGCCTCCCGCCGGGGCACCCTCCCACGGGGTCCCCACCACCACATCGGCACCGTCGGCCTCGGCGATAGCCCGATAGCCGTCGACCTTGGCCAGGTGTCTGGGGTGAATGAGCGGCCCGACCACACTCGCCGGATCCAGTGGGTGCCCGACCCGTACGCCGTGCATCTTGGCGGTAAGTCGCTCCACGAACTCGTCGTGGATTGTGTCTTGGACGAGCAGCCGGCTGGAACTGGTGCAACGTTCGCCGTTGAGGCTGTAGATCATGAAGACGACGGCATCCAACGCCCGATCCAGGTCAGCGTCGTCGAACACCAGCACCGGGTTCTTGCCGCCCAGTTCAAAGTGCACCCGTTTGAGGGTGGGTGCCCCCTGAGCCTGGATGGCCGATCCGGTGGACGACTCGCCCACGAAGGCCACGGCCCTGACGGCCGGATGCTCGGTAAGGCTGCGCCCCGCCGAATCGCCGAACCCGTGTACAACGTTCAGCACGCCCGGCGGGATCCCGGCTTCCAGCGCGATCTCGGCCAGCAGGGTGGCGGTGCACGGGCTCCATTCGGCCGGCTTGTGGACCACCGTGCATCCAGCGGCCAGCGCTGGGGCGATCTTCCACGTGGAAAGCATGAACGGGGTGTTCCACGGGGTGATGACGCCCACCGGGCCTAGGGGATGACGGGTCGTGTAGTTGACGTGGCCACTGGTGGGCAGGGACAGTCCGTCGGCGGCCGACGGGGCCCTGTCGGCGAAGAAACGGAAGTTCTCGGCACCCCGGAGGGCGGCGGCCGCCATGAACCGCATGGTCTGACCGGTGTCGACGCATTCGACCACGGCGATCTCGTGCGCCCGGGCCTCGATCAGGTCGGCCACCCTGTGCAGGACCCGTCGGCGCTCGGTGCCGGGGGTGACCCCCCACGAGGCGAAGGCGTCGGCCGCTGCGCGCGCTGCCCGGTCCACGTCAGCGACGTCTCCCGAAGCGACGTCTCCGACGGGAGTGCCGTCGATAGGTGACACGTTGGAGAAGGTCGCCCCGCTGGCGCTCGGCTGGGCCTCACCACCCACCAGGTGGAGGATCGGGCGTTCGGCGAAGCGGGCCAGATGGCGTTCGGCAGCCTCCCGGTTCTGCTCAAAGGTCATGGTGGAGGCCATCAGGTGAGCCCATCCGACACTGCGTCCTGCGCACCAGCATTCCGGACGTCCGGCGAGGCAGTGTCCCTGCTGACATCCGAGGCATCTCCCGGGGGGCGGATCCGGTTGCGGTTGACCCGCCACCGGGCGTCGATTTCCTGGATCTCGATGCTCCACGCGATGGCCAAGCTCGTGGTCGAACCGTCGGGGCCCTCCACCGAAATAGTTGCCCCATCGAGGATGGTGTCGAGGAAGGCCTGCTTTTCATCGTCTGTCCGGCCGGGACCCACCCGCACGGTTATGGCGACGAAGGCGTTGGTGGGAGCACCGTCGGCCACCAGGAAGTGCTCGCGGACTATGGCCCGGGTACGCAGACCGGCGAGTGGAACCCACGGGTGGCCGGCGGCCACGGCATGGACGTCAGCCACCAGGGCAGCCACGTCGTGGACGTCGGCGAGGTTGTTCGAGTACTCGATGGTGATGTGCGGCATGAGGTCTCACAGGCCTTCCGGAGAACCACCTCAACGGGGGTTCCCCTCATCGGTCCCATATGTATAACATGTGAATCAATGGTGTGAAACCCCCAGGTGGAGGCCCGAGCGATGCGACTCCTCAGCTATTCCCTCGATGCTTCTTTCGACCGCCAGCCCCGTTGGGGTCTAGTGGACCGCACCGGCACCGGCGTGGTGGACCTCGGATCCCGCATCACCGACGTCGCCGACCTCCAGAGTCTGGTGACCGCTGGACGCACTGCCGAGGCGGCAACCCACCTCAACGAGGCTACCGACCACGCCCTTGACGAAGTCACCTTCGAACGGCCGCTGGCCTGGCCCCGCAAGGTGTTCTGCATCGGCGTCAACTACGGAGGCCGGGCCGACGAGTACCTGAACCCGTCCGACGCCTCGTACCCGTCGGTGTTCGTGCGCTTCCCTGACTCGCTCACCGGCCACGATCGGGCGCTCATCCGCCCCCCGGAGAGCCCGCAGTTGGACTACGAGGGTGAGATCGTGGCCGTGGTGGGCCGTGGCGGACGGCGGATACCGGTGGCCGATGCCCCCGACCACCTGCTCGGCCTGACCCTGGGCAACGAGGGCACCATCCGGGACTGGGTCCGCCACGCCAAGTTCAACGTCACCCAGGGCAAGAACTGGCAGGCCGCTGGCGCCATCGGCCCGTGGATCACATGCTTCTCAGCTGCGAACACTGGAGGAGGGGACGGCGGGCTTCGGCGATCCGACCTCGGCGATCTACGCATTACCACCACGGTGAACGGCGAGGTCCGCCAGAACGACTCGACGGCCAACATGAAGTACGACATCGCCTATCAGGTCCACTATCTGTCAACCTTCACCAAACTGTCGCCCGGCGACCTGATTTTCACCGGTACGCCCACCGGCGCCGGCGCTCGCTTCGACCCACCCCGTTGGCTGGCCCCCGGCGACGTGGTTGAGGTCTCGGTTCCCGGTCTGGGCACCCTGCGAAACACGGTCGCCGACGAGCACCCCGGCGGATCCCCAGCCGGATTCCCCGAATCTCCGGAACCCCGATGACCGATATCGCCCCACCGCTGATCGGGTCTCCCAACCTGCGACCGTTCACCCACTCGCTACCCATGGCACTGCTGCGGGCCCGCGAGGCCACCATGCGTTGGTTTCGCCCCCATCTGGCCGCCCACGGGTTGACCGAACAACGGTGGCGTGTGTTGCGGGCACTGACCAGTGCCGACGGCCCCCTCGATGTCGGCCAAGTGGCCGAGCGCACCTTCCTGCTGGCCCCTAGCCTGTCGCGGATTCTCACTGACCTCAAGGGCCTCGGGCTGGTCCACCGGGTGGCCGATACCGTGGACCGCCGCCGGACTCTCCTCTCATTGACCGATGACGGTCGGCGCCTCGTAACGCGCGTGGCACCCGAATCGGAGTCCATCTACGGCCGGATCGAGGAACGCTTCGGCGCCGAACGCCTCGATTCGCTGCTGGCCGACCTTCGTGAGCTCGAGGATGCCCTCGCCGAAATCGACGGAGGCGGGCGGTGACGGGCGGGGACCCGATCTCTGAAAGGGCTTCCGGGGAGATTGCCGAGGAGTTAGTACAAGCCGAGGCGGCCCTGCTCGACGAGGCCGATCGCTCGGCCACCCAGGTCCGTCAGACCACGATGATCCACCCCGCCATGACACTGGGCGACGCCTACCGCGTCCAAGCCGCATGGCAGGACCTTCGGGTCGATCGGGGCGAGGTGCTGGTGGGCCACAAGATTGGCCTGACGTCGAGGGCCATGCAGCAGGCCATGCGGATCGACACCCCGGACTCCGGGTTCCTGACCGACGCCATGGTCTTCGCCCCCGACACCGAGCTCAGAACCGATGCCTTCACCGACCCCAAGGTGGAGGTTGAGCTGGCCTTCGTGCTGGGCCGCGACCTGACGGCCGAACCGGCCGGCCCCGATCTGACCATTGACGACGTGCTGGACGCCACCGAACACGTCACCCCAGCCGTGGAGCTGCTAGCCGCCCGGTCGCATCGGATTGATCCGGACACCGGTCGTACCCGTACCGTGATTGACACGGTGGCCGACAACGCGGCCGACGCAGGCATCATCTGTGGCGGAGAACCGGTCGGCCCACGCGATGTCGACCTCCGGCGGGTCGGAGCCGTACTGAGCCGTAACGGCATCGTCGAGGAGACCGGCCTGGCGGCCGGCGTGCTCGGCCATCCGGCCCTGGGCATCGTGTGGCTGGCCCGTCGCTACGCCGAACAGGGGCTCTCGCTCCGGGCCGGCCAGACCATCCTCGCCGGGTCGTTCACCCGACCCGTCGATGTACGACCGGGCGACCAGTTCGCCTTCGACTACGGCCCACTGGGTCGATTCACCCTGGGATTCACCTGATGCCGATCTCCCCGAAGAACACGCCACCCAACCGGTTCAAGCAGGGACTGGCCGGTGACACCGTCCAGTACGGGCTATGGCTGAGCCTGGCCGACCCGGTGGCCGCCGAGATCGCCGCGGGTGCCGGCTTCGACTGGCTGACCATCGACCAGGAGCACGCCCCCAACGACGCCCGGACCACGCTGGCCCAACTTCAGGCCATCGCCGCCCATCCGGTGGAACCCATTGTCCGACCCCTCCGAGCCGAGCGTTCGCTGGTCAAGCAGGCCATGGATCTCGGTGCACGGACCATCATCGCCCCCATGGTCGACACCGCTGATCACGCGGCCGAGATGGCCGCCGCCGTTCGCTATCCACCGACCGGTACCCGGGGCGTGGCCAGCGCCCGGGCCGCCCGCTGGGGACGGTTGACCGACCACTGGGAGCGAGCCGATGCCGAGGCCTGCCTGATCGTCCAGATCGAGTCACTAGCCGCCCTAGACGCCCTCGACGACATCGCTGCGGTCGACGGCGTGGATGCGCTGTTCGTCGGGCCGTCCGACCTGGGCGCCACCCTGGGCCACCTCGGCCAACCCGGCCACCCTGAGGTGCGATCCGCTGTGTCTGAGACCATCCGGGCCATCAGAGCGGCCGGGAAGCCGGCCGGTGTATTGGCAACGACGCCTGAACTGGTCGAGGAGTACGTGGAAGCGGGAGCCTCATTCGTGGGTGTGGGTGTCGACACCATGATGCTGGCCCAGTCCACCAGTGACCTACGCAGTGCTTTCGCCCCGGCGCCGGGACGCACCGATGACTAAGCAGGACTACCACCGCGAGCGCGCCGACGTTCCGCCGGCGCCGACGGGCTGCCCGGTCCACGCATCGTGGAGTCCGCTGGACGACGACTACCTAGCCGACCCCTACCCGATCGCCGCCCAACTGGCCGCCGATCACCCCGTCTTCTACGCCGAGAGTATCGGCGCTCTCGTGGTAACACGGATGGCCGACATCGATGCGGTGTTCACCGACCACGAAACCTTCGCCTCGACCAACGTCCAGGACCCGGTCTTTCCCCTAGCCCCGGAAGCCCACGACGTTCTCGGCGCTCCCGACTACGACCCTGTGGCAGTGATGTCGAACCGACCGGAGCCCGACCATGGTCGCATCCGGGTGCACACCCGGCAGGGGTTCTCCAACCGACGACTGCGGACCCTGGAGCCCTACATCCGCAAACGCAGCCACGAACTGATCGACGCCATGCTGGGAGCCGGCTCGCCCGCCGAATTCGTCGGGTCGTTCGCCTTTCCACTGCCCGGCGAGACCATCTTCCGGTTCATCGGCTTTCCGGAGGCCGACGATGCCCGCCTCAAGACATGGTGCGGTGAACGCAAGGCATTCTCGTGGGGTCGACCCACCGCCGACCAGCAAGTCGAGATCGCCACCCACATGGTCGACTACTGGCGCTACTGCCGGGAGTTCACCGCATCCAAGCGGGACCACCCGGGCGACGACTTCGCCTCAGAACTGCTGGCCGCCCACGCCGACCACCCCGACGAGATCTCCTACCGGGAGGTGGAGTCGGTGATCTACGGACTGTCGTTCGCCGGCCACGAGGCCATCACCTCACTGTTATGCAACACCCTGCTGTGCCTGCTGCCCAGACGGGACCAGTGGAAGGACATCTGCGCCGATCCGACGCTGGCCGTCAACGCCATCGAGGAGGTCATGCGCTTCGAATCCAGCCAAGTCTCGTGGCGACGGATTACCACCCGAGACACTGTGGTGGGAGACATAGAGGTGCCCGAGGGAACCACGGTCTTCCTCAACTTCGCGTCAGCCAACCGACAACCCGACATATGGGACGACCCGGATGCATTTGACATACACCGGCCGGACGCCAACCGGCACATCT
>ERZ1047985.919-NODE-919-length-21310-cov-5.395483_pt1 | contig 21310 bp, 14 predicted proteins | sample MGYA00383097_ERZ1047985 | MGnify/ENA primary metagenome ERZ1047985 (study PRJEB29581, sample SAMEA5548367) | metagenome | biome: marine; feature: coastal; material: water | depth 50 m | study: Short-term variability in the microbial, nano- and picoplankton...
CCAATAAGCATATGTAATTTGATTAATTGCAGATGCATGTAATTCATTCGTACTAATAGCTATTACAGTCACAACAAATAAGAAAATGCGTTTCATAAACTTATTCTATCAATGATTGATATTTAATAGGTTAAAATACAAGAAAATTACAGCATAAAAAATAAGTGACCAATAATACAAAACTAATTCAAAAAATTCATGAATCTAAATATAGGATTACATTTGTTTCTAGTGGCGGAGGAACCAATGCTATTTCTTCATTATTAAAGGTTCCAGGGGCAAGTAATACGGTGCTTGAGTCATATATACCCTACTCTAAAAAATCAATGGATTTATTTCTTAACAGGAAACCTGATCATTATTGCTCTCTAAATACATCTCTAAGTATGGCAGCCAATGCATATAAAAAATGCATGCAAATTGATCCGGAATACAAAAAAAAATATCTTATAGGTATTTCTGTTACAGCAAGTCTAGCAACAACTTATACAAAGATTGGTGATCATAAATTCTACATATCAGTTCAAACTGAATCTTTTACTAAATCTATAGAATGTCTATTAATTAAAGGATCGAGGTCTCGCGAAGAAGAAGAGCAACTAATAACTGAGTATGTTTTAAGCCTAGTAGCAGAGTGCTGTGGTATTGAAAAAAATATGCCACATCATGATGAGATACCAGTTATTCATACAATTAAAGCGGAAAAATCATGGAAAAAACTATTAAATAACGATGTAAATTTTATATCTAGTGATCGCTCTACACCTGAATTAATTTTTCCTGGATCATTCAACCCCCTTCACGATGGTCATTTAAAAATGAGGGAGCTGGCTGAGAAAAAAACTGGTATGCGAGCTACTTTTGAGATTTGCGCAAGAAATGCTGATAAACCACCATTAACATTTCATGAAATAAAAAGAACACTTGATCAGTTTACTGATAACGATAGCTGGGTAATGACTTCTGCTGGAAGGTTTAGTGAAAAAGCAGAAATGTTTCCTAATTCTGTTTTTATAATTGGGGCAGATACGCTAATGAGAGTGTTTGATGAAAAGTTTTACTCAAATAAAAAAGATATGCTTGATCATATTGATAGGTTTAATGATCATAATATTAATTTTCTTGTTTTTGGTAGAAAGGTAAATAAAAAGTTCATCTCTTTGAGAGATATTGGCATACCTGATAATATTAAGAATAGATGTACTGGTTTTGAAGAAGGAAGTTTCAGAGATGATATTTCATCAACCGAGCTGCGATTAGAGGAATAAAACCCTAGTTATGTGGCGGAAGCTTAGCCTCAACAAACCATTCATGGACCCTCTTAGCTGGATTAAACTTCTTAAGTCTCATCTTCTTGTTTTCAAGAGTAAACTTCCTAGTTTTAATCGCGGTGTAGTGATAAGTATGACTATCACGAGTTTCGCCTTCAGGGATTAAATATACTTTAGTTTGTTTTTTGTCTGCCATAATAGAGTGGAATTATACACAAAAATAGTAAAATGAGAATAAAAGAAATTCAATCTTTCTATTTAAAATTTAAGCTCCTCATTTTTATTCCATAAACCCCAGTAAGCTCCGACATCGCCCTCGCTATCTATCTTCCATGACTCATCAAAGGATGAGAAATAAAAAATATCAATATTATTATTCTTAGACCAAAGCTGAGTATTAATGAAGTATTTTAAATAGTTTTTATAAGATGGATGTGCTCCCCATAGGTCGCTGCCAGCACTAGGCCAGCCTGTTTCAGTAATTATAACTTTTTTACCATTAGCAGCCTTAGTGGCTTCCTGAAACATATCTTTCATATAAAGCAAAGAATACTCTGATGCGCATCCCTCCCAAAATGGATAGCAATTAGCGAGAATAATATCACAAGCATTTGTTATATTGGGTCTATCTCTGAACTCATAGTAAGCATCAACATAACCAACAGGTATGTTATTTATATTTGCTTTAACATAATTTATATAAGAAATAAGCTCATTTTCAGATAGCTCTTTTCTATAAATAACTTCATTACCAACTGCAGCAATATTCACTAGCCCTTTTGAAGCTAATTCTAAAAGACCTTCTATTTCATTATCATTACTTTTTAAATCGTCGCTAAGCCAAGCCCCGACTAGTGTTTTAAAACCCATATCAACTGCTATTTGAGCAATCCTTGCATGCTCATCAGTTGAAGAAAATGTCCTAATCCAGTTTGTGTAAGGTTTTAATATTTTTAATCTTCTTTCAATCTGCTCATCAGATACGAAATCACCCGGCTGTTGCTCATCTTCATATAAACTAAAGCATATTCCGTGGATTTTACTTTCAAGGATTTCACTGCTTAGTTCTTTCAATTCATTCTCAGAAAGACTTTCTAGATTTAATCCAAGCAATGATTTAATTTTTTCATCTCTTAAAGACATTTTTAGTTTACTCCTTCGTTTCTTTGATTTAATTGTTTTTTAATTTCAGTAGCTCTTTGTTCATCTATTTCGTAGTCACGCATTACATAAATAGCAAATAATGTTCCTACCACTGGTATTGTAGAATAAGCTATTCGAAGACCAGTAAGGGCGCCTTCAGGCTGTGTTGAAGCATCACCTGCAAAACCAACATAGTACATAATCAGACCTGATATAAGTCCTGCAAGCGCAGTACCAAGCTTTATCATCCACCAGTATATTGCGCCAAATGATCCTTCTTTTCTTGGAAGACCTTTCCTTAATTCCTCATAATCACAAGCATCTGCTGTCATACTCATCATCAAAGTAAATAGCCCACCAATACCAAATGAGAAGAAAGGCAGTGCAAACAAAAACATATATGGCTTACCGGGTATAAATAAGAACCAAAAAAGGACATATCCTATAATGGATATGCACTGAGATATTATAAAGGTCTCTTTTTTTCCATATGATTGAGCCATTTTTGATACCAAAGGTATTACTAGAAATGTGGTAACAATAGCACCAACACTTCCATGCATTGCGGGCCAAATACCTGCTGCAGATGCATCTCCAGAGAATAAGTAGTGCACAATAATAAAAAATGAAAAGGCAGCAATAGTTTGAAATGAATTAAAGACTAGAAAGGTAGCAATACAAAGTTTTCTAAATGGAATGTTTTTCCAAGCATCTCCAAATATATAAAAAATATTAACAATACTCTTTCCAGCATTGTCTCTTGTAAGAGGAACTAGATGATCATCATGAAGTGTTGATTTGCTCTTAATAAAAATAGCAGGAATTATTGCAAGTAAAGTGCATAAAACACCAAATATAATTGAGAGAGTTCGCGTTCCTGTTGCAGCATCAACAAAGATATTAGGATCATAAATAATAATCCAAATCCATGGAGCAAGAACCCATGCAAATTGACCTATAAATTGAGATACTGCCATGATTTGCGTTCTTTCATGAAAATTATCACTCATTTCATAGCCCATAGCTACAAAGGGCACACCAAAAATTGTAATACCAAGATAAAAAATTAGATTAAATATTAAGAAATACCAAAAATTATAGGTTTCACCATTTTCAGGGTAAAGTTGCCAAGATAGTATGAATGCAATACCTGTTAATATGCCGCCAACAAAAACATATTGCCTTCTTTTACCCCATTTAGATTTTGTATTATCAGATATAAAACCCATTAATGGATCTGTTAAAGCATCGATAAATCTTGGTACAAAAGCAATTACTCCATACAGTAGTGGATTAAATCCAAGATCTTGTATTAATACAACAATAAATATTGATAGTAATGCTGGAAATAGCTGATTAGCTAACATTCCAAGACCAAATGCTATTTTCTGGCCTAATGAAACGCTGTTAGTTATATTTTTTATGTCATTCATATGAAATCCCCCCTGGATTCATATAGTTATTTAATATCAAAAATTAGTATAAGAATTTTTGATAACATCAAAGGTTATTTTTTTATTTCTATCTATATCAACTATGCCCCAATACTCTTCATTTGCAGTCCCATCATATGGTGTTCCATCGCTGTTGGGCGCTGAGCCACCAGTATCTTGTTGACTTGGATTTCCTGCTTTCCATAAACCATCTGCAAACTGAAAAACAAAAGAACCAATATTTTTATCAGAATTGCTTAAAACCTCACTAATAATTTTCTCATTAGCATCAGCTTGAGCCTGTTGATTTTCACCTTTTTTGTATTTAGATGTTGATTTTGTCATGAAACTATCAGATCCAATTTCAGCAAAATACATAGGCTTTTTACTCAGTTTCTTCCACTCTTCAAATATAGATGCCGGTTCGTCCCACCTATAAACATTCATACCCCAAACATTAATACTAGCTGCAATTTTTAGAGCCTCTCTGCTTGGCAGATCACCATGCGCAGAGGAGACTAATCTGTTTGGATCTTCTAGTTGAATAATTTGTGAAACAAGTTCCATGGATCTATACCAATTATTTATATCCCCATCAAACCATTGTGGATTATAGTTATATTCATTTCCAAGCTCCCACATTAAAATTGCATCATGATTTTTATATTTTCTTATGTAATTAATAAAAGTACCTGAAACAATATCAAACTTGCCTTGTTGGTTATATCCAAAACTAATAACGACCTTAATTCCAGCTTTTTTAAACAGGTCTAAGACTGCTACATCATCAATAGGCTCGTAGACTCTTACGGTATTTATACCAGCTTCTTGCATGAGTAATAAATCTTCTTCCAGGTTTATAAAGTTTCTTTTTGTTTTTCCAATTTCAACTGGATGATAACAAATCCCCTTCATATAAAAGGGATTGTTATTTACAAGCAAGGTGTTGTTAGAGATCGTAACTTCAATAGAGTGAACTGACGATGCGAATATTAAAAAAAGAAATTGTAAAAAAATTTTCATAATTATTATTTACTTATTGGGGGAAGGTTAGAAGTCTGCAATAAAGCATCAAAATCACCATTAAAAGTTTTCTTAATAGGGTTGCCTCCTCTGGACAAACCATCGAAGACATTTTGGTCCACTTTTTCCCATAAAGGATACTTTGCTTCGCCATGAATGGTAAAAAGTCCAAAATGATTTTCAGAGCCATTTTCATTTTGTGAATCTTTCCATGGCTCATCAAATGCAGAAAAATAAAAACAGGAAATTGATTTAGCTAAACACGCATCGGTAATCATCTCATAGTATAGTCCCAGCTTATATTCATCTGCCGCTTCCGTACCACCATAGCCATAGAGATCTGATGCTACACTTGACCATCCTGTTTCTCCAATATGAACTTGCTTTGATAAATCAATGCGATGAATATATTCTTGAACACTATTGAATTGATTAAGCTCATACTCAACAGCTTTTTGTATGGCTTTCTTAATAATATCTTTTTTACTTAAATCTTCTGAATTTTCAGACAGATTCCAAAAGATTGGATTGTAATAAGTATCATGGAATGCATAGGTATGCATAGATACATAATCTACAGACCTTATTAATTCATCTAGGTCGTCATTATGATATTCCTCTGAACCACCGCCCCAAGATGCAAAATTGTCAGAGCTTGTTATCCATATATTATTATTAATAATCCCATTAATTTTAAGATCTTGAAGATGCTTTACCCATTTTAAAATATATTTTGGTTCTAAATGATAACTTGTTGCCCAATGCACCATAGCTTCATTGCCAACAGCAATGACCTTTACGATATCTTGATAGTTTTGAGCCAATCTAACAGCCTCTGCTATTTCAACTTTATTACCCTCTAAATCTTCTTCATTATGAATTGGTAGGTCTGTAAATGCATCCTTGCACTGAATCCATGCACCTAGCATCACATACATTTCAAAATCTGCGTCTGAGTTCTTAAGTTCACTAATAGCTTTGAGCGTATTTTCGGCAAAAGGATGGTGAAGGTCATATGTTCTAATAATCCTAAAACCTTGAGCAAAAATTATCCTAAGGTCTTCTTTAATATCCTCAATTGAAGGTTGGATTCCACGAGATTTTCCTCTATAACCTCCATAGGATATTGCAGGATAACTATTATTACCGATAATATCTTTTGCGTTCTTGCTCATAACTAAATCTCCAGATTTACTACATGAAGCTATTAAAAAAAAAGAAATAAGAAATAAATTCTTCATTTTCTAATGCTTACATGCAACGCCTTTATTAAATTTGTTCTATTAAATATATTTTGTGAGCTTTCAAAATTTAGCTGATGGCCATTAATAGTTTCTTTAGAACCATTCATGGAAATAACTGTTATGTCTTCCTTATCTGACAAGCTATAAATAACTGGTACTTGGCAAATTGTATAAGCTAATGAATTTGATCTAATAGGCATATGTTCAATTTCATTGTTTAAGTTAACAAATTTAAAAGATTTTTCTTCAGACATAAATTCATTTTTGCGCAATAAAGTGGGTTCAAAACTAATCTTTCCATTATCAACAAAAAAACCTAACTCATAAAGTCTGCTAATCACATCCTCTTTAACTTGTCCTGTCATTCCTGGCTGCTGAACACCCCTACCTCTTGGAGTATGAGAATAAGGATCAGTTGGAAATGCCCCATATAATTCTGGAGATTTGTTAACACCTATGCCTTCATTTATTTCAAAATAATGATCAAATAATCTTCCTATTGTTTTTGGATCAATATTTTTATCAATAGAACTTTGTGTAACTTCTGCTGAGGCTAATAATAATTTTGATACCATATGCCAATAGATAGAACCTAGACCCTCATAACCATAAAAAGTACCAGATCTACCCGTAAAAGATTTATGATCAAATACAACTTCAAAAATATCTAGTATTAAATTCTTTTCTTCTCGAACAATCTCACTATATTTTGATGGTAAATTATCTAACTCTCTAATTAAGCAGCTAGCATTATGAAATGAGCCATTAAAGTGACATTTATTATTAATATCTTTTATTACGATCAGTTGATTGCCATCTTTAACTAATAAAGGTAAAAGAGATGATTTATTAAATTCAATTTCAGGAATAATGTTTTTATCTAAAAAGCCATGCAAATTCTTATTTGGATAGAGAATATAGCTGTATTGTTCATCCCAAAACAAAGAACTGCTTTTTAGGCTGTCTAATACTGCTAAACTTTCATCTTCAGAAAGGTAGCCTGAACTCAAGACTCCAACCTGACCTTCAAGCATCTCAGGAAGTCTATCAATAGCAATTTTATTAATGCCTAGACTTACAAGATTATATGCATGATATAAACCATCTTTTCTTTTATTGGTATCAATTGTTTCTTCTAGAGCTTGTTGCACCGTTTCAAGAAAATGAATTACCTTATTTCTATCTAAGTGTTCTTTAAACCCTGAAAAATTTGATGTGTAAATCCTATTTCTGTACTCAGCAGCACTTTCTCCAATTTCATCAACAAAATTCTTACGAGCTTTATCAGATAAACTTGATGTTAGTTTGGTAAAGGATGAGTTAAGTTTTTCAAAGAAATGGAATAATTCAGTAGATATTTCATATGATGGCGCATCATCATTTTTAAGAATAGTAATAAAGAAACTTAAAAAGCGTCTTAAATAGTAGAGAGTTACCATTGAAACTCCATTTCCTACTAGAGCGTTGTTTGCATCATTCCATTCTGGTCTTTGTGTATTCATCCAAATACCAGCATCAGGAATAAAGTTCGAAAGTTTAGCTAAAATTGTAGTCAATATTTTCTCAAAGAAATTTACTTGATGTTTTGACCCTTGATAGTTCTTTAGTATTGCTCCATCCGCACCCTCTTTGTCTCTGTCTAATTCAATTTTTTCTGCTAAATCAAAATTAAAATCTATTGTATTTTTAGGATGTTTATAAATAGATTTATAGTCCTTGATGGCATATGGAACGTTGGCATACACAAACTCATTTTTCTGAAGAAAAGAGTTTAGTCTTTGAGGAAAATATTTTTCAGAAAATTCTAAAAATTTTAGAAGATATATTATTTGATGATCGCCCCAATAACCTATATAAGACCATGGATTATCAGCTTCTATTGTTTCCCAGTCAAAGCCATCTTTAGTTAATCTATATGGATTATATCCATCAAAAGTAGATGCATTTAAAAATCGATATATCATGCCATCAATAAACTGAGGATATGAATAAGCTAGCGCTTCCCAGTTCTGAAAAATATCTCTCCAATTGCCTTGATAATCTAATACCTTTGCTCCTGTAATATCATCTCTTGTATTAATAGAAAATTTGTTCCATGGTCGACTTGGATCACCATGCCTTCTGCTGAACTTAATTGGTAAATACTCTGTAGCAAGCCTTCTATAATCTTGAGAGCTACTTTGATCAATAGTATTTCTTAAAAATGTAAGATCAAAATGATCAGGCCACTCTAAAAAAGTTGTTTTCATTTGATTTGAGCAATTTTTATTGGCACGACTTAAATATTTTATAAAATCAGACTTTTCTACAATATAGTCTTTATCAAATATTCCGCCCCTCATGATATTAAATAAGGTATTAGCGAAATGCCTAATATTTCTTCTTCTGTCATTTGAGAGTTGAATACCATCAGAAGAAGCCACAAGCTTATAGAGCTCATTAGATGATTTAAGAATCTCTTGATTTATATCATTGATTATATTTTTGCTTACAGATAAATCATTTTTTAGTCTTAAAATATCTGTAGAAGATTTACTAATATCAGCTGCAAGCACCCAATCTTTCTTCTGTCCACTTTTTAATGTTAAAAATGATTGAATAAAATAAGCACCCTTTTCAGCTTTTACATCAGTCTCCTCAACTACATTGAAGCCTTTTCTAAATTTATCTAACTGAAGAGATGATAAAAGTATTTTATTTTCTTTAAGGCCAAGATGAAAAACTACATTTGATTTTAAAGCCTCGCTTGGCTCAGCTCTATCAACAATAGTTGCACTTAACGCAAAAATGCCAATTTTTGAGTTTCTATCTAATTCATTTCTCTTATAAGCGTCAGCTAGATTACTTGTATTGTTTTGAATGCCCTCATCAAGACCCCAAGGTAGAATATTCTGGATACCGTCAAGCAATGTAACTGAAATATCTTCGTTATTTAGATTTTTTATCGAAGATGTTTTTATAAACCCATATTTATCACATGTCGTCCATTGATATGAAAACTTAAGCCCTAGATTATTATTAATCTCTTCAAAAATTACCTTATTACCTCTTAAATTTTTATAAAGGTTTCTTTTATTTTGATACACAAAATCAGACGTTTTTGTAAAAGGCTCCCAAAGATAATCCCTATTTCCTTTGTGCACATGAAATATAGATTTACTTCCTGTTATCTCATAAGACTCAGTAATTTTATCATCAGTGTAATAGGGAAATAATGCATTATTACTGTCTTTTCTTCCGGCACTAAGAGCACCTGTTGATGAAATGAAAAGCCAATGATCATAAGCACTAACAATGCTCATAAAAAATGGTCTCATCTTATTGACGTTTGAAATCTTGTAGAAGTTCTCATCATTTATAACAACCTCTTTTCCCTCGATAGTTAATTCAGATGCATTTATTAAGCTATCCCCAAGATACAGATCTTTTCGGTTTGTCATAATTTGTTATGCCTTATTAATTATTTTTTTATAAAAGTTAAGATTGCCGTGAAGACAGGCGTGTTCTTTTTTTACAACGCCAATCTTAATCATCTCAAGAATTTGCAGATGTACTAGTTTTTTATCACCATAAAAATATTCAATGAACTTATCTTTATCCATAATTTTAAGAATTGACCTTATAAGACCGCCTGCAATATAAACGCCTCGACCTGATATAAAAGTTAATGCCATATCTGAAATTGTCTCAGCTAAAGATTTAATAAACCCATCTATAACAAGATTGGCCATATCATCATCAGAGCCATAACGAGCAACTATATCTTCAGAAGTCATTATAACTCCTGTCTTGTATTCATAAATTCTAGAAATAGCCTTACCAGACAATACATCTTCGAGTGTTCTAAAATGATCATCATTGTTAATAGAATAGTTTTTTAAAAGTGCCTTTGTGAGGCCAGTAGTATTTCCAATTTCAGTTGGAGTAACTTTGTCATCACCAATTAGTAATGCGGCACCAAGACCAGTGCCTGGTCCAATAAAAAAACTATTACCATTAAACTCAGTGCCATCTTTTATTAGAGATATATCCTTTTCATCAAAAGCTGCCAGGCTATGCCCAATAGATTCCCAATCATTAAGTAAATAACATCTTTTAAAATTAAATGAGTCTTGTATATCTTTTTCGTTGATAGAGAAATCTCTATTAGTCATAGTAATTGAGCCATTAATTTTTGGTCCAGCTACAGATATAACTAAGCTATCAACGTCTTCACCTTCAGTAAGATTTTTTAAAATATCATTAAACCCTTTAATACAAGAAAGTTTAATTTTATTTGTATCATTAAGTGAAGATAGATCGCCGTCAGAATAAGCATATCGTAAGTTTGTTCCACCAATGTCTATTAATAGTACTTTACTCATAATTTTCTGATGATATTTTGCAAGTATTATATCCCTTGTTGTTAATATATTTAACTGAATGGATATCAACTACCCAATTTCCTTCGGTTGCAATTAAGGCTCTAGTAGTTATTGATGAAAGGTCAAAGTTATTAACCTGAAGGCAGGCTAGAGGTATCTCAATAGCTTGCCATGCATTCAAAGTATTATTTATAAGAATATTTGATAGATCAAAGGATTGATAACAAACATCGGAGTTGGTGTTGTAAGTACTTTCTTGAGTCTTAGAGCAGCCAATACTAAAGCTAATTTTTTTATCAGATATTATCTTTGGCCTAACGATAAGTTGAATTGCGCCTTGATTCATATAAGTTAAGTCTTCATTTTGTCCGCTAGCGATTTGCCAAGATTTATATGAATTCTGATCACCAAAATCTATTGTCTTTGCGTCATCTTGTTTTTTAAAATCAAATTTGCTGATAGCAATACCAGACTTTAAGTGTTCGAATATATCAGAGCTAATTCCTTCATATGCGGTTTCATTTGTATTAGTGTCAAAATAAGATATTACTTCTCTATAGGAAGGGTATGCAGAACCAACAAACAAAGTAATTTCAGAGGCTTCCGGGATGGCATCTTCAATATTAATTGTATCTATGAATGTATTATCTTTATAAGTAAGGCCGTATTTATATTCAAATAATGGGTCATAGTCTTCATCACCAAAATTTAGTTCATATTGAGATGAAATTTTTGGCCAAGAATAAGACAGTCTTCCTTTAAAGTCATGAGATATATTATTTTCTTTATCAGTAAAAATGACATCTGTTACTCCCTCTATTGCAGATCCTGGGAGCCATAACTGCACAAAAGCATCTGATAAATTTAGTTCCTCATTAATAATAAGTGGTCGGCCTGAAATAAATAAAGAAACTGAAGAAATTTTTTGGTTATTAATATCTTCCATGTAGTTTTTAAAATATTTATCCTGGTTTTCATAAAAAAGATTGTTTCTATCACCATCCCCTTCAGCGTATGGATCTTCTCCGTATACAAATATAACGAGATCTGGCTTTTTGTTATAAAGTGCATTACTCGAAAACTCTACAGTGCTTCCAATGGACTCTGCTTTTAATTTAATTGCATCAAAAATGCTGAGTGAGTTGGGGAATTCATCATTAGTGTTTTCCCTACCCTGCCAAGTGATTGTCCATCCACCCATATGTTTTGTGATCTTGTTTGCTGATTGACCAATAACTAAAATGTGCTTATTTGATGTTATTGGAAGTGTTTTGTTATTGTTTTTAAGCAGAACAATTGACTCTCTTACTGCTTGCCTTGCTATATCCTTATGACTAGCATCACCAATATAATTAAAAGGATATTCATGCGGCTTTCTTCCATCAAACATACCCAAGAGGTATTTCACAGATAATATATTTTTTACAGCTTGATTTAACCTTTCTTCCGAAATAATACCTTCCTTAACTTGCCTTAGGGTATTTGAATAAAGAAGCTTCCATTCGTCTGGAGCCATAAAAATATCTACTCCAGCATTAAATGATTCAGGACAGCTTTCTTTTGAACAACCAGGAACTTGCCCATGGCCATTCCAGTCTCCAACAACAAGACCTCTAAACCCCATTTGATCGCGAAGGATATTATTTAATAGATACTCACTTCCATGAGCTTTCTGGCCATTCCATGAATTAAAGCTGGCCATAACAGTTTGAATACATGAGTTAATTGCATCGAAGTATGGTCTGCCATGAATTTCCTTTAACTTTTGTTCACTAATAATTGTGTTACCTTGATCTACACCATTTTTTGTACCACCATCCCCTAAAAAGTGTTTTGCAGTTGCTAAAACATGGTTGTCGTCTAGGAATTCATCTCCCTCTCCTTGAAGCCCGTTAATCATTGCTTTTCCAAGTAATGATACAAGCTGAGGATTCTCTGAGTATCCTTCATAGGTTCTTCCCCATAAATCATTTTGTGGAACTGCTATTGTAGGAGCAAATGTCCAGGGTATTCCTGTAGAAAGAACTTCTTTAGCTACCGCATCTCCAATACTCTCAATAAGATCAGGATTCATTGTTGAACCAAGGCCTATATTATGTGGAAAAATTGTTGCCCCAATAACATTGTTATGGCCATGAACTGCATCTGTACCCCATAAAATGGGTATTAATGTCCCATCAACAACGGGTGATGCTTCATAATAGGCTCTACTTAGTTCTTTCCAATCATTTATAGAACTATTCTTATTTTTATTAGGGAATTTACCGCCACCATTTAAAAATGTACCTAATTGATAAGCTTTAGCTTCAGCTGGAGTAACCTCATCAATATCTGGCATTATTATTTGCCCAACCTTCTGCTCTAAGGTCATTTTTTTTAATAAATTATTTATTAGGTTGTAATCTATAGAAACTATGCATGAATTTGTATTTGACCAATCTACAGAATTATTAAGTGAGTTTTCTGATTGCAGCGTCTCTTTGCTGCAAGAAGAAGTGAGCAAGATACTTAAAATAAATATACTTTTTTTCATATGCATAACTGTTAGCCAAATATCCCATAAATTAAAGCAAGGACACTTACAATAATTACAGCGTTAACATTAAATGATTTCGAAGTACTGAAATCTATGCCTTTTAAATCAATAGCTTTTGGTTGATCTTGATACCCCTGAATTAAAGAGGTTATATAACATCCAAATGCTGAAGCAAAAAATACAATACCCATTCTATGTATGTATGAAAAATCAGGAAGGAGATTTAGCATTGCTGCAGATAATATAAGTGATGACATGGCTGCAACTAGTACTGATAGAGTTGTTGCTTTTTTCCAAAATAGAGCTACCAAGAATATTACTAATATTCCAGGTGTAAATAAACCTGTAAAGTTTTGTATGAACTGAAAAATAGAATCAAAACTGCCAAGGAGAGGTTGTGCCACTATTACTGCTGTTACTAATGATATAACTACTGCTTTTCTACCTGTGCTAATTAATTTAGCTTGAGAAGGCTCTTTACTTGAGAAGGTTTTATATATATCCATTGTAAATATAGTACTAATACTATTTGTCATAGATGCTAGCGATGAGACTATTGCTGCGATAAGTGCTGCAAAGGTGAGCCCTAAAAGCCCATTTGGTAAAAGAGACATCATTGTAGGGTATGCTTGATCAGATTTTTCTAAAACTGGAAATAACATAGCAGCACAGATGCCAGGTAAAACTATTACTAGTGGCATTAAAAGCTTTAAATATGCTGCAAACATTACGCCCTTTTGTGCTTCCTTAATAGATTTTGCTCCTAAAGCTCTTTGAGTAATGTATTGATTAAACCCCCAATATGCAAAATGACCTATCCAAACTCCAGCACCAATTAAAATCCATATACCTGGAAGGTTTTGATATGAAGGATTATCTGGGGATAAGATCATATCAAATTTATCAGGTAGTTCTGTGTATACAATGCTTAAGCCTTCTATCACGCCTTGACCTTGAGATATCTTACCTAAGGCTATAAAAGATACTGCCAACCCTCCAAAAATTAATAGAACCACTTGAACTATGTCTGTCATGGCTACAGCCTTAAGACCTCCTGATAGTGAATAAGCAAGAGATAGAATAGCTAAAATAATTAGTCCATGGAGAAGCGATAGCCCTGTCAGAGTATTTATAGCTAAAGATCCTAGCCATAAAACAGTAGTTAAATTAATAAACACATAAACCGTTAACCAAAAGAATGACAAAACAAGGCTTACTCTTTTATCAAATCTTTGCTCTAAAAATTGAGGCATTGTATATATTTTTTTTTCTAAAAATAATGGTAAAAAGAATTTGGCCATTACTATCAATGCTATTGCTGCTGTAAGCTCCCAAACAGCTATCGCCATTCCAACTACAAAGCCTTGCCCTGACATTCCTATAATTTGTTCTGCAGAGATATTCGCAGCAATTAAAGATGCACCAATTGCCCACCACGGCAAGGATCTTCCTGCTAAAAAATAATCTTCTGCACTTCGCTCTTGACCAGCCTCCTTTCTAGATACATATGTTGCTAAGCCAATTATGCCAACGCAATATAATCCTACAATTATCCAATCTAATGTATTAAACATATCCTCTCCAAAATATGGTTTTAAAGTTTGCTTGTTAGTATTTTAAAATTTTTAAGCCTTTGAGTAATCTCATTCCATAGCTTTTCTTCAATAAGATTGCTAGGAATCATTGATGATGATCCTATAGCAATAACATTTAAAAGGTTCAAATAATTACTCATATTAGTTTCAGTAATCCCGCCTGTTGGTATAAATGTTATATCTGGAAAAACTGATTTGTAAGCATTGATTCTATCTACACCGCCAGAAAGCTCAGCAGGAAAGAATTTCAATATTTTGTGACCAGCTTCAGAAGCCTGCATTATTTCTGAAGGTGTCTGAATTCCAGGAATTAATAATATATTTTTTTGATTAGCATAATTTGATAGGATTGATGAAAAGCCAGGGGTAATAATAAATGATGCGCCTGACTCAACTGCTAGATCAATATCTTTTATATTTCTGACAGTCCCTACACCAAGTTTGATTTCAGGGTAATCATTAAAATATTTTAAAATATTTCTAACTTTTTTGTCTCTCAGCGTAACTTCAATAATTGGAACTTCAGCAACTTTCAAACTGTTACAAATTCCTGACACCTCTTCTTCTGAAACTAAAGTACCCAAAGGAATAGTTTTTAAGTTTTCTATGAGTTGAATTACATCCATTAGAATACAGATGCTCCAGATTCAACAGATTGAACACTATTTCTAAATGATTTAAACAATTCTCTGCCAACGCCTTCAGAGTTACTGGGAGCTCTATATAAATCTCTTTCCTCTAAAATTTTTTGATCAACTTGAAGCTCAAAAGTACCATTATTTATATCTATTTTAATGTCATCATTATTCATAATTCTACCAATGACTCCACCGGCATTTGCTTCAGGTGAAATATGAATTACCGCAGGAATGCTTCCAGAGGCGCCAGACATTCTTCCATCGGTTAAAATAGCAACTGTGTAACCTTTTGACTGTAAAACATTTAGAGGAGAAGTTAGCTTATGAAGCTCAGGCATACCGTTAGCTGAAGGCCCTTGACCTCTCACAACAATAATACAATCTTTGTTTAATTCCCCAAGTCCAAAAGCTTCGAGAACATCTTCTTGGCTATTAAAAACAAGGGCATGACCCTCAATGCAAGAAACTGATGATTTTAAAGAGGATGTTTTTATTATTCCTCGTCCAATATTACCTTCCATCAATTTAAGTCCGCCAGTCTTATTGAATGGATTATTTGTATCTCTAATTATAGTTTGATCTAAAATTTTAGATGGTGTTTCCCAAACTAGTTCATTATTTACTATTTCAATCTTATTTCTATAAATATTTAGATCATTTCCAATTAAAGTTTCTACATCAGAAAATAAATAACCTCCATCTAAAAGAGAGCCGATAAAAGCTGCAACGCCTCCAGCTTCATGAAATTCATTTACATCTGCTTTCCCATTTGGGTACACATCAGTAATAGTTGGTACTATAGAAGATAGTTCATTCATATCTTCTAAGGTAATTCTATAGCCTCCAGCTTCAGCCATTGCTATTAAATGAATGGTTAAGTTTGTTGAGCCTCCACTTGCTATCAAACCAATCATTCCATTAACCCAACTTTTAGAAGTAAGCATTTCACCTGTCTTCATTCCACTATTCTTCAAATCAAGAACAGCCTGAACAGTTCTGTCGATAATTAGCTGTCTTTCTGCAGATTCAGGCGAAACAAATGACGAACTTGGAAGTTGTAAGCCCATTACTTCCATAATAAGTTGGTTTGTATTTGCAGTTCCATAAAATGTGCATGTTCCAGATGAGTGATAAGCAGCTTGCTCTGTGCTTATTAAAGTAGATCTATCCACCTCTCCGTTAGCAAATTTTTTACGAACCTCGTTTTTATCAGAATTAGAAATACCAGTTGGCATAGGTCCTGCTGGAATAAATGCTAATGGCAAATGCCCAAAACTTAATGAACCAATTACCATACCAGGTACTATTTTGTCACAAACACCTAAGCAGATTGCAGCATCAAAAACATTGTGAGAAAGACCTACGGCTGTTGATAAAGCAATAACATCTCTGCTAAATAGAGACAGCTCCATCCCTGGCTCTCCTTGGGTAATGCCATCACACATTGCAGGAACGCCACCCGCAACTCTAGCAATTGCGTTTCTTTTTAATGATGATTCTTTAATTACATCTGGGTAGTCTTTGAGAGGTGCATGAGCAGACAACATATCGTTATATGCAGAAATGATACCTATAACATCAGCGCCATCAGCAGCATCTCCTTGTTGAGCTTTGTCACATGAAGCAAATGCATGGGCAATATTACTACATCCCATATTTTTTCTAGCAGACTGGCTGTGCTCAGAAGCTAGATTTATTTTATTAAGATAATCAGATCTTAATGTTTTACTTCTATCTTCGATTCTTTTTTGAATTTCAATAATTTTACTATTCATTTTTATTTCTTATTTCCGTTTTTCCAAGACCTATATTCTCTTTTTAATAAAAGATCTGAATTTGATGGGCCCCAGCTACCAGAAATATAGTCTTCCATTGGAACATCTTCTGATTTCCATAAATTAATAATATTATCTATCCAAGACCAAGAAGCTTCTACTTCATCTCTTCTAACAAATAGTGCAGTATTTCCTTTTATGACATCTAAAAGTAATCTCTCATAACAGTCTTGATGACCAATTTCATTATAATCATGGAGATTTAAATCTAGAGGGAGTTCCTGGAGATCAAAACCAGTTACATCAGGTTTCTTTGTATTTAACTTTAAATCAATGCCTTCATCTGGATGAATTCTAAGAACTAGTTGATTGGGAGCTAGAGACTTTTGATCAGAAAAAATATTATGTGGTACATTTTTATATCTGACTACAATTTCAGAGGACTTTGATTCCATTCGCTTTCCAGTTCTTATGTAAAATGGAACCCCAGCCCAACGCCAATTATTGATAGCAACCTTAAGAGCAACAAAAGTTTCAGTATTTTTTAGTGAATCTACTCCATCTTCATCTTGATAAGAGCAAGCTGTCTCACCCTTTGAAATACCATCAGTATATTGAGCTCGAACGGAGTCAATCTTAATATTATCTTTATTAAAAGACTGTAAAGATTTAAGCACTTTTAATTTTTCATCTCTAACTGATTCACTGCTAATAGAAACCGGGGGTTCCATAGTAATAAGACAAAGTATTTGAAGTAAATGATTCTGTACCATATCCCTTAAGGCACCAGTATCATCATAGTAATCTCCTCTACCCTCAACACCTAAATCTTCTGCAACAGTTATCTGAATATGATCAATAGCAGCATTAGACCAACTTCTCTCAAAAATTGTGTTTCCAAATCTCAAAGCTAATAAGTTTTGAACAGCCTCTTTACCTAAATAATGATCAATTCTATATATTTGATGCTCTTCAAACCCTTGAGCTAAAGAGTTATTTATATCATTGGAGGTTTCTAAATTAGTTCCAAGCGGTTTTTCAACAACAACTCTGCAGTTCTTATTGACCAAGTTATAAGATTTCAGATTATTTGATATTGTTTTGTATAAAAATGGAGGGGTGGCTAAATAGAGAATAACTGATCTTTCTTGTGGTAATTTTTGAAAATTAATCCAATCATTTTTAGAATTGATATCTAATTTTATGTATTGCAATCTTTTAGAAAATATTGCCCATGAATCGGCATGATCATCAAAGCCATGGAAGTATTTAGATAATGATTCCTTAACCATAGAAATATAATCATCTGTGGAAATATCTTTTGAGCCAATGCCTACTATTTCACTTTCTTCATCAAAAGTAGATAAAATTTCTTGTCGAAACATTGCAGGAAGCAACTTTCTATTTGATAGGTCTCCAGTACCACCAAATAAATATAAAGAAAATGTGTTAAGTGTCATGGAAGACTTCCTCTAAAAATTGAGTTTTATTAAGTTGATTTGATAGCTCAGAAATAAATTTAGCAGCATAGGCTCCATTTACCACTCTATGGTCATAAGATAATGAAACTGGCATTTGTTTAGATTCTTTTAACTGCCCATCTTCCATGGACAAATGATCAAAAGTTTTCGACAGACCTAATATTCCAACTTCAGGCGGATTAATAATTGGTGTGAAATACTTGCCTCCAATTCCACTTAGGGACGAGATTGTAAAAGTCGCACCCTTAAGTTGATCAACTTTTAATTTTCTATTTTTTGCAAGTTTGGCTAATTTAAATACTTCTTCTGATATTTCGAGGATAGATTTTTCTTGAGTATTTTTAATATTTGGAACAATTAAACCATCTGGTGTATCAACTGCTATCCCGATATTAAAGTAACTTTTTTGAACAATGCTTAATAGATCTGCTGTTAAAGATGTATTCATTATTGGATAGAGTTTTAATGTTTCAACAGTTGCTTTAATGATATATGCAAGAGGAGAAACTTTAAGACCATGTTCTTTATTAAGCTTCTTCCTCAAATCTAAAAGACTTGTTATATCAGCATCATCGTGCTGTGTAACATGAGGTATATTAATCCATGAGGTGTGAAGATTTTTAGAAGCAGTTTTTTGAAATTTAGATAATTTATCGATCTTCACTTCACCCCATTTAGAATAGTCAACATCTGGCTGTGTTTGTTGAAATCCTGATTGAGTATTGTTATTTAACCTATTGGCTACATAAGAATGAAGATCCTCTTTTAAGATTCTTCCTCTTGGCCCACTCCCCTTAACCTCATTAAGATTAATTCCAAATTCTCGAGCAAGTTTTCTTGTGGCAGGGCCAGAATGAATCGAGCTATTTTGATAATTGGTAGATTGAGTTGTTGTATTGTGTATTTTGGTTTCTGTTTTTACAGCTAACTTATTTTCTTCTATATCTTTTATAGGATCAGGTAACTTATTAGATTCTATTTTTTCATCAATATTTTTATTCTGATGAATTGTCTCAATATCAACAAAAGGCATTCCAGTTTTTGCCATGTCTCCAACAGATACCTTAATATTTTTAACAATTCCATCCACTGATGCTGGTATTTCCATTGCAGCTTTATCTGTCTCAAGTACCATTATAGGATCCTCAGATTCTACTTTCTGACCAACTTCAACACATATTTCAATAACCTCTGCCTCTTCTACTTCTCCGAGATCAGGTATGTTAGGTGATATTAGGTTAACTTCTTCTGAAATGACTTTGAGATTTTCTGTTTTATTACTATCTATAATTTCTTTGTTATTAACAGATACTTCTTCGGTGGGCTGTTCCTGTTGCATAACCTCTATATCAACAAAAGGCATACCAGTTTTTGCCATATCTCCAACTGAGACCTTGATAGCTTTAATAATTCCATCCACTGATGCTGGTATTTCCATAGCAGCCTTATCTGTCTCAAGTACCATTATAGGATCCTCAGATTCTACTTTCTGACCAACTTCAACACATATTTCAATAACCTCTGCCTCTTCTACTTCTCCGAGATCAGGTATGTTTATTGTTGATGAGTCTACCATTAAGCTTCCCAGGGATTAATTTTTGCTGAATCAATACCAATATCTTTGTATATTTTATCTAAGGTAGACTTTTCAAGATTTCCATTTTTATATAAAGAATATGCAGATGCTCTAACAATACTATTTGCATCTATCTCAAAGAACTCTCTTAACATTTCTCTCGAATCACTTCGTCCAAAACCGTCTGTACCTAAGACCGTAAAATCTTCATTAATGTAAGGTCTTATTTGATCTGCATATGAGCGCATATAATCTGTTGAAGCAACTACAGGAATAGGATTATCACTAAAACATTCCTCAACATAAGATTTTTTTTCATTTGAGTTTGGGTTTAGTTGGTTAAATCTTTCAACCTCCATTCCATCTTTTCGTAATAAATTAAAACTAGTCACACTCCAAACTTCAGATTCTATTTTATAGTTTGATAGTATTTCTTTTGCTTTAATAGATTCTCTTAATATTGAACCAGAACCTAGTAGCCTTATTTTTGGTTTGTTTGAGCCCAGGATTTTATACATTCCTTTAATAATTCCCTCTTCTGAACCTTTGGGCATTGATGGGTGTTCATAATTTTCATTAGTTGTTGTGATGTAATAAAAATAATTCTCTTGATCAACATACATTTTCTGTATTCCATCTTTAATAATTACAGCGACTTCATAAGAGAATGCAGGATCATATGACAGACAGTTAGGAATTGTTGAGGATAGAATATGGCTATGTCCATCTTGGTGCTGTAATCCTTCTCCATTTAGTGTGGTTCTGCCTGAAGTTGCTCCAATTAAAAAGCCTTTAGCCTGGGCATCTCCAGCAGCCCATGCTAAGTCATGAATTCTTTGAAAACCAAACATTGAGTAGAATAGGTAAAAAGGTATCATTGGATAATCATAGTTAGAATAAGCTGTTGCTAAAGCAGACCATGCTGAGAAAGCGCCTGCTTCTGTAATGCCTTCTTCAAGCATCACACCTTCTTTAGATTCCTTGTACCACATTACTTTATCTGCATCCTCAGGCTCATAATTTTGACCCGCTGATGAATATATTCCTACCTGTCTAAATAAAGCTTCCATTCCAAATGTGCGAGCTTCGTCAGGTACTATTGGAACTATTCTTTTTCCAATTTCTTTATCTTTAAGTAAATCAGTAAGAACTCTTACCGTCGCCATAGTAGTTGAAATTTTTCTTTCGCCAGTTCCTTCATATAGCTTAATAAAAGCTGAATCATTTGGTG
>ERZ1047985.937-NODE-937-length-21182-cov-7.204478_pt1 | contig 21182 bp, 20 predicted proteins | sample MGYA00383097_ERZ1047985 | MGnify/ENA primary metagenome ERZ1047985 (study PRJEB29581, sample SAMEA5548367) | metagenome | biome: marine; feature: coastal; material: water | depth 50 m | study: Short-term variability in the microbial, nano- and picoplankton...
ACTAAAGTCTTTATGCATGGCCCCTAGATCGCCTGTAAGAAACCATTCATCCTGAAACTTGGCATTGGTTTCATCTGGAGCGTTTAGATAGCCCAGCATTAGCCCAGGGTCGCGTGAAGAGATTGCAATTTGACCGACGTCGCCAATCGGAACCGGTCCATCTGGACCTACGATTGCTACGCGCCTGCCAGTTTGCGGGTGACCTAGTCGATCTGTCATTGGCGAGGTTGGCGAGGCACTTATGAAGGTTGAGCACTCGGACATTCCAAAAGCCTCGTGTAAATGCAATCCTGTCGCGTGTTGCCATAGATCTCGAATGTTTTCCGAAAGCTTCTCTCCAGCACAAAGGCCGTGTCGAAGTTTTGGAAATTTCGACTCTTGGCCTGACGAAAGTATTTGCCGATACACGCCCGGAGCTGCAGCGAAAATGGATACCTCATGCTGTTTAAGAAGATCGGGCAATGCAGAAACCGCTGTGCCATCTCGCAAAATCAAAGACGTTGCCCCTACAGACCATGGATCAAGTAGCCCAGTTCCGAGAGTAAATGACCAATTGAATGCACCAGCATGAAGCAGGCGATCACTTGCCGAAATGCCGTACCAATCTCTCCACATCATTTGACGCGCCCAAATCGCCCGGTGCGCGTGGGCGACAGGCCTTTGTTTCCCTGAGGTTCCTGAAGTGAACAAGACATACGCTAAGCGCTTTGGATCACCCAACTGGAAGTCAGCAGGCGGCAGCATTCGAAAGTCGTGAAGATCATCGGTAGAAAGATACTTGCAGGCAAAATCCTTTGGGCAATCGACGTTCGGGTCAAATAGCACTCCGTCGGGTTCGACCATCGTGAAAATCTTTGCGACTTCGGCACCAGTTAATTGGGAAGACGTCGGGATTGGAACCAGGCCAACGGCAATGGCACCAAGATAGGCAATCGGAAAATCTACTGTATTCCCCAACCGCATCAGCACTCGTTGGCCAGGTTTTAACCCGCTGGCCAATAGCCCGTTGCCTGTCCCTAAAACTGCGGACTTCAACTCTGCGTAGGTCCATAGGCTTGATCCTGACAAGCCAAGAACCGCCAAAGCAGTTTTATTTGGCGTGTCGTCTGCATGCTGCAAAACATACTGCGCCAGATTGAAATCATTGGGGCAAGGAGGCAGGGCGCCCTGATCAAAAACAGATAGCATAAGCCGTTGCTAGGGGGGCTTGTCGCCAGTTGCAAGTTCATGCTGCGCCTTTTAAAACCCGCTCATGGATGAAAAAAACCCAAAATCGCTGATCTCAATCGCGCGCTCTGAAAGCGAAGACGAAACCATTGAACCGTTGAACTTGGGCGAACGCGTACGAGATCTTCGCAAAGAGCGTAACTGGACACTAGAGCAAGCGGCAAACCATGCAGGTCTTGCGCGATCCACTTTGTCCAAAATTGAAAACGGCCAAATGTCACCGACGTATGACGCTCTCAAAAAGCTGGCTCTTGGGCTTGAAATTTCTGTGCCGCAATTGTTCACGCCACCGGTGCGGGATCAAATAAACGGTCGTATGGCCATTACACGTAGCGATGCGGGCAGCAATCATGCCACAACGACATACGAACACGAGCTTCTTGCAGAAAGCCTGACGAAGAAAAAAATGCTGCCTTATCGGGCGCGTATTCGGGCACGAAGCATTGAAGAATTTGATGGATGGGTGCGCCACGACGGAGAAGAATTCTTATTGGTGCTAACGGGTGTGATCCGTCTTTTCACCGAATTCTATGAGCCAATCGAAATGCGCCGAGGTGACAGCGCCTACTACGACGCTGCCATGGGCCACAATGTGATTTCAGTAAGCTCAGAGGATGCCAACATCCTCTGGGTTACCGCGTTGAATTGATTACTTGAACCAATTGCCGATTGTTTGAACGGTACCTTTTGCAGCGCCGCCTATTGTGCCTGCAGCCATGTTTGCTGGTGTACACGCTGAAAGGCCGATCACGACCGCGATAAGTGCGACTTTACGCATTTTTAGAACCATCCCTGAATTGTGCGGGCACCACCTGAAACATCGCGGCCAAGGCCTTCGACGGTCGAACATGCTGAAAGTGACAGTATGCAAGTTAGCAGTAAGAAAAATTTACGCATGGCGGAACCCTGTTGATTGTTGAAGCTTATCTCCAATAGCCAAAGTGATTAATGCAACAATCAGTCCACGGCAAGCTGATCCAAGTGATTCTCTGATTTGAGTGGGCCCTCGGTCGACTCATCCAACCAACAGATCAAGACCAGGTAGCTTTGCTGAACAGCCCTAGCATTTGATCGCGCGCAGAACCGGAAGGCTGTACGATCAAGACCTGTCCAGCGCGGCTACATTCAGTGGGGCTACCACAAAACCATACCAACCCTATGCCACGAAAGTCGGACAAATGTTAATATCGACGCGCAACTCATTCAAATTGCGACCCTTATTTTTGGAAACCCATTGGTTCCAAAGTGGACACAATCCAAAGATTAACACTTTAAGCTTGGACCTTTGGATTGAATTGAGTATAAATGACCTACTGCTCGATAGGTTTCTTGCCTGTATGAAACCTGCCTCAATAACTTTACGCCGGCCTTGTGCCGGCGTTTTTTTGTCCAAATTTCCCTTTTTGTCATCTCGCCTTTTGCAGGTGCAGCATGTTATTTTATTGGCAATCAGATGCATTGGAGGCAGGGAATGACGCTTAAAGGCAAGACCGCAGTAATCACAGGTTCAAACTCGGGAATCGGTTTAGGGATCGCGCGTGAAATAGCGAAAGCTGGGGCAAATGTGATTCTCAATTCATTCACGGATTCGCAAGATGATCACCAGCTTGCCAAGTCGATCGCTGACGAGTTCAACGTTTCCGCCAGATACATTCGTGCAGATATGTCTGATCCTAACGATTGTCGCGCATTGGTAACGCAGGCTGGGACCTGCGATATCCTGATCAATAACGCAGGAATTCAGCATGTTGCACCGGTTGACGAGTTCCCCGTAGATAAATGGAACGCTATTATTGCGATCAACCTCAGCTCAGCCTTTCATACCACGGCCGCTGCTTTGCCGATGATGCGCAAAGCGGGTTGGGGCAGGGTTGTTAATATTGCTTCGGCCCATGGTTTGACCGCCTCGCCTTATAAGTCCGCCTACATCGCTGCAAAGCACGGTGTTGTCGGTCTAACCAAAACTGTTGCTCTTGAAACGGCAGAAGAGCCTATTACGGCAAACGCAATTTGTCCGGGTTACGTCCTAACGCCATTGGTCGAAGCGCAAATTCCTGATCAAATGAAAGCACATGACATGGAGCGTGACGAGGTTGTTAAGAAAGTCATGCTCGCCCGTCAGCCATCGCGCGAGTTTGCCACGGTTGAGCAATTGGGCGGAACGACAGCATTCTTGTGCTCAGATGCAGCAGCGCAAATCACTGGAACTACAATAAGCATTGATGGCGGCTGGACGGCTCTCTAAGCAGAATTGTCTTCAGTGATCGGTTCATCCGAAGACTCACCCATATTCGGATAAACGAGGCCCGCCGAGATCACCAGCTTGGCAGCTTCTTCCACCGACATGTCGAGTTCGATGACGTCTTCCTTCGGAAAAAACAGAAGAAAGCCCGAAGTGGGGTTTGGCGTTGTGGGGACGAAGACGCTTAGAATGGTGCCGTTGTCGCCCGCTTCTTTTGCCACTTCACCTTTTGCTTCGGTTGAGATGAAGCCAATGGCCCAAATGCCCTTGCGTGGATATTGAATTAGACAGGCTTTTTCGAAGCTTCGGTCCGTTTGTGCAAAAACCGTTTCCGCGATTTGCTTTACACCTGAATAGATCGACCGAACGACCGGCATTCGGACGACAAGACCTTCGGCGAAACTGATAAGCGATCGCCCCATGATGCCCTTGGCAATCCACCCCACAATCACGGTGAAAATCAGGAAGATTATCAAACCATACCCGCGCAGATTAATGCCTGTGTATTCGCCGGGACTAAAGTCACCGGGAACCAGCGGTAACACGACTGAATCAATCCAGCCGATAACTGACCAAATCAGCCAAATTGTCATCGCGACCGGCGCGATAACGACAAGACCTGTAAGAAAGCTCGACCGAAGCCGAGAGATCAGGCCAGGGCGCTTTGGTTTCATTTCGTCAAAAGGAGTGGTCATAATGTTCGCTCAATGGTTTCTCGCGCACTATATGGCGGCTAGAAACGGTCACACAATATCACTTTGATACAAAGAAACGTCCAAAACCGACTTTAACCCATCTCAATTGCAATTTGTGATGCCAAACGCGCATTATTGAGGACAAGTTGAATGTTGGCTTCGAGAGATTTCCCGTCGGTCAGTTCAAAAATGCGCTGCAAAAGAAATGGCGTCACGGCTTTCCCTTGGATGTTTGAGGTCTCTGCCTCGGACAATGCTTTCGAAATAATCGGACCAATTACATCTTCCAAAATCTCTGCATGCGCAGGGATTGGATTGCACACCAGATGACCGCCCGGAACACCCAAGGCTTTGCGCAGCTTCGCAGCATCGGCGATTTCTGCGCCGGAATCCAAGCGGATCGGCGCAGGGTGAGGTGACGTTGCAGACCAAAACGCAGGCAGCTGGTCTTGACCAAATGCAATGACGGGAACGCCCAACGTCTCAAGAACCTCCCAAGTTTTTGGCAAGTCCAAAATCGCCTTTGCACCTGCGGCCACAACAATCACATCCGTCTGGGCAAGCTCCTGCAAGTCTGCTGAAATATCAAAGCTATCCTCTGCGCCGCTATGAACTCCGCCAATCCCTCCAGTTGCAAAGACATGAATTCCAGCCGCCTTTGCTGCAATCATTGTTGCCGCAACGGTCGTAGCACCGGTTTCACCCTTGGCAATACACGCAGCCAGATCCGCCCGAGAAAGCTTTGAGACGTTCTTAGCTTGCGCAAGATCGGTCAGTTCATCGTCCGACAACCCAATGTGAAGCTGGCCATATAGTACGGCAATCGTTGCCGGAATCGCGCCTGATTTGCGAACTTCATCCTCAACCAGACGTGCTGTTTCCAAATTCTGGGGAAATGGCATGCCGTGGGTAATGATTGTGCTTTCAAGCGCAACAATAGGTGCGTTTCTTTGCAGTGCTGCAGCTATCTCGTCCGAATAATGCAGTGTGATCATGCACCAATATCTCCTGAAACGTAGGTTGCGGCGGCATCTAGAGCAGCTTGTAGCGACTGCGTGCGGTTGAGACCACGCAATTCTGCTGTGATGTGAGCAGCCATAAACGTGTCCCCAGCTCCGGTAATTCTTGTCACAAGCACTTCGGGCGGCTGCAATGAAATCAACCCGTCATGCTGACCGTCACAAGTCATGCTTCCTCCACTGGTCACCAGCACTCTGGATGCGCCCCTTGAGAGCAATCCCTCGGCTGCTTCTTCAGAGGTTTTGAAAGACTCACGGCAGATCAAACCCGCTTCTTCAAGGTTCACGTATAGCGTTGCGCCTTTATGACCAAGCAACGGCACGAGCCTTTCTGCTTTCCCCGGTGACGCGGGGGCGACTCGTAGATCGGCGTCGCGAAATTCTTCTAATCCAACGATTTCACGCAAAAGAGATTCAGTTAGGTTCCCGTCCAGCGCAATTACCCCGGAAAACGGCGCTTCAACGCTGCCTAAAGTTCCATCAGAAAGCGACGTCAGTATCTTAGCCCCAGCTTGTTCAAGCGAATGTGCATCAGCAATAGCAGCAATCAGACCGTTTTGACCCTCGATAGCCATATAGATATCAGTTGAAAGATCCGTTGAGCGATATACGTGCTCGGTTACAAGTCCCATTGCCTCACATTCGGCAATCAGCTCGTTTCCCTCAGCGTCATTACCGACAACCGTCAATAGCGCAGGCGTTAGGTCAAATTTTCGAAGCGTCATCGCGATATTTAGCGCAACGCCTCCTGGAAGACGGGTTATACGACCAGGCACATCACTTCCGAGCCGCATCGTAGACGGTGATCTACCAATAACGTCCCACAGAACCGAGCCAATACAGAGAATTTCAGGTAACACTTCGATTTTTCTCACTCAATGCTTTGGAACTGCGAATGTGATGTTTGCCCAAAGTGTTTCCCAATCCACGTCCATACGTTCGAGAAGATTGGGCGAGGGTGCACGAAACACAACAGAATCCAACATATAATCGTGACCTGATTGCACTGGCACGACTACCATTCCTTCTTCATCAGTCGTTAACACAAACTTCGATACAGCGTCCAACTGATCTCGTTCAAAAATCTCAACCAATGCGTTTGGACGCGGTTTAGCCTGATAGAGCAGTTTGAACGAAACGGTGCCACTTGAGTCGGTATAGGGATTTTCCAATGCCACGAACTCAGCTTCGAATCCAAAGGTTTGATCGCTTCCTGAGGCGCCACCGACACCTACCAAAGCTTTCGAAAAACGGGTGTACCCTTCATCAAATTCGTTTGGATTAATCCCCATTGAGGTGTGATCTTCGAGCGCATTACCAAAACCCTTTTTATCGGCAAATGCTTCAAATTTCTCCCATGTCTTGTAGTCTAAGCGTGACGCTTTGGAGACATAGCCAATGACAAGAAGACCTTCGTCAACGTCCCGCAATTGGATTGCGGGTCGACTGCCCAAAAGACCGTCAATTTGACGAAATTCACCACCAGAAAGATACTCAAGTCGCTCAATGCTGCGGGTCGCGTACGCCAGCGATCTGCCCTCAAAATTCTGCCCATTAACAAGAGCGGCGTTTACAGCGCCACCAATTTGCGCTTCAAAGGTTTCGGGCTCAATCCAAAGCTCGTGCGCAAATACACGTGTTGCGTAAAATAGTAAGAATATTAGGGGCAGGGATTTGCGTATCAATTTTGGACTCCACGAGATTTCACGTACGGGCAGGGTCATCAGCTTTGCTCTGCTGTCAATACTCTTTGTCTTTTCCAATTGCCTGAACGCCCATGAAATTGAGCCCGCAGTTGTATCAGTGTCCGTTGAGGGCGACATGCTGAACATTGAGGTTGAGCTTAGCCTTGAAGCCGTTTTGGCCGGATTAGACTTGGGAAGTACCACAGATACCAGCGGTTCTCAGGAAGAAGCAGAGTATACACGATTGCGGGCTATGAGTGTCGACGATCTCACTGCGGTCGCGACAAGCAGCTGGCCATCCATCGGGGATAATTTGTCGTTATTTATCAATAATAAGCCCACCGAAATTAATCTCGTTTCAATTGACGTAACTGAGCTCGAAGACATCGAAATCGCGCGTCTCTCCAGCCTAAAAATGCAGGCTAGGGTGCCAATCTCGGCCAGTGATTTTCAATTTGGATGGGCGTCAGAATTGGGACTGATGGTTTTGCGTCGAACCGACCTTGAAAACGGCTTTGCAGGGTACGTAGAGCCGGGGGAAATATCACCAAGACTGGCTCTTTTTGACGTTGAGCCAGCATCGAATTGGAAAACCTTCGTCGATTTTATACCCGTCGGCTTTGACCACATTGTGCCCAAGGGCTTGGATCACATATTGTTCGTGGTCGGGCTGTTCTTGTTCTCAGTTCAATTTAGGCCATTGCTGTTACAGATATCGGCGTTCACTGTTGCCCACACCATTACTTTGGCCCTGGCGTCATTAGAATTGATCGTTGTTCCCGCCAGTGTAGTTGAACCTTTGATTGCAATATCAATAACTTACGTTGCCGTAGAAAACATTTTCGTAAACAAAATCAGTTTACACCGCCCAGCCATTATTTTCGGATTCGGACTTCTTCATGGGTTGGGGTTTGCATCAGTGCTCGCTGATTTCGGCTTGCCTGGGGCAGGGTTCGTTTCCGCGCTCATAGGGTTTAATCTAGGTGTTGAGATCGGCCAACTCACAGTAATTGCGATCTGCTTCTTTGGATTCGGATACTGGCTTAAAGATCGCACATGGTATCGTTCGCGCGTTGTAGTCCCGCTATCGGTTTTCATTGCGGCGGTTGGTGGATGGTGGGCAATTGAACGCATTTTCCTTAGTTGAGTGACATCGTATCCAAGCAGGTGACCACCCTCTCACAACCGGCACGATAGGCGCATAATCAATATTATGTTGAATTTGCGCAGCGTTAGCCTACGTATTTGTTGCTAAACTGCGTCACATGTGGATGCTTACGGAACGTTCATTACGCAAGCGATTGAAAAATTGCTCATCTATAGGCTTATCAGTGTCATGATATTACCAAGCCTTCTCGAAATTTCCAAAGCTTGTGCCATCGAAGATGTATGGACCATCTACACAAAAATTATGGATAACTATGGCTTTGACCGGATAATCTACGGACGCACTTTGTATCGTAGCGGAACTAATCTTGGCGACCCTTCCGAATTCTTGGTTCTGTCCAACCATGATCCATCCTACATCGAAGCATTCGTCACTCAAGAGCGATATATAGATTCGCCAATGTTTCATTGGTCTTTTGACAATGAAGGTTGCGCGAGCTGGTCGATGGTTCAAGAAATGGCCGCCAAGGGAGAATTAACGGCAAAAGAACTCGAAGTCGTCGTTATGAACCAAGAGTACGACGTGACTGCTGGCTTCACCTTTAGCTTTCCCAGAATTTCACATCGTGCAAAGTCTTCAGCTTCTTTGACAGCCAAAAACGGAATTAGCCAACAGCAAGCCGATGAGATTTGGGCGAAGCATTACGACGAGCTTGAGATATTAAATTATTTAGTCGATTTGAAAATTTCTACTCTACCCTATTTCTCTCAAAATAAGTCTTTGACTAAGCGCCAACGAGAAGTGCTTGAATGGATTGGCGACGGCAAAACAACTCAGGATACGGCGATTATCCTAGGTTTAACGCCTGCTACTGTTGAGAAACACCTTCGCCTCGCACGCGAAAACCTTAACGTAGATACAACTGCTCAAGCGGTGCTTAAGGCGTCATTCCTCAACCAAATGTTTCTGATTGAAAATTTGTCAAATCGGAAAAAGGTGAAGTAGGGAAAACCTTACTTTAACAAACTGACGTTAACCTGCATCATCTAGGAGTTCCGTGAGTGGTGGCTTTGGCCTGGGAACTTCGTTGGGGGATGCCTGGTATTGCAGGATCTGAACCTTTCGGTGGTCATTCATGACCTGCCGGCCTTGGGTTTATAGTCAACCTTCGGTCGGCACTATTTTCAGTCTCGCCTCATCCCCAATGTAAAGAGGCTGCGAAATTAACGGTGTTGAGTCTAACGATTCAGCACCGTTTTTCTTTGCCTAACGAAAAAGGGCGACCCACTGGCCGCCCTTCGTAACACTTAGAAGTGGATAATTAGCCCTGTGCAGCTTTGGCAACTTCAGCCGCAAAATCTTCTTCTTTTTTCGCAATGCCTTCGCCAACTTCCAAACGAACATAACCATTGATTGTAACGCCAGCTTCTTTAGCGGCTGCTGCAACGGTTAGGTCTGGATTGATAACGAATGCCTGCCCTGTCAAGGTTACCTCAGCGAGGAACTTTTTCATGCGGCCAACGATCATCTTCTCGATGACTTGCTCTGGCTTGCCAGACTCGCGTGCGATGTCGATCTGAACCTGACGTTCTTTTTCAACGATTGCTGGGTCAAGTGACTCTTCGTTCAGCGCCTGTGGGTTAGCCGCTGCAATGTGCATTGCAACCTGCTTGCCAAATGCTTCGTTGTCGCCGTCTAGCGCCACGAGTACTCCGATTTTGCCCATGCCATCGGCAACCGAGTTGTGCACGTAAGACACAACAGTCTGGCCTTCGACAGTCGCCATACGACGTACCGACATGTTCTCACCGATGGTCGCAACCTTGTCAGTCACAACTTCGGAAACCGGCTTGCCACCTAGGTCCGCAGCGTTCAGCGCAACAACGTCAGAGACGCCGATTGCAACGCCTGCAATACCAGCGACCATTTCTTGGAACTCAGAGTTCTTACCAACAAAGTCGGTTTCTGAGTTCACTTCAACAGCAACGCCTTTGCCGCCTTCTACTTTAACTGCAACCAGACCTTCTGCTGCTGTACGGCCCGATTTCTTAGCCGCTTTAGCAAGACCTTTGGTGCGCAGCCAATCAACCGCTGCTTCCATGTCGCCGTCTGTTTCAGTCAACGCTTTTTTCGCGTCCATCATGCCTGCGCCAGTGCTGTCGCGCAGTTCTTTCACCATTTTTGCTGTGATCGCCATCTCGGGATCTCCTTGGTCGTAAGAATAACTCTTGGCCGCAGCCTGAAGCTGCAGCCAATTTTAGTAGCTAATTGCGATTAAGCTTCTGCAGCTTCAGCAACAACTTCTTCTACCGGTGCATCAATCATCGCACCAAGATCAACGCCTGCAGCGCCCATCTGAGCTGACATTCCGTCTAATGCGGCGCGGCTTACCAGGTCGCAGTACAGTGCGATTGCACGTGCTGCGTCGTCATTGCCTGGGATGATGTAGTCGATGCCGTCTGGTGAGCAGTTGGTATCAACAACAGCAACAACTGGAATACCCAGCTTGTTTGCTTCTGCAATTGCCAAAGCTTCTTTGCGCACATCGATGACGAAAAGCAGATCAGGAACGCCACCCATTTCGCGGATACCGCCAAGTGACGCTTGCAATTTGCCCTGCTCACGCTCCATTCCAAGACGTTCTTTCTTGGTCAGACCGTCGCCGCCAGTCTCGGTTTTTTCATCGATGTTCTTCAAACGCTGGATCGACTGGGAAACGGTTTTCCAGTTTGTAAGCGTGCCACCAAGCCAACGGTGGTTCATGTAATACTGGGCGCATTTCTCGGCAGCATCAGCAACAGGCGCAGCGGCCTGACGCTTAGTACCAACGAACAATACACGGCCGCCTTTTGCGACAGTATCACGGACAACATTCAGAGCAGCGTCCAACATTGGAACGGTCTGAGTAAGATCCATGATGTGAATGCCGTTGCGCTGACCATAGATGAATTCGCCCATGCGGGGATTCCAACGCTGTGTCTGGTGGCCGAAGTGTACGCCAGCTTCCAATAGCTGACGAAGAGTGAACTCAGGAAGAGCCATATCGTAGTTCCTTTCCGGTTTAGCCTCAGCGGGGTATCAGAGCGAATGCTCCAACCGGAGGACATTTGAGGATTTCTCCCTCAAAGGCCCAAAACCCGCCTGCGGTATGAATAGCGCGCGTCTACGGCGCTTTTGTCATATTGGCAAGCGGTAAATTGAGGTTTGGAAGAAGTAAACAAGACGATGCGTTAGTGGCGGGCAAAATACACTGTGCTTGCGCATTTATGATGGAATTGTCCCGATGCCAAACGCAAATTAACGATTCATTCATTTTCTCTCGTAAAGCTGATCGCATAGGTTAAAGATTACTTTGCATGGGCGTTGAGACGCTCAAGCGTCGGTTCTGAAGTTTTGATTACTTCAATGCAGGTAATGAGTTATCCAAAATCTGTAAGCGGTGGACAATGGCTTGGAATGGTTAACAAAAGCTCAAAAATTAGTAAATGAATATGCAGTTTTCATCTCTCAAAGCAAAGGCAAGTAGCACAAAATGGATGGGTCATTAAACGCCTCGATCGAATGTAGAAAAATACTTCTGCTGGCGACTGAATTTGACCGCAAGCTCCGGTTCCCCAACAATATCTATTTTGCCTGTAAGGGAAATGACGGCTTCTCAACATCTGAAATCCATAAGGTTCAGCCCGATGTCGTTATAAGCCCGCTCTTTACGTTGAAATATGATGCAATAGACGTCGGAAAGTTAATCATGAAGCACGTACCGAACGCTTTATTACTACTTCAAGGCCCGACCCTGCCTCGCCCGGGCATGATATTGAAGGAAATTATTGGGGAATGCCCTGAACTAAACGTGGATATTTTCGACAATGTGCGTTGGAATAATCAAAGCCTGCTTATCGCCTAAATCGCCTTAAGTTCGCTTCGAAACTTCCGCATGTTGTCTTGGTAGTGCAACGCCGATCTTCGTAAACCCGCGATACCCTCTTCATCCAATTGGCGCACAACTTTGCCCGGTGAACCCATCACAAGGCTTCCATCTGGAATTACCTTGTTCTCGGTGATCAGGGCATTGGCACCGATCAGGCAGTTTTTACCGATTTTGGCACCATTCAGCACAGTAGCCCCCATACCGATCAAAGAATTGTCACCGATTGTACAACCGTGCAACATCGCCTTGTGGCCAATAGTGCAGCCTTTTCCGACAGTTAAAGGATATCCTTTATCTGTATGCATGATGGTGTTTTCCTGAATATTGGAACCCTGCCCGATCAAAATTAGCTCATTGTCGCCGCGCAAAGTGCAGCCAAACCAAATCGACGCAGCGCTTTGCAAAACGACCTGACCGATAACATTTGCGTCTGGCGCGATCCAAAAATCACCATCCGCTGGCAATTCTGGGGAGAGTTGACCGAGTGAATACAATGTCATTTTCGTTCCTCAAACTCTGCATTTAGGCCGCGAACATGTTCAACCAGATGCGGTTGGCGTTGACGCTTCATACGTTCAGCAATCAAAATCGACTGAAGGTCTAGCCAAGTGCGCTCAAGATCGTCGTTGACCAGTACATAATCATATTCGGCGTAGTGGCTAATTTCGTCCCGGGACTTTGCCATGCGATCATTAATGACCTCATCGCTATCCTGACCACGGTTGTTGAGCCTGCGCTCGAGTTCAGCGATTGACGGTGGAAGAATGAAAATGCTGACAACAGCGTCTTTTAACGCCGAGCCAGATATCTGCTGACCACCTTGCCAGTCGATATCGAAAAGCACGTCGCGTCCACTGTCCACGGCCTCTTGCACTGGGGCCAGTGGACTGCCGTAATAATTGCCAAAAACCTCTGCGTGTTCAAGCATGCCGCCGGTATCGATAAGGTTCGTAAACTCTTCTTTTGAATGGAAAAAATACTCAACGCCGTGGGTTTCCCCTGAACGCGGTTTCCGTGTGGTTGCTGAAACCGAGAACCGTAACTCTGGGTCCCAAGTCATCAATCGTTTAGCCAGCGTAGATTTTCCCGCACCCGAAGGCGAAGACAAGATGACCAATAAACCGCGCCTGTTGCCCGACATACGTTACTCCACGTTTTGAACTTGTTCGCGCATCTGATCTATCACAGCTTTAAGATCAAGGCCGATTGCGGTCAGTTCTTTGTGTTGCGACTTTGAACACAGCGTATTCGCTTCGCGGTTGAATTCTTGGCTAAGAAAATCAAACTTTCGACCGATTTTTTCGCCTTCTTTCAGAAGCTTGCGCGCCGCATCAATATGGGCAACCAGACGGTCAATTTCTTCCATCACATCGGTTTTTACAGCAACCAATGCAATTTCCTGCTCAATCCGCTGCTTGTCCAAACCGTCTGTGTTTTCAACAATGCGTTGCAAGCTACTGTTAAAGGATGTGTTTAGGTCGGCGCGTCGTCGATCCAAGACGGATGAGGCCTGTGAGACGAGGGAATCAATTGTATCAATCTGCTCACCCAGAATACGGTCTAAAGCTTTACCTTCTTGATCGCGCATCCGCACGAAATCGGCCAAAATCGGTTGGAAATCCTTTAGAAGCAGCTTTTTTAAGTCACTCGTATCTTTGTCATCGCTGACTTGATCCAAAACGCCACGAACATTCAGGATGTCTGCTGCCGTCGCAGGGGTTAAGGAAAGACCCTTGTCCATTGCGGCCTCTTCAACCGTTGAAATAGCGGCTAGTGTCGCATCCAGCGCCGAAGGAATTACGGCAAACGCCGAAGTCGCCTGATCCCGCGATACACGAAGGGACAAGGAGACCGACCCACGATTAAGTGCCTTTGTAATCATCGGCTTCAGGTCAGCCTCTAATCCTGAAATCCAATCTGGCACGCGCATCCGCACGTCCAAGCCCTTGGAATTGACGCTTCGAATGTCCCAAATCCACTGAAACGCACCATCCGCACCCTGCCCGGACGCGAAGCCTGTCATAGATTGAACCATAATGTGCCTTTCGATTGAGTTAACGCACGTAAGCCAATTTGCGACCCAGCTTCAAGCCTCGCCGCAAATTTCGCCTAAGTAGGTTAACCATGACTTACGGAATTTGTGTCAATTTACATTGGTTTGAGGAAATTAAGACCCTGTTAGGAATTCTAAAGATATTATGAACGAAAAGGTCTTTCGAGCGGGAAACTAAAATGAAGTTGATGGTGATAGAAGGCAGGCGTCGCATGAAGACACCGCTCATTTTGAGACAAGTTGAAGCCTATTGGGAAGGGCTGCGACCCTTTGGTGGTCTGCCGACCAGAGACCAAATCAATCCTCGTGGGCTTGATAGCGCCTTAGACTATGCCTTCCTTTTGGACAAACCCAGCACAGGCGAATGCACATTCCGGCTAGGAGGAGAACGTCTCGGCGATATTTTGGGCATCGCACTTGACCGAGTGCCATTGCTCGCGATGCTCTCACAGGCCGATCAACCCACCCTGCGCTCCGCGCTTAACTCCGTATTTGAAGAACCCGCAATCATGCGGGCGGAATTATCGTCAGAAGACAGCATAATGAGACCAGAATTCGATGCAAACCTTTTGCTTTTGCCCCTCAAGGCCGCGGATGACGAGATTACACAAGCCTTGGGTGTGCTTCATTTCGACGGTCCGATTGGCAGATCACCGCGTCAGTTCAATCGCATTTCACACAATTTAACACGCCTCGTACTGACTGAGAAAAGTCAAACATCGGCAAACGAACCAGAGCCCTTGGGCATGGCAGAAGCACCGGCTGCGTTCTCATACGAAAGCGGGCGCCCTGTTGGTTCAGGACGCCCGCAATTGAAGGTCATAAAAGGTGGGCTAAAGTAACTCAGCCTGCCTTGGCTGCCGCTGCTGTTGGATTGCGGCGCTCAGAAAGTTCTTCAGCCACAAGGAATGCCAATTCAAGCGCTTGGGATGCGTTTAAGCGAGGGTCACAAGCTGTGTGGTAACGGTCCGAAAGATCTTCGTCTGTCACAGCGTAAACGCCGCCCGTACATTCAGTCACATCTTTGCCGGTCATTTCAAAATGTACGCCACCGGGGATAGTGCCCTCGGACTTGTGAATCTGGAAGAACTCGCGAACTTCACGAAGAACGCTATCAAACGGACGAGTTTTGTAGCCGGTTGACGACTTGATCGTGTTGCCATGCATCGCGTCACAAGACCAAACAACGTTTGCGCCTTCTTCTTCGACTGCTTTGATCAAACGAGGAAGGTGATCACCCACCTGCCCTGCCCCAAAGCGCGCGATCAGCGTCAAGCGACCAGCCTCGTTTTCTGGGTTCAGCTTGGCCATCAAAACCTTGAGGTCATCTGCGGTCGTTGTCGGACCACATTTCAAACCAATCGGGTTTTGAACACCGCTGCAAAATTCAACATGCGCGCCGTCTGGCTGACGTGTGCGATCGCCAATCCAAATCATGTGGCCAGAGCCAGCCAACCATTGACCTGTTGTCGAATCCAATCGGCAAAGTGCCTCTTCGTACTCTAGAAGCAACGCTTCGTGGCTGGTGTAGAAATCCACAGTCTGAAGCGCGTGCGCACGGGCACTGTCAACACCTGCGGCTGCCATGAAATCAAGCGTGTCGCCGATGCGATTGGCAACGTCGCGGTAACGTTCGGCCTTTTCGTTTTCGGTAAACCCAAGCGTCCACGAATGGACTTTGTGCACGTCTGCATAACCACCAGTCGAAAATGCACGCAGCAGGTTCAACGTTGCAGCAGCTTGGGTGTAAGCCTCAAGCATCTTATTTGGATTTGGAATGCGGGATTCAGGCGTGAACTCAAGTTCGTTGATGATGTCGCCGCGGTAGCTTGGAAGCTCAACGCCATCTATCACCTCGGTTGGGGCTGAACGTGGCTTGGCAAACTGGCCGGCCATACGGCCAACTTTGACAACAGGAACCTTCGCGCCATAGGTCAAAACCATCGCCATTTGCAGCATCACTTTGAACGTGTCGCGTATGCCGTCGGCTGAGAACTCAGCAAAGCTTTCGGCGCAATCACCGCCCTGCAACAAGAAGGCTTCGCCGCGTGACGCTTTGCCCAGCTCATCCTTGAGACGGCGCGCTTCCCCTGCAAAAACCAGCGGAGGATACTTCGACAACTGAGCCTCGGCAGCATTCAAAGCTGCCTGATCAGTATAGTCCGGCATTTGGATCCGAGGCTTGTTGCGCCAATCCGATTTCTGCCATTCGCTCATATCTTTTCTCCGATGTTAGCGATATCATCGCTCGTATAATCAATCCGGCCAGCAACGGCCAATGTTCTTTTGCGACATTCTCGTCTTGACGACAATGTCTGATGCAGGTCAACGTCCTAGAAAGACTGCAATACTCGCATTTGAGATGCGGAGAATTGCCTAAATCAAGGCTGTTTTTACCGAAATGACAACAACAAGAGAAATAATCGAAGTCGAATCATCAAGCGCAAAACCGCGCCAGTTTGTCTTTGTATTGCTCAACGAGTTCACGTTGTTGAGTTTTGCCTCTGCACTAGAGTGCTTGCGCATTGCAAATCGCGCATCCGGTAAAGAGCTTTATAAGTGGATGTTGGTCGGCGAAGGCGGCGATGTAATCGAGTGTTCTGCAGGCACCACATTCAAAGTGGATAGCGACTTTCCTTTGCTTTCTCGTGACGACGTCATCGTGATCTGCGGTGGCATAAACATTCAAAGCGCGACCACTACGAAATTGTTGAATTGGCTTCGAAGGGAATCGCGCAAGGGGCCGCAGATTGCCGGTCTTTGTACGGCCGCATATACCCTTGCCAAGGCGGGTTTGCTTGACGGCAAGAGCGCTACAATCCACTGGGAAAACCAAGACAGTTTTAGCGAAGAATTCGAAGACATTGAGCTAACAAAATCCGTATTTGTCATCGACAAAAATCGCATGACAACAGCAGGCGGAACCTCGTCTATCGACTTGTTCCTTCAAATAATTGCTAATGATTTTGGCGAAGAACTCGCAAGTGCGGTAGCGGATCAACAGATCTACTCATCCATACGCACCGACCAAGATACGCAGCGTCTTTCTATACCGACGCGCATCGGCGTTCGTCATCCAAAGCTTAGCCGCGTCATCTTTATGATGGAAAACAACATAGAAGAGCCGATCAGCCCGTCGTTGCTGGCGAAAGAGGTTGGCATGTCTACACGTCAACTTGAACGTCTGTTCCGGCGCTATCTCAACCGTTCGCCCAAGCGTTACTACATGGAAATCCGCCTACAAAAAGCACGCAACTTGCTGATGCAGACTGATATGAGTGTCATCAACGTGGCACTGGCCTGTGGATTCGCATCTCCTTCTCACTTCTCCAAGTGCTATAGGGCCCATTACGATACAACTCCGTATCGTGAGCGCGGCGCACACGCGCGAAAAACTACCTAATACTACGTAGGCGGTCGTATGTTGCCCCTAGGTAAATCACTATATTAGGGCCGAATTGTCCCTTTTCTTTTGGGATATTCCGACTTACCGTCCGCGGCAGAACAATATGTTCCAAGGGAGAAAATTATGAAAAAACTACTAACCGCGACTGCGGCTACCGCACTAATGGCTGGCGCTGCGTCTGCTGACGACATCAAAATTGGTGTTTTCCTAGGCTTCACGGGCCCAATTGAATCGCTCGTTGCCGAGATGGCGCCTGCTGCTGAATTCGCGATTGCCGAAGTCGACGCATCTGGTGCACTTCTAGGCGGCTCATCTGTAACTGCCGTACGCGGTGACACAACTTGTGTTGACGCAGCAGCTGCACAGGCCGCAGCCGAGCGTTTGATCACTTCTGACGGCGTATCTGGCATCGTCGGCGGCGACTGCTCTGGTGTAACCGGCGCAGCACTAACAAACGTTGCTCTGCCAAACGGCATGGTTATGGTTTCGCCATCCGCGACATCACCTGGTCTTTCGCACCAGAACAACGAAGACAATGGCTTGTTCTTCCGTACAGCTCCTTCTGACGCACGTCAGGGTGTTGTTATGACCGAAGTTCTGATGGATCAGGGTATTTCGGAAGTTGCTGTGACATACACAAACAACGACTACGGCAAAGGTTTGGCTGATGCATTCCAAGCTGCTTTCGAAGCAGCCGGCGGTACAGTCACAATCAACTCACCACACGAAGACGGCAAAGCGGACTATTCTGCTGAAGTTGGCGCTCTGGCTGCTGCTGGTGGCGATCGCTTGGTTGTTGCTGGTTATGTTGACCAAGGTGGTTCGGGCATCGTTCAAGCGGCTCTCGACACTGGCGCGTTTGACACGTTCCACTTCCCAGACGGCATGATTGGTGAAGCTCTTGAGAACAACTTCGGAAGCGACATCGACGGATCGACTGGTCAGCACCCAAGCCCATCGGTTGAACTAGCAGATGCGTTCACTACACTTGCAGACGGCGCATTCAACGCGACTTCGCCTTTCGCACCTGAAAGCTATGACGCTGCGGCGCTGATCATGCTGGCGATGCAGTCGGCAGGATCAACTGATCCAGCAGACTACAAAGGCCACATCATGAACGTAGCCAACGCACCAGGTGAAAAGATCAACGCAGGCGACTTGGCCCGCGGTCTTGAGATCCTCGCTGGTGGCGGCGAAATCGACTATGTCGGCGCATCAGGCGTTGAGTTGGTTGGCCCAGGTGAAGCGGCAGGCAACTACCGTGAGATCGTCGTCGAAGGCGGCAAGGTCACAACTGCTTCGTTCCGCTAATCGCGCAACATTGAACTTTGAAACAGCCCGGCAAATGTCGGGCTGTTTTGCCAACAAGGGACAGCCGAAAGAGCAGTCCGAGGGGGATAGAACGTGATCAGGGTCGAAAACCTGCACAAGCATTTCGGAGGCTTCCGCGCTGTTGATGGCGCGTCGCTCGAAATTGCTCCGGGCTCAATAACCGGTCTTATTGGACCGAATGGCGCTGGAAAAACCACGCTTTTCAACGTGATAGCGGGTGTACATGGGCCGACAGACGGCACCGTCACACTGGATGGGGAAGACATCACAGGTCTTCCACCGCATGAATTATTTCACAAAGGCGTTTTGCGAACCTTTCAGATCGCGCACGAATACGGCTCAATGTCGTGTCGTGAGAACCTAATGATGGTTCCCGCAGGTCAAAGTGGTGAAACGCTCTGGAACACTTGGTTCGGACGTAAACGCATCGCTGATGAAGAGCGTGCATTGCGCGCCAAGGCTGATGAAGTTCTCGAGTTCCTCACAATCGAACATCTATCCGACCACAAGGCTGGTCAGGTTTCCGGCGGTCAGAAAAAGTTGCTTGAACTTGGCCGCACCATGATGGTCGACGCCAAGATCGTTTTTCTCGATGAGGTCGGAGCAGGCGTTAACCGCACGCTTTTGAACACCATCGGTGACGCGATCATCCGCCTGAACAAAGAACGCGGTTACACCTTCGTCGTCATCGAACACGACATGGATTTCATCGGACGTCTCTGCGACCCTGTGATTTGCATGGCCGAGGGCAAAGTCCTTGCCGAAGGTACTCTCAGCGAAATCAAAGCCAATGAACAAGTGATCGAAGCTTATCTCGGCACTGGCTTGAAAAACAAACAGAAGGAAGAGGCATAATGGCAGAACCCTTCCTCATCGGGGACACCATGACCGGCGGTTATGGCAAAGGCCCTGATATTCTCCACGAGTGCACAATCGCCGTCGACAAAGGTGAAATCGCGGTAATCGTCGGACCGAACGGTGCCGGAAAATCCACTGCAATGAAGGCCGTTTTCGGAATGCTTGACGTGCGCGGTGGACAAGTTCGATTGGATGGCAACGACATCACCAAACTTAGCCCGCAGGACCGCGTTTTGCAGGGCATGGGCTTTGTTCCACAGAACCACAACATTTTCACCACGATGACAGTGGAAGAAAACCTTGAGATGGGCGCGTATATTCGTCGCGACGATTATACCGAGACGATGGATCAGGTTTACGACCTCTTTCCGATCCTGAAAGAGAAACGCAATCAACACGCTGGTGAACTTTCTGGTGGCCAACGTCAACAGGTTGCTGTGGGTCGTGCCTTGATGACCCAGCCTAGCGTTTTGATGCTGGATGAACCAACCGCAGGTGTGTCCCCGATCGTCATGGACGAATTGTTTGATCGCATTATTGAGGTCGCCCGCACGGGCATATCGATCCTCATGGTTGAACAGAACGCCCGCCAAGCCCTTGAAATCGCGGACAAAGGATATGTCCTCGTGCAAGGTCGCAATGCTTACACAGGAACCGGGCAAGAGCTTTTAGCCGACCCCGAAGTCCGCAAATCATTCTTGGGGGGCTAATGATGATCGATTTTCTCAACGCAATCGTTGCGCTATCCAACTTCGTCCTGATCCCCGCCATCGCCTACGGCAGCCAGCTTGCGCTTGGCGCTTTGGGCGTAACGTTGGTTTATGGCGTTCTAAGATTTTCAAACTTCGCCCACGGCGATACGATGGCCTTTGGCACCATGACCGTGATCTTATTCACATGGTGGTTCCAATCCTTGGGTATTAGCATCCACCCATTGCCAACTGCCCTTCTTGCCCTGCCCTTCGGGATCGCCGCAACAGCCCTACTCCTGTTAGGTACAGATCGTGTGGTCTACCGATTTTACCGCAAGCAAAAGGCGCAGCCGGTTATCTACCTGATTGTTTCGCTTGGCGTGATGTTTATTCTAAACGGCCTCGTGCGTTTCATTATTGGACCTGGTGACCAACGATTTGCTGATGGTGAACGCTTCATCATGAAGGCACGTGATTTCAAAGCGATGACCGGATTGAAAGAGGGCCTCGCTATCAAAACCTCGCAGAGCATCACGGTTGTCACAGCAATCATCGTAGTGATCGCCCTGTTCTGGTTCTTAAACCGCACCCGCACTGGCAAATCGATGCGCGCGTTTTCAGACAATGAGGATCTGGCACTATTGTCAGGCATCAATCCCGAGCGCGTTGTGATCTACACATGGCTCATCGTAGCAGCGCTCGCGACCATCGCAGGTACGCTTTATGGCCTCGATAAAAGCTTTAAGCCTTTCACCTACTTCCAGTTACTTTTGCCGATCTTTGCCGCTGCTATCGTCGGTGGTCTCGGATCCCCTCTTGGGGCAATCGCAGGTGGATTTGTCATCGCCTTCTCAGAAGTGATGATTACCTATGCGTGGAAAAAGGTGCTGACCTACCTGATGCCAGACAGCCTCGATCCAAGTGGTCTGGTTCAGTT
>ERZ1047985.950-NODE-950-length-20967-cov-9.651970_pt1 | contig 20967 bp, 16 predicted proteins | sample MGYA00383097_ERZ1047985 | MGnify/ENA primary metagenome ERZ1047985 (study PRJEB29581, sample SAMEA5548367) | metagenome | biome: marine; feature: coastal; material: water | depth 50 m | study: Short-term variability in the microbial, nano- and picoplankton...
TGTGATCTGCGTGATGCGGCGCTTTCGGCAGGATTCGAGACTGCTATCGCATTCTCTTCCGAAATTTACGAAGGAACGGAGTTTGAGGTTCGCAACGCTGAATTGCTGAAAGAGTCCCGAGGTGCTGGTTATTGGGTTTGGAAGCCCTTGGCGATCCGGCGGGCGCTTGAGCAGATCGGGGATGACGATGTTCTGATCTATTCGGATGCAGGAAAAGTCACGTTGACCGTGGATATTTGTCGCGCAGACAAATTGGCTGAGTTGGCGAAGATGCAGCCAGAGGGGATGATCGCGGGTATGCAATTTCCCGTTGCGCGCAATGACCAGTGGACCAAGCGCGATGCGCTTATTCTGATGGATGCAGATAGCTCTAAGTATTGGGAAACAAATCAAATTCAGGTAGGATGGAGCGCCTGGACGAAGTCCGACGCGTGCTTCCAGTTACTTGACGATTGGCAGCATTATGCTGAGGACCGTCGCATTTGTTCGGACGATGAAAACGTGCTCGGTCAACCGAATTACGAAGGGTTTGAAGAGAACCGGCACGATCAGTCGATCTACACGAACCTCGTATTTCGGCACAATTTGCCGTTTCTTGATTTCTCTCGCAAACCGGCCCGTAGGTTTGTCCGCGAGGTCCGGAAACAGCCACAGGTTTCCTTGCGGAAGTTTTGGGGTGGAGAGCAAGTTTTGGCTAAGTTAGAGACGCATTTCGTGGATTCAGACGTGCCCATGAAGGCTATCGAAAAGAACGTCGTGCGTCGCTTATCTGATCTATAGGCCCTTGGCCAAAGCGTCGAAATCGCGAAGCTGTTTGATCAAGTCCGAAAGCTCGTAAACTGGCAGCATGTTGGGACCGTCGCTTGGGGCTGTATCTGGATCTTGATGGGTTTCGATAAAGATACCGGCGACACCTATTGCGCAAGCGGCCTTTGCCAACGGGGCAACGAATTCGCGCTGGCCACCGGTCGAGCCTCCCTGTCCGCCGGGTTGTTGTACGGAATGAGTGGCGTCAAAAATCAGTGGATAGCCAGTTTGCGCCATGATCGGCAGTCCGCGAAAGTCGTTCACTAGCGTGTTGTAGCCAAAGCTGGTGCCGCGTTCGGTCAAAAGAATGCGATTATTGCCCGTGTTAGAGACCTTTTCAGCAACTTTACCGATGTCGTGCGGAGCGAGAAATTGGCCCTTTTTAATGTTGATTGCCCTACCGGTTTTGCCGGCTGCTTCCAACAGGTCAGTCTGTCGACACAGAAACGCGGGGATTTGCAGGACATCGCATACCTCGGAAACAGGTTTGCATTGTTCGGGCAGATGAACGTCTGTCAGCACTGGAACGCCAAATTCGTCTCTAATCCTGCCCAAAACCTCTAAACCGGCGTCCATACCCATGCCCCGAATGGCATCGACTGAGGTGCGATTGGCTTTGTCAAAGCTGGCCTTGAAGATGAACTTCGTGTCAGTCGGTGCGCAGGCTTCGGCGATTTTTTCGGTCATCATGCGAGCGTGATCGAGAGACTCAAGTTGGCAGGGGCCTGCGATCAGAATGACAGGGTTATTACCACCAATTTCGATATCTTTGACCGTGACACTCATGCGAGATCCCTCAGCGCGGTTTCGATGCGGGGGATATCTTCGGGGTTGTTGAGCTCCCAGAAAACCCGCCCTTGGGCATCGACCTCGACACATCGGATTGGGTAGCCATTTTCTAGAAAGCGGAGTTGTTCTAGGCCCTCCAGTTCTTCCAATGGGCCGGGCTGCCAGCCGCTATAGGCCGCCAGCGCGGCGGGTCGGTACGCGTAAACACCGACGTGATGAAAAACGGGAACTGGGGCCGAAATGGGCTTATTCGGGTCTATATATGGAATGACTTCCTTGGAAAAATAGAGCGCGTTACCAGCCTGATTGAAGGTTGCTGTGGTGCCACCCACACGCCCGTTTTTGCGGTCTTCAAGGAAGTGGCCGTAGGTCAGTGGATCACAGCGTAGAACGGGCGTTGCCATTTGCACCTGAAAATCGTGCTTCATTTCGTCGACCAGAGCCTCGACGAACCAAGGGGGCGTGAGCGGGGCGTCGCCTTGTAAGTTGACGATGATATCGGCCTGAATGTCATTGTTGGTGACAGCCTCGCCACATCTTTCGGTTCCGTTGTGGCAGGACTCAGACGTCATTATTACGTCAGCCCCAAAATTCTCGGCAATCTGTGAAATGCGGGCGTCGTCCGTCGCCACGTAGACTGCATCGATACCTGAAACCAGTTGCGCGGCTTCCCACGTCATTTGGATCAATGACTTTTGCGATCCGTCGGGCAGCGTCAGCATAGCAAGCGGCTTTCCCGGATAGCGGGATGAGGCGAAACGAGCCGGAATGATGATGACGGTGCGCATGACACCATTTAGTGCGATCAACACCGGAATGACCAGAGATTTGAACTGCCTCTTGCAGACTCGGATCAACCTGCGTATATGGCCCTCAACAGCGGCGCGCTGGACCGGAAACGGATCAACGCTCCACCGGGAAATACCAACGGGCCGCGGGCCCGTTTTTTTGTGCCCGCACCTATGAATGAATGAACGATATGACGAATGACTTGATAGCAAAGGCCGCGATTGATCGCAGATTGGCCGAGATCATCACTCCGGTGATCGAGGATCTGGGATTCGAATTGGTGCGCGTCCGCCTGATGACGGGTAAAACTTCGACGTTGCAGATCATGGCCGAAAAGCCTGAGGGCGGCATCGAGGTTGATGATTGCGCAGCGATTTCGACTGGTATCAGTGCGGTTCTTGATGTCGAGGACCCGATCCTTGACGCCTACGCGCTTGAGGTTTCCAGCCCCGGGATTGACCGGCCACTGACGCGGCTCAAAGATTTCGACATGTGGATCGGTTATGAGACAAAGATTGAAACGACCGAGTTGATAGACGGTCGTCGTCGTTTTAGGGGCCAGATCGCTGGAACCGAAGGTGATGAAGTTCTGGTCACGATTGAGGATCAGGGTGAAGACGTAACCATAGGCTTGAAGTTTGATTGGCTGGAAGATGCCAAGTTGGTTTTGACCGATGAGTTGATCCGCGATGTGCTGCGCGCCCGTAAGGATGCCGGCCAAGTGGACGAAAAACAGTTTGATGAGATTGAGACCGTCCTAGACGGTGAAGATGAAGGGTCGGCCTAAGGGCCGCTAAGAGAGGACTTAATAGATGGCAATTACCTCTGCTAACCAGCTTGAGCTACTGCAAACCGCAGAAGCCGTGGCACGCGAGAAAATGATCGACCCGAACTTGGTTGTGGAAGCGATGGAAGAATCGCTCGCCCGCGCTGCCAAATCTCGATACGGATCTGAGATGGACATTCGTGTGTCTATCGACCGCAAGACCGGTAAAGCGACGTTTACACGTGTGCGTACGGTGGTTGAAGAAGAAGAGCTTGAGAATTATCAGGCCGAATTCACAGTCGAGCAAGCCAAGCAATATATGGAAAACCCATCTGTTGGCGACGCGTTCACGGAAGAAGTTCCTCCGGTTGAGCTTGGTCGTATTGCTGCACAATCTGCCAAGCAGGTTATTCTGCAGAAGGTTCGCGAAGCTGAGCGTGATCGTCAGTACGAAGAGTTTATTGATCGCGAAGGCACAATCATTAACGGCCTTGTTAAGCGTGAAGAGTACGGCAACGTCATCGTTGATGTAGGTCGTGGCGAAGCCATTCTGCGCCGCAACGAAAAAATCGGCCGTGAAAGCCATCGTCCAAATGATCGTGTTCGCGCCTACATTAAAGAAGTGCGCCGCGAGACCCGTGGACCACAGATATTCCTTAGCCGTACAGCGCCAGAATTCATGTCCGAGCTGTTTAAAATGGAAGTGCCCGAGATTTATGACGGTATCATCGAGATTAAAGCCGTTGCCCGTGACCCGGGTTCGCGCGCGAAGATTGCTGTGATCTCATATGACGGCGGTATTGATCCGGTTGGCGCGTGCGTTGGTATGCGCGGTAGCCGTGTTCAGGCTGTTGTGAACGAGCTTCAGGGCGAAAAGATCGACATTATTCCGTGGAACGAAGATCAGCCGACCTTCCTTGTGAACGCGCTTCAGCCTGCTGAAGTTTCCAAAGTTGTTCTCGACGAAGAAGCTGGCAAAATCGAAGTTGTTGTTCCTGATGAGCAGCTTTCGTTGGCGATTGGCCGTCGTGGTCAGAACGTGCGTTTGGCGTCTCAGCTGACGAACCTAGACATCGACATCATCACAGAGCAGGAAGATTCGATCCGTCGCCAGAAAGAGTTTGAAGAGCGCACAGCGTTGTTCATGGCTGCTTTGGATCTTGACGAATTCTTCGCTCAGTTGCTGGTTGCCGAAGGGTTCACCAACCTTGAAGAAGTCGCATACGTTGAGGCCGATGAGCTATTGTCGATCGACGGCGTTGACGAAGGTACAGCATCTGAACTCCAGGCGCGTGCGCGTGACGTTCTGGAAGAGCGTGCTCGTCGTGCTGTTGAAGCTGCCCGCGAAATGGGCGTTGACGACAGCTTGTTCGGTTTCGAAGGTCTAACACCAGAAATGATCCTGGCTTTGGCCGAGGACGATGTGAAGTCGCTAGAAGACTTCGCAACATGCGCAGACTGGGAACTTGCTGGCGGTTGGACAACTGTTGATGGCCAGCGCGTCAAAGACGACGGTATTCTTGAAAAATTCGATGTGTCGCTAGAGGACGCACAGACATTTGTAATGGACGCACGTATCCAACTTGGTTGGGTCGATCCTGCCGATCTCATCACTGAAGAAGAAGGTGAAGAAGTCGAAGGCGACGAAGCTGAGGAGGGCGCCGAGGTCTAATCGGCCTTGGCGAGGTCCAACATGGCGCGCGGTGGCAAATCCGGCGAAGGTTCTGGAGATCCAGAACGCAAGTGCATCGTTACCGGCGATGTTCAGCCTCAACACGGGCTGATCCGATTTGTCGTCGGACCAGATAACCAGATTGTTGCGGACATTCTCGGCAAACTGCCGGGCCGTGGCATTTGGGTTGGTGCAGACCGTGCGACATTGGAAGAAGCTGTCAAAAAGGGCGTCTTTGGACGCGCTGCACGGACCAAGGTGACGGTGCCTGAAGGATTGATTCAGGAAATAGACCGACAACTTGCCCGCCGGACGGTTGATTTGGTTTCTCTGTCTCGCAAAACCGGCGAAGCCGTTGCGGGCTATGAGAAAGTCAAAGACTGGCTAATCAAAGACTATGCAGAAGTTCTGATCCAATCTTCGGACGGGTCTGAACGCGGAAAATCGAAGCTGAGCACACCTCATGACGGGGTGTTTATCGGCTGGCTAACCTCAGAAGAGCTGGGATTGGCATTTGGAAGACAAATTGTGATACATGCTGCGCTTGCCTCTGGTGGACTCACGTCACGTATTGTAGAGGAAGCGCAACGCCTGAAAGGCGTACGCGGATATGACGGCGCCAAGGGGCGTCGGAAAGGGTAAGTAAGCTTTATGAGCGATAACGACGGCAAAAAACCATTGGGTCTACGTGGCGGTCCACGTTCTGGTAACGTTAAGCAGAGCTTTAGCCACGGACGGACGAAAAGCGTTGTTGTGGAAACCAAGCGGAAACGTGTTGTGGTGCCCAAGCCGGGTGCGACATCTCCTTCGGCTTCCAAGCCAACGGGCAGGGGTTCTGTAGGCGGTTCATCGAAACGCCCGGCGGGTATTTCTGACGCCGAAATGGAGCGCCGGATGAAGGCACTTCAGGCGGCAAAAGCGCGTGAAGTTGAAGACGCTAAGAAGCGTGAAGAAGACGAAAAAGCCCGCGCTGAAAGCCGCGAGCGTCGCCGTGCTGAAATAGAAGCGCGCGAACGCGAGCAAAAAGAAATTGAAGAGGCTGCAAAAGCTAAAGCCGAAGCAGAAGAGCGCACAAAGCGCGAAGCTGCAGAAGCTGAGTCACGAAAGGCCGAGGAGGCTGCTGCAAAAGCGGCCCCGGCGCCAAAAGCAGAAGGCCAGCGCGAGGCACCTCGTGGTGTCAATAAGCCGGCACCTGCTGCGACGCCTCGTAAGAAAGAGCGTGAAGACGCGAACCGCAACAATCGCAACAAAGGTCGCGATGATGGACGCCGTTCTGGTAAACTGACACTGAACCAAGCCTTGGCTGGTGGTGGCGGACGCCAGAAATCAATGGCCGCAATGAAGCGTAAGCAAGAGCGTGCGCGTCAAAAAGCTATGGGCGGAACGCAAGAGCGTGAAAAGATCATCCGCGATGTTCAGTTGCCTGAGGCAATTACGGTCAGCGAACTAGCTAACCGCATGGCCGAGCGTGTTGCTGATGTGGTTAAGTCACTGATGCAGATGGGCATGATGGTTACTCAGAACCAAACTATCGATGCTGATACAGCTGAGCTGATCATCGAGGAATTCGGCCACAAGATTGTTCGTGTTTCTGATGCAGACGTTGAAGATGTTATTCAGGATATCGAAGACAAGGACGAAGACCTTAAGTCTCGCCCACCGGTCATCACGATCATGGGTCACGTTGACCACGGTAAGACTTCGCTTTTGGACGCCATTCGCGATGCCAAAGTTGTTTCCGGCGAAGCTGGCGGCATCACGCAGCACATCGGTGCCTATCAGGTTACCAACGAAGATGGCGTTACGCTAAGCTTCCTTGATACCCCTGGCCACGCGGCGTTTACATCGATGCGTTCACGCGGTGCTCAGGTAACGGATATCGTTGTTCTAGTGGTTGCCGCTGACGATTCGGTCATGCCTCAGACAATCGAAGCGATCAACCACGCTAAAGCGGCGCAGGTTCCAATGATCGTTGCGATCAACAAGATTGACCGCCCAGCAGCCGACCCAAACAAGGTCCGCGCAGAATTGCTTCAGCATGAAGTGATTGTTGAGCAGATGTCTGGTGAAGTTCAGGACGTAGAAGTCTCGGCGATCACTGGCCAAGGCCTTGAGCAATTGCTTGAAGCGATCGCTCTACAGGCGGAAATTCTTGAACTGAAAGCCAATCCTGATCGCGCTGCGACAGGTGCGGTGATTGAAGCTCAGCTTGATGTTGGTCGCGGTCCTGTTGCAACTGTTCTGGTTCAGAACGGTACGCTTCGTCAGGGTGATATCTTCGTTGTGGGTGAGCAGTACGGTAAAGTTCGTGCGTTGATCAACGACAAGGGTGAGCGCGTCAAAGAAGCTGGCCCATCGGTTCCAGTGGAGGTTCTTGGCCTTAACGGTACGCCAGAAGCTGGTGACGTTTTGAACGTGACAGAAACTGACGCCCAAGCGCGTGAGATTGCTGAGTACCGTGCGAATGTTGCGAAAGAGAAACGCGCTGCCGCTGGCGCAGCAACGACACTTGAGCAGCTTATGCAAAAAGCCAAAGAAGACGAAAGCGTCACCGAGATGCCTATTCTTGTGAAAGCAGACGTGCAGGGTTCGGCAGAAGCCATCGTTCAAGCGATGGAAAAAATCGGCAACGACGAAGTGCGCGTTCGCGTTCTTCACTCAGGCGTTGGTGCGATCACCGAGACAGATATCGGCCTAGCCGAAGCGTCTGGTGCCCCTGTGTTTGGTTTCAACGTTCGTGCAAACGCATCGGCGCGGAATTCGGCCAACCAGAAAAGCGTCGAAGTGCGTTACTATAGCGTGATCTACGATCTTGTGGACGACGTCAAAGCTGCGGCCTCGGGTCTTCTGTCTGCTGAAATCCGCGAAAAGTTCATCGGTTACGCCGAGATCAAAGAGGTCTTCAAGGTTTCTGGCGTCGGCAAAGTTGCTGGCTGTTTGGTCACCGAAGGTGTTGCCCGTCGTTCGGCTGGTGTTCGCTTGCTACGTGACAACGTGGTTATCCACGAAGGTACTCTGAAAACTCTGAAGCGCTTCAAGGACGAAGTTGCCGAAGTTCAGTCAGGCCAAGAATGCGGTATGGCGTTTGAGAACTACGACGATATCCGCGCCAAAGACGTTATCGAAATCTTCGAGCGTGAAGAAATTGAACGCAACCTCGACTAGATCAGGTTCGCATATTGAATCAAAAAGGGCGCCCGAAACGGCGCCCTTTTTTGCATTCTGATAGCAAAATTAAATACCCTATGCGACAGGCATGCCCACGTATATGCGCTTGCCGATACGAACGGCGATTTGGCCATCCTCAAGCGTACGAACAAGAATACCTTGTACGAGCGAGCGGCTACCAGTGATGATAGTCTTAAGCATATTAGCCCCAATAGTTTGCCCGCGATCAGCAGAAAAGCAGGCTGTTCACCAGAATTCTCCCTCGGAGAGTGATCCGATTGCCGTTAAGGTAAACTTAACGCACAGAACGCATTCGGTCGAGAATTATTGTGCCGAAATTACAGCCAATCACGCAATATTGGAACAATTGGCTCGTCCGCAGGGGGCATAGGATAGTCTCTAAGTTGATTCGGGCGAACCCATTTCAAGTTCTGGCCTTCTTTGCCTTGTGGAATGCCCTCCCACTTTCGGCAGGCAAAAAGCGGCATCAGAAGATGGAAATCTTCATAACTATGGCTTGCGAAGGTCAACGGAGCGAGGCAGCTTGACCAAGTGTTGATGCCAAGTTCTTCTTGTAGTTCGCGTATCAAAGCTTGCTCGGGCGTTTCTCCGGCTTCGATTTTTCCGCCCGGAAACTCCCACAGTCCTGCCATGGATTTCCCCTCGGGGCGCTGGGTGAGCAGAACCCGCCCGTCAACGTCGATGAGTGCGGCGGCGGAAACGTGAAGAATTTTCATGAGCGGTAGTCGGCGTTAATGGTGATATACTGGTGCGTCAGATCGCAGGTCCAAACCTTTGAAGTGCCCTCGCCAAGACCGATATCAACGGTGATTTTTAGATCTTGCTGCTTCATATAGTCGGCGCCAGCGTCTTCGGAATATGTGCTGGAGACCCAACCGTTTTCAGCCACGGTAATGACTCCGAAACGGATGGTCAGCAGGTCGCGGTCGGCGGCTGCGCCGGACTTGCCTATGGCCATTACGATGCGGCCCCAGTTTGGGTCTTCTCCAGCAATCGCAGTTTTTACCAACGGTGAGTTGGCGATGGCTAGCGCATGTGTGCGCGCATCGGCATCGGATGCGGCGCTTGTAACCTCGACTTCGACGAATTTTGTTGCGCCTTCACCGTCGCGCACGACTTGGTGCGCAAGATCCAACATGACGGTATGCAGTGCGGACTTGAACGCCAAATTGTTGGCCGAAACGTCAGCGCCGGACGTTCCAGTCGCAGCCAATAATAACGTGTCCGAGGTGGATGTATCGCTGTCGACGGTGATCGAGTTAAAGGTTCCCTCGTTCAATTCAGACAGCATGGCCTGCAAATCCGCCCGCGTGATTTTCGCGTCGGTGAAGATATAAACCAGCATCGTCGCCATGTCGGGCGCAATCATGCCTGAGCCCTTGGCGATACCAGCGATACTGACTGTTTTACCGTCGATCACAGTCTCAGCTGCCGAACCCTTGGCAAACGTGTCTGTTGTGGTGATCGCATTTGCGGCGTTAAAGATCGCCGTTTCGTCAAGCGAGGCGTTCAACGTTTCGATTTTCGCGTTGATGCGATCGTGTGGCAAACGCTCGCCAATTACGCCGGTTGAGCTGGTGAAAACGCGGTCCGAAGGCAGGCCAGTTGCCGATGAAACAGCTTCGCAAATAGCCTTGACGGACTGATCCCCAGCGCGACCGGTAAAGGCGTTCGAGTTGCCTGAGTTAACGATGATGGCAGCACCTGCATCGCTATCGCTACCGATTTTAGATTGGCAATCCAGCACGTTAGCAGATCTTGTTGCAGACTTGGTGAAAACACCGGCGACCACGGAACCAGGGTCGAGAAGGGCGAGCATTACGTCCGTTCTGCCCTGATATTTTACGCCGGCTTCAGCAGTCGCAAAGCGCACGCCTTTGATGATGGGAAGATCAGGGAAACGGACTGGGGCCAGCGGGGAGACAGGTAGATCAGACATTTTTAGTTCTCTAGCAAAGAAAGGTCACCGAGAAGTGACACGTCAAAATCCTCGGGCGCAACGCGGATGATGTTGGCATCGGCCTTCAGGCTTTCGATGACAACGGTTAGGGCGTCAGTGCCAATCTGGTCGGCCAATTCTTCTGCGACGAGGTCAAATGCAGGTGGTTCGACAGGCCGCGTTTCGTTGAGTTTGATGAGATGCCAACCAAATTGCGTTTGAACAGGGCCAGCCAGCGCGCCAACCTCCATCGCAGCAACGGCTGCATCGAAGGGGCCGACCATTGCACCGCGTTCAAACCAGCCGAGCGACCCACCACTTGGGCCGGATGGTCCTGTAGAATGCTCTTGTGCAGCTTCTGCGAAATCTAGACCTGCTTGCAATCCCAACAACAGCGCATCGGCGGCATCTTTGGTTTCTACCAAGATATGTGACGCGTTGTACTCAACCCCCAAATCGACATCGAGGTAGGTTGACTGGTAAGCCGCTTGGAGAGCATCGTCCGAGACTTGTTCGTCAAAAATGCGTTCAACGGCCAGACCAGATTGCAGATCACGCAGAGTGTTTTCCATGCTGAACTTCACACGGTTTGAAGGCTCGCCTGCGACCGTGCCAGCAAGCAGGGTTTGCTCAACCGCTTGGCTATAGAGAGCTTGGAATAGAATATCGTCGGGGTATTGCTTGTATTGATCGGGCAATTCATCGCGCATCAAAATCATGTGACCCAAGGTGATCTCTTGCCCATTAACCGAGGCAATCACCGTAGATGGACCCAGCGCTTCTTGTGCAAATCCTTGTGTTCCAAGGGTAAATGCTGCCAATCCAAAAGCGGCGAATTTGATACGGTTACTCATTGAAATTCCCTTTGTGCGTTAGCGATATCTTGCCTGACGTTGACACTGTCTATTGGGCCGCTTACATCGCTTTGAGGCCTGAAAAAAACGGTTATCTGGACCCTTGTATGTGGGAAGTCAGAAACGGGCAACAGGCAGACTTGTTTGAATAGATTTGATCACGCGGAGAAAGCATGCTCGGTTTCGGAAATATCGCCAAAAAGATTTTTGGGACACCCAATGATCGCAAAATCAAGGCGACGCAGGCCCTTGTAGATCAAATCAACGCGCTGGAGCCGGAATTCGAAAAACTGAGCGACGAACAGCTGATCGAAAAGACCGCCGAATTCAAGAAACGTATAGCGGATGGAGAAAGCCTAGACGCACTTTTGCCCGAGGCATTTGCAAACTGCCGTGAAGGCGCGCGCCGCTCGCTTGGATTGCACGCGTTTGATGTGCAGTTGATGGGCGGAATTTTCCTCCACGAAGGCAACATCTCGGAAATGAAAACCGGCGAGGGTAAAACCCTTGTTGCGACCTTCCCAGCCTACCTGAATGCCTTGACGGGTCGTGGTGTGCATATCGTTACGGTGAACGACTACCTCGCCAAGCGTGACAGCGAATGGATGGGCAAAGTTTACGCGCAATTGGGCATGACATGCGGTGTGATTTACCCGCAGCAGCCAGAGTCTGAAAAAGCCTCGGCATATGGTTCAGACGTGACATACGCGACCAACAATGAGCTTGGTTTTGATTATCTGCGCGACAATATGAAGTCTGAGCTGAGCCAAATTCATCAGCACGACCATTATTACGCGATCGTTGACGAGGTCGACTCGATCCTGATCGACGAAGCGCGGACTCCGCTGATTATCTCTGGTCCATCCGAAGATCGTTCGGAACTGTATGTGACAGTTAACAAGCTGATCCCTGAATTGTCCGACGACCACTATTCGATTGACGAAAAGACACGCGGCGTATCGTTCACTGACGAGGGCAACGACGCTTTGGAAGCCATCCTGACACGCGCAGAATTGCTGCCGGAAGGTCAATCGCTTTACGATCCGGAAAGCACAACCCTGGTGCACCACGTGAACAACGCTTTGAAAGCGCATAAGCTTTTCACCAAGGACAAAGACTACATCGTTCGCAACAAAGAAGTCGTTCTTATTGATGAATTCACCGGTCGCATGATGGCGGGTCGTCGTTTGTCAGATGGCCTGCATCAGGCGATTGAGGCGAAAGAGGATTGCAACATTCAGCCTGAGAACGTGACCTTGGCAAGTGTGACTTTCCAAAACTACTTCCGCCTATACGACAAGCTGGGCGGCATGACAGGTACAGCGGCAACCGAGGCCGAGGAATTCGCCGAAATTTACGGCTTGGGTGTTGTTGAGGTTCCAACGAACCGCGTTATCGAACGCGAAGACCTGGACGACCAAGTCTATCGTACCGCGAAAGAGAAATACGAAGCCATCGTTAAGGCCATTCAAGAAGCGAGCGAGAAATCGCAACCGGTTCTGGTGGGTACGACCTCAATTGAGAAGTCTGAGTTTATCAGCCAAATGCTGACTGCCGCCGATGTGAAGCACAACGTGTTGAACGCCCGCCAGCACGAGCAGGAAGCGCAGATTGTTGCAGACGCCGGAAAACTGGGCGCGGTTACAATTGCGACCAACATGGCGGGTCGTGGAACAGACATTAAGCTTGGTGGCAATCTCGACTTTACGATCTTGGAAGCAATTGCTGCCGATCCCGAAGGGGACCACGAAGCTATACGTGCCAAGATCGAAGAAGATCACGCAGCGGATGAAGACGCCGTGAAAAAGGCCGGCGGCCTGTTTGTTCTGGCGTCTGAGCGTCATGAAAGCCGCCGTATCGACAACCAGTTGCGTGGTCGTTCTGGCCGTCAGGGTGATCCGGGCCGCACCGTGTTCTATCTGTCGCTGGAAGACGACCTGATGCGCATCTTTGGTTCTGAGCGGCTAGACAAGGTTCTGTCGTCGCTTGGTATGCAGGAAGGCGAAGCAATCGTTCACCCTTGGGTCAACAAGTCGCTTGAGCGTGCACAGGCCAAGGTCGAAGGTCGCAACTTTGACATTCGTAAGCAGCTTCTGAAATTTGACGATGTGATGAATGATCAACGTAAGGTGATCTTTAGCCAGCGTCGCGAAATTATGGAAGCTAGGGACCTGTCCGAGATTGTTCAGGACATGCGCCATCAGGTTATCGACGACCTGCTGGACGAGTACATGCCGCCCAAAACTTATGCGGACCAGTGGAATACTGAAGGTCTCTATGCTGCCTGCATCGAAAAGCTAGGCATCGACGTACCTGTGATGGCGTGGGCCGAAGAAGAAGGCGTCGATGACGAGGCCATTCAAGAGCGTCTTGAAAACGCTGCGGATGAGATGATGGCTAAAAAGGTCACCTCATTCGGGGCAGACGCAATGCGCTCGATTGAAAAGCAGTTGTTGTTGCAGACGATTGACCAGAAATGGCGCGATCACCTTTTGACGCTTGAACATCTGCGCAGCGTTGTTGGTTTCCGTGGATACGCCCAGCGTGACCCGCTGAACGAATACAAAACCGAGGCATTCCAACTTTTCGAAGGCTTGCTGAACTCTCTGCGAGAGCAAGTCACAACTCAGTTGGCGCAAGTACGCCCGATGAGCGAAGAAGAGCGCGCAGCGTTGCAAGAGCAAGTGGTACGCCAACAGCAAGCAGCGCTCGCAGCAGCTGCGGCCCAAGCGGGGGCGATCCAAAACACGCCAGCCGCAGAAGCTGGCGAGGCGAAGGATGGCTTTGACGAAAATGATCAAGCAACTTGGGGCAATCCAGGGCGAAACGACTCTTGCCCATGTGGATCGGGTAAGAAATTCAAGCATTGTCACGGCAAGGTCTAAGACTTTTTCAATTTCCTGCCGAAAGTTGCTGACTAATAGTAGCTAATTTTGCCCTAATCTGGTCAAACTCGTTCAATAGGACGGGTGTTGGAAACAGATGAGAGGGCAGAGTTGTGTTGTGTAAAACTCTCCAAGCAAAAATTAGGGCCGGCCTAACGGTTGGCGCGCTATTGGCGGGAAGCCCGCTTTTGGCACAAGAGGGCTGTGACCCAACGCTGGTGGCGGAAACGTCTGCCGGTGCAATGGTTCGCCTAACGTTGTCGTCGACCTGCCACGCAGGACAGAACGTCATTGTCCATCATAACGGTATGATGATCAGCGATATGTTGGATGGTGCTGGCATGATGATGTTGGCAATTCCTGCACTGACCGAAACGGCGTTGTTCATGGCTGAAATCGGCGAAGTTGGTGCGGTAGCGGTTGCCACAGCCGAGGTGCCATCATTGTCGTTCTATGATCGCGTTGCCTTGCAATGGCAGGGCAATACAGGGTTAGAGCTTCACGCGCGGGAATTTGAGGCCGAGTATAAGACCGACGGTCACATCTGGCGCGAGTCGCCTCAGTCTATGGATCGTGCTGCACTGGGCGAGGGTGGCTTTTTGGTCGCTTTGGGCAACAGCAACATTGAGGGCGCAAATTACGCCGAGGTTTATACATTTCCATCGGCCACGGTCAGTGGATCTGGCTCGGTTCTGATGAGTGTTGAGGCGGTCGTCGAGGAAACCAACTGTGACCAAGACGTGGACGCGCAGGCGCTGCAAGTATTCAGCGGTGGCGATCTCGTTGTGCGTGAACTCAGCATTGCGATGCCCAATTGCGAAAGTGTCGGAGACTTGATTGTCCTAGACTCATTGGTGGACGACATTAAAGTCGGTTCGAACTGATTAAACACGCAGGTGGGGCGATAATATGAAATTCATTGTAGCGGCATTTAGTGCCGCTCTTTGTTTGTTTGCCACTGTGAATTCCGTGGTTGCTCAGGATGTTACGCTGACTTCACGTGACAAAAGCATTGAGATTTCCGGCAACCTTCTAGGCTTTGATGGCACCTACTACCGCGTCGACACCGTCTACGGAGAGTTGACGGTGGACGGCACCGGCGTGCTTTGCGAAGGACCGGCCTGTCCGCACCTTGAGGCATATATCGCCGAACTAACCTTTAGCGGAACTCCTATAATCGGGCGCGTTTTGTTGCCTGCGTTGATCGAAGGATACGCGCGCGGGGCAGGGTTAAGCGTGCGGCGAACTGAGTTTGGAGGTGCGCTAACAACATATGAGCTGTTTTCGGAACATGATCTTGAAACGATCGGTGTGTTCACCATCAAGCAGACCAGCAATGACGAAGGCTTTGCAGACATTTTGTCGAATGAGGCCGATGTAGCCATGGCGCTTCGAGCGGCGTCCGACGAAGAAATCGCCTTTGCGGTTGAGGCAGGTTACGGCGCGCTGAACAGCGGGGCGCAGCACGAGGTAATCGCGATGGACGCTTTGGTGCCGACAGTTGATCGGGACTCGGGTGTGACGTCGATTTCAATGACTCATTTGGCGGGATTGTTGGACGGAAGCGTGACGCGCTGGCGTGAGTTGGGTGAAGATTCTGATGCCCTTATCCAGGTGGTGTTGACGGACTCGGTAGGCGATGTGTTTCAACCGGTTGCAACTGTGATGCAGAAAAACGGGTTCGCAAACCCATCGATTCCGAATGTGCATGTTCTGGAAAGCTCACCTCTGTCGCTTGATTTAGCGTTCTATTCATCCGTGCCCAGCACTCGGCGTGCCATACCGATATCGGATCGTTGCGGTATTGCACATGCAAGCGAGGCCCGCGCGATAAAGGCATTAGAATATCCTTTGTCGCTGCCGATGTATCTTTACCGCCCGATGCGACGGATGCCCAAAATTGGGCAAGACTTCTTTAACTATCTTGATGGAACGTCGGCGAAGCGGGTGGTTGAGCGCGCTGGATTTCAGGCGATTGATGCCAGCGAAGCGGATGTAGACACTCAAGGCAGACGGCTTGCCAACGCGATTTCGTTGGCCTCGGCCGCGGACTTGCTGGGCCTAAAGGAAGCAGTAAATGAGCTGAAAGGTAGGCGCCTTTTAAGCCTTGTATTTAGGTTTGATGATGACGGCGACGGATACGATGCCAATTCATCTACCAGTATGAAACGACTTGTTCGGTTGGCAGAATCTGGTGGCTTGGACGGGCAGTCGCTTCTGTTCGTTGGGTTTGGGATCGATGAAGGCCTAGCTGAAAAGGTCGCCATGGATTTCCAGACAGAGTTTCCCGCGGGTCCGGGCGTCATTGAGATATCGACCGCTGAATTCGGAGAGGTCATGCCAGTCGCCTGCCCTGACACCGAACTTGGCAAACACAAGAACACCCGGGTTGAGGTTTGGGTGCGCTAGTTCTCAAGCAATCCTAGCGTGCGAAAGCTAGATTCTCCGCTTTTGCCAACGATGATGTGGTCATGCAAAGTTATCGATAGTGTCGCACAAGCTTCGGATATCTTTTGTGTCATCGCGATATCTTCGGCCGAGGGGGTCGGATCGCCCGAGGGGTGGTTGTGCACCAGAATCAAAGCAGACGCAGAAAGCTCTAGCGCACGCTTTACGACTTCGCGGGGATAAACCGGAACGTGATCTACGGTTCCTTTGCCCAGTAACTCGTCCATGATCAGGCAGTTTTTTCGGTCGAGAAACAGGACGCGAAACTGCTCATCAGTGCGATTGGCCATGGAAGCGCGGCAATAGTCGATCACGGCGTTCCAACTGCCAACCACCTCTCGTTTCAGCACGCGCGTTCTGGCGACACGCTGGGATATGGCCTCTAGGACCTTGAGTTCACGGGCGACGGCGGAACCCACGCCTTTGATTTTGGTTAGATCCTGCGGCTGGGCTGATACGATGCCCGTCAGGTCGGCGAATTCTTTCAGTAGAGCGTGGGCAATCGGCTTGGTGTCGATGCGCGGCAGAACGTGGAACAAGAAAAGCTCTAACAACTCGTAATCCGGCATTGGTTCGGACCCGCCGAGGTCAAATCTTTCGCGCAGACGCATGCGGTGTTTTGAAATGTAGCTGGGAAGTCGGGATTTGGTCGGTAACGGCACGGGGGTCGCGACCTCTTGCAGCAGTTGCAGTTGGGGTTGATCGCTAAACTCAGAATTTGTGCGTGAGGTCATGCCCCAAAGATTGGCCAGTTATGGTTGCCAAAGGGTAAACAAAAAAGCGCGCCCCGATGGAACGCGCCTTTTCGATATAGATTTCAAAGCTGGATCAGCTTTTCATGCTGTCCCAGAAACCTTTGACCGATGAGAAAAAGCTTGAGGACTCTGGGTTGTTGTCCGCTGATTCCTCTTCAAAGCTTTGCAGAAGTTCTTTCTGCTTTGCCGTCAGATTGACCGGTGTTTCAACCGCGAGTTCAATGAACATGTCGCCCACACCATTGCCACGCAGGGCTGGCATGCCTTTACCACGAAGACGCATCTGACGACCGGACTGGCTGCCAGATGGGACCTTTACGCGCGAACGACCACCGTCGATGGTTGGGACTTCGATGTCACCGCCCAAGGCCGCTTTGGTCATTGCGACAGGCACACGGCAGAACAGCTGCACACCATCACGTTCAAAGATGTTGTGATCGGCCACATCAATAAAGATATAGAGATCGCCAGTCGGTCCACCGCGCAGACCCGCTTCGCCTTCACCCGCAAGACGGATGCGCGTGCCGGTTTCAACGCCTGCAGGAATGTTCACGCTAAGCGAGCGATCAGTTTCAGTCCGTCCAGCGCCACCACATTTGTGGCAAGGATTTTTGATGTTCTGACCAGTGCCTTGACAGGTCGGGCATGTGCGCTCGACCGTGAAGAAACCTTGTTGCGCGCGAACCTTGCCCATACCCGAACACGTGGAACAGGTTGTAGGCTCTGCGCCTCCTTCGGCGCCCGTGCCCTCGCAGCCATCACACGTGACTGAAGACGGTACGTTGATGGTCTTTTGCATGCCTGCAAAAGCGTCCTCTAACGAGATGCGAAGATTGTAGCGTAGGTCCGAACCGCGGGTTGCGCGTGCACGACCACCGCCGCCACCACGACCGCCCATGAAGTCACCAAACAAGTCGTCGAACACGTCTGAGAAAGCCGATGAAAAGTCACCTTGGCCTGCGCCAGGATGTCCACCGCCACCGCCCATACCGTTTTCAAAGGCAGCGTGACCAAAGCGGTCATACGCCGCCTTTTTCTCGGGGTCTTTTAGGACATCGTGAGCTTCGTTTGCTTCTTTAAACTGCGATTCAGCGTTTGGATTGTCAGCGTTGCGGTCAGGGTGAAGTTCTTTCGCTTTCTTGCGATAGCCCTTTTTGATCTCGTCCGCCGAGGCACCTTTTGAGATGCCTAACACCTCATAATAGTCACGTTTTGACATGATCTGTGTCCCCTTTCGGAACTAACAAGGCCGGCCCCGTAGTGCGGACCGGCCCTGTTGTGAGTCCGTTAGACGCGATTATCGCTTGTCGCCGTCGAGATCTTCAAAGTCTGCGTCAACGATATCGTCGTCGCCGCCTTCGTCTGCCGCAGAAGGCTCATCACCAGCTTCAGATGCTTGCGCTTTGTAGATCGCTTCGCCAAGTTTCATGGCCGCTTCGGTCACGTTTTGGATGCCAGACTTCAGCTTGTCAGCCGTTACGTTTTCATCCTCAAGATCGTCTTTCAACGCAGCGATAGCCAATTCGATTGCTTCGATCGTGGTCGGATCAACCTTGTCAGCGTGCTCTTCCATCGACTTTTCAGTCGAGTGGATGAGGCTTTCAGCTTGGTTGCGAGATTCGACCATCTCTTTGCGCTCTTTGTCAGCCTCAGCGTTTGCTTCAGCGTCTTTGACCATTTGCTCGATGTCTTCGTCAGAAAGACCACCCGATGCCTGAATGGTGATCGACTGCTCTTTGCCAGTGCCCTTATCTTTTGCGGCAACCGACACGATGCCGTTGGCGTCGATGTCAAAGGTCACTTCAATTTGCGGTAGGCCACGTGGTGCCGGAGGAATGTCCTCGAGGTTGAATTGACCAAGGACCTTGTTGTCCGCAGCCATTTCGCGCTCACCTTGGAACACACGCAAAGTCACGGCGTTCTGGTTGTCTTCGGCAGTCGAGAATACCTGAGACTTCTTGGTTGGGATTGTTGTGTTGCGGTCGATAAGACGCGTGAACACACCACCAAGAGTTTCAATACCAAGCGACAGAGGCGTAACGTCGAGAAGAACAACGTCTTTAACGTCACCCTGCAGAACACCAGCCTGAATAGCCGCGCCAGAAGCAACAACTTCGTCAGGGTTCACACCTTTGTGTGGCTCTTTACCGAAGAATTTTGAGACTTCTTCGATAACGCGCGGCATGCGGGTCATACCACCGACAAGAACGACTTCGTCGATGTCTGATGTCGAAAGACCAGCGTCCTTCAAGGCAGCCTGACACGGCTTAATCGATGCTTTGATCAGATCGCCGACCAGTGATTCCAACTTTGCGCGGGTCAGCTTCATGACCATGTGCAAAGGCGTACCAGATTTAGGGTCCATCGAGATGAACGGCTGGTTGATTTCAGTCTGGCTAGAAGATGACAGCTCGATCTTGGCTTTCTCAGCAGCTTCTTTCAGACGCTGGAGGGCCATCTTGTCTTTGGTCAGATCAACGCCGTTCTCTTTTTTGAACTGGTCGGCAAGATAGTTGACGATGCGCATGTCAAAGTCTTCACCGCCAAGGAACGTGTCGCCGTTGGTTGATTTAACTTCGAATAGGCCGTCGTCGATTTCCAAAACGGTTACGTCAAAAGTACCGCCGCCGAGGTCATAGACCGCGATGGTTCTGGTTTCTTCTTTGTCGAGCCCGTATGCCAACGCAGCCGCTGTCGGCTCGTTGATGATGCGCAGAACTTCGAGGCCAGCAATCTTGCCGGCGTCTTTTGTTGCCTGACGCTGGGCGTCGTTGAAGTACGCAGGAACGGTGATAACCGCTTGGGTAACTTCTTCGCCAAGATAGCTCTCGGCGGTTTCTTTCATTTTACCAAGGATGAAAGCTGAGATTTGCGATGGGCTGTATTTTTCGCCCTTAGCTTCAACCCATGCATCACCATTGCCGCCATCGACGATGTCGAATGGAACAATGTCTTTGTCTTTGGTAACTTCTGCGTCGGTTACACGACGACCGATCAGACGTTTAACCGCGAACACGGTTGCCTCTGGGTTGGTCACTGCCTGACGTTTAGCAGGCTGTCCGACGAGACGTTCGTCGTCGGTGAACGCAACGATTGACGGCGTTGTACGCGCGCCTTCTGCGTTTTCGATTACTTTAGGCTGCGAACCATCCATGATGGCGATACAGCTGTTTGTCGTACCAAGGTCGATACCAATTACTTTGGCCATGATTAAGATCCCTCTTACTTAGGCGATAATTAAGGACTGAACCCAGATTTGGCGTTCAATCCCGATCACGGAGCGACGGTCTATTGCATAGGTCCGTCACGCTTCTCGGGGTATATAAGGATGCGAAATTCGCGCTGCAAGCGTATGGAAGGGTCCAAATGCCCAGAATCTTGTAAAAAGTGAATGTTTTGGCAAAGGTTAACAATGTCTGAGTGGTTGAACATCAATGGTGCGCGCATTTTGCCCGGTTTTCTCAGCCGTCCAGAGCAAGAATCTTTGGTCGCAGAATTACGTGAATTGGTCCGATTTGCACCATTTCGGCGCCTGATGACGCCCACGGGCAAGCAGATGTCAGTTAGAACGACCGCTGCTGGACAGTTCGGATGGGTCAGTGATGCGACCGGATATCGCTACGAGGCCACGCAAAGCGACGGGTCGGATTGGCCGCCAATTCCAGCGCGGTTGTTGGATATGTGGGCAAGATTGGTTCCTTCAGCCAGAGAGCCTCAGAGCTGTTTGATAAATTACTACGGCGAGGGCACGAAAATGGGGATGCACCAAGACAAGGATGAAGCCGACGCATCTCAGCCTGTGTTGTCGCTGTCCTTGGGGGACGAGGCCCTGTTTAGGGTTGGCGGGCGCGAACGTAGCGACGAGTCGGCTTCAATCTGGCTGCGCTCGGGCGATGTGGCGGTTTTGGATGGCAATGCGCGCATGGCGTATCACGGTATCGAACGAATTAGGTTTGGCAGCTCTCGGTTGCTGAAAGATGGCGGGCGGCTGAACCTAACCCTTCGCGTGGTCAATTAACTACGAGCGCTCCAGCTTAGAGACATCCTCTTGCGCGCTATGAATTCACCCATCAA
>ERZ1047985.955-NODE-955-length-20906-cov-5.185890_pt1 | contig 20906 bp, 19 predicted proteins | sample MGYA00383097_ERZ1047985 | MGnify/ENA primary metagenome ERZ1047985 (study PRJEB29581, sample SAMEA5548367) | metagenome | biome: marine; feature: coastal; material: water | depth 50 m | study: Short-term variability in the microbial, nano- and picoplankton...
ATTAATTTTTAAAAAAATCCATATAATAGATACCACAATAAATAATAAGCTAAATTGAATTATGAAAAAAAATATTGAAAAAAAAGAAAGCCTAACTGCTATTTTAGAGCAAATTGATTTATTACTTGGCAAACAAAATACAATAGAAGATGATGGAGATGTTGAAGATATAAAAAAGAATAAATTAATTAATAATTTAACTAATAAAGAAAATTTAAAATCTCTTCAAAGCTTATTAGACAACCTTCATCCATCAGATATTGCGGATATTCTTGAGGCTTTACCGCTAGAAAGAAGGCTAACAGTATGGGAGCTAGTGAAATCAGAAAATGACGGAGATATCTTGGTTGAGGTATCAGATGCTGTTAGACAAACATTAATTGCTGATATGGATAGTACTGAATTATTAGCTGCTGCAGAACAATTAGATGCAGATGAAATAGCTGATATAGCTGGAGACCTTCCTGGAGATGTTCTAAATGATTTACTGGAAAGTTTAGATGTTCAAAATAGAGAAAGGTTAGAATCTGCATTATCGTATTCAGAAGAGTTAGTAGGGGCATTAATGGATTTTGATATTGCAACAATCCGTGAAAATATCACATTAGAAGTTGTTCTTAGTTATTTAAGAAAAATAAAAAAATTACCCGATCATACTGATAAATTATTTGTAGTAGATCATTCTGGATCAATTCTTGGAGTTCTTCCTCTAGAAAGAATTGTTGTAAGTGAATCTCACTTACAAGTTAAAGATGTAATGGCAACTGATGCAGTTGTTTTTAATCCGGAAGATACCGCTCATGAAGCATCAAATGCATTTGAACGCTATGATCTTGTTACAGCACCAGTGGTTGATGAGTCGCGTAAGCTGCTTGGAAGGCTTACTGTGAATGCAGTTATGGACTATATTCGAGAAGAGACAGAAACTGAAAAACTATCTATGGTAGGGCTAAGAGAAGAAGATATGTTTTCTACAATATGGAAATCAGTACAAAATCGTTGGGCATGGTTAGCTATTAATTTAGTTACAGCTCTTATTGCATCAAGAGTTATTAGTGTTTTTGAGGGATCAATTGAAAAAGTTGTAGCCCTTGCTGCTTTAATGCCAATAGTCGCTGGTATTGGAGGTAATTCAGGCAATCAAACTACAACCATGATTGTGAGAGCTATTGCTTTAAGTCAAGTCACATTTAGTAATCTTCGATTACTTATGTTAAAAGAGATAGGAGTGGCATTATTAAATGGAATTTTATGGGGAAGCGTTTTAGGAGTGTTTGCATACTTACTTTATGGGAATATTCAATTAGGATATGTAATGACTGCTGCCATGATATTAAATTTAATTTTATCCGCAATAATGGGAGTTATGATACCCTTGGTATTAAATCGTTTAGGTAAGGATCCAGCAGTAGGATCAAGTGTGTTGATAACTGCAATGACTGATAGTGGAGGTTTCTTTATATTTTTAGGGTTAGCTACCTTAGTTTTATTATAGATAAATTATGAATAATTTTGAGTTCATTAGAAATAATTTTAGTTTAGATTTTTTGTTATCTATGCCGACTTTATGGCAATTTTTAGCTATTTTTATAGCATTAGGCCTATCTTTTTTCACCAACCAATTTATTAAAAACTATGTTGTTGGTACTACAAAAGATAATTGGAAAATGGCGACTGATGGATTAGTTAGAATAATTTCACCTATTATAATTCTAGTTGTTCTTTTCTTTTCAAAAATATATTTAGATACTTTTCAGCCAACATTATTTTTACATATCGCTATTAGCCTTATAAATGCTCTTATTGTAATTAGATTAGGTGTTTATTTTATTAGGTATCTTATAAAACCAAGACCCTGGATTCGAGCATTAGAAAACACAATTGCATCATTAGTATGGGTAATAGTTGCTTTATACTTATTTGGACTTCTTTCACCAATTAGAGATGGCCTTGCTCAAATACAATTTAGTTTTGGTGATAATAGTTTTTCATTATTATTAGCATTACAAGTAATATTTGGATCTGCTTTAGCTGTTCTTTTTGCAGTAACGATAGGGCAATTTATTGAAAATCGATTGATGAAAGTAGATCAATTGGATATGAATGCCAGAGTAATGCTTAATAAAATTTTAAAGATAACATTATATGTTGTTGCTGTAGTTATAGCTTTATCATCTATTGGTTTAGATCTAACATTCTTATCTATTTTTGGTGGGGCTTTTGGTGTTGGTTTGGCATTCGGCATGCAAAAAATTGCCAGCAATTATGTCTGTGGTTTTATTATTTTGCTTGATAAGTCAATTCATATTGGCGATATTTTAATGGTAGGTGAGCATTACGGAGTAGTTACTCTAATAAGATCAAGATATACTGTTTTACGAAAACTTGATGGCATCGAAGTTATTATTCCTAATGAGACCTTAATATCTGAAAATATTATTAATCATACTTTATCTGATAGAAAATCAAGAATATCTATCGACGTTCAAATCAGCTATAAATCTTCTGTAGATAAAGCATTTGAAATTATGTTAAATTCTGCTAAAAATGAATCACGAGTATTAAATGATCCTGAGCCAGCAGTATTCTTAATGAAGTTTGCAGATAGCGGAATTGACTTGATGTTATCTTTTTATATTGTAGACCCTGAAGAGGGGTCATGGGGATTAAAATCTGATATTTATCGAGAAATCTGGGATGAATTTCAGAAGCACGATATAGAAATACCTTATCCTTACAGAACAGTTGAAATTATTAATTCAGAAAAAGATAAATAAATTATTTAATTTTATTTTCTTTATATAAAACATGCTTTCTTATTGTAGGATCAAATTTTTTAATTTCAATTTTATCAGGCGTTGTTCTTTTATTTTTAGTTGTTGTGTAGAAATGACCTGTTCCCGCTGATGAATCCAATCTGATTTTCTCTCTCATTTTTTAAACCTTTTTTCCTTCTGCTCGCATTTTAGTAATTACAGCATCAATTCCTAATTTATCTATTGTTCTGAGAGCTGCACCTGATATACGCATTGATACCCAACGGTTTTCACTTTCAACCCAAAATTTACGATTTTGTAGATTTGGAAGAAAACGACGCTTTGTTCTATTGTTTGCATGGGATACATTATTTCCAGTTACAGTTTTTTTCCCAGTTACTTCACATATACGAGCCATGACATATATTCCTTAGCTAAATTCTTAAAAAAGACGACCATTAGACCATATAAACTCCTGTCTTTACAAGTTTTTTTTAAGTTTTACCAGTACTACCAAAACCACCTTCACCTCTTTCACTTTTTGGAAATTCTTCTACTAAATTAAATTTCGCTTGCATTACAGGTAAAATGATTAATTGAGCTATTCTTTCTAGTGGGTTTATTAAAAAAACATCTTTACTTCTATTCCAGCAAGAAACTAATAACTCACCTTGGTAATCAGAATCAATTAATCCTACAAGGTTTCCAAGAACTATTCCATGTTTGTGACCCAAACCAGAACGAGGCAGAATTACTGCCGCATAATTAGAATCTTTAATATAAATTGATATTCCAGTTGGAATTAAGAAGGTTTCTCCTGGATTTAGCGTTTGTGCATTTTCTATACAAGCTCTAAGGTCTAATCCTGCTGAGCCTTTAGATGCATAATTAGGTAAATAGTCTTTAATTAAGGGATTAAGAACTTTAAAATCAATCGATATACTCATAAACATCACCTTTTTTATTTATCATTTTATAAATATGTTTTAGAATATTAAAAGCTAATTCTTTTTTAGTTGTTTTAGGAATATGAATTACTTCATTTTTATTGATTATATAAATTTCAGCTGAATCTTCACCCATTGATTTATTGATAGAATTAGCAATAATCATATTTAAATTCTTTTTTTTAAGTTTATCTTGAGCATTCTTAATAATTTCTTTGCTTTCAGCTGAAAAGCCAACACAAAAAAGATTATCAAATTCTAAAGATGTTTCTAAAAGAATGTCAGAGCTTTTTTGAAGTTCTAATATTAATTTATCATTATGCTTTTTTAATTTTCCGGAAACTTTTTTTGGAAGATAATCAGAAATTGCAGCCACACTTATAAAAATATCATTGTCTTTAGCATTTTTTTTAATAAGCTTATTCATCATTTTATGATTAGGCGCATAAAATGATTTTATTCCAGAAGGGGGTAGTGTTTCAGTTCGACCATAAATTAATGTTACATTGGCACCTAAAGCATAAGCTTCATTAACAATACTAAAACCCATTTTCCCAGAGCTTAAGTTTGTAATAGCTCGAGCATCATCAATTTTTTCAAAAGTAGCTCCACAGGAAATAAGGATATTCTTATTTTTAAGAATTGGAGTTTTTAATGATTTTTGAATATCAAGTAATAACATTTTATCATTTATGAAGCGACCCATTCCTTCATCACCACAAGCTTGCTCACCAGATTCTGGACCAGAAATGGCAATGCCATCTTGAGTTATTATTGAAACATTTCTTTTTGTTGCTGCATTTTCCCACATTTGTTTATTCATAGATGGGGCTATTAGGATTGGACAATTTCTAGCTAAACATATGTTGGAAAGTAAATCATCCGCTAAACCTTGTGCTAGTTTTGCAATAAAATTGGCAGAAGCGGGAGCGATTAGAATAAGATCAGCTTTTTTTGATTGGTTGATATGTTTCATACCATTACCTTTAGAAGGTTCCCACATATTCTCTAATACTGGCTTTCCAGATAATGCTTGTAGCGTTAATGGACTAATAAATTCTTTTGCAGATTTAGTCATAATAACTTGAATATCAGCACCTTGTTTTTTTAGAAGCCGAATTAGTTCAGCAGCTTTATAAGCCGCAATACTTCCAGTAATACCTAATATAATTTTTTTATCTAACATAGATTCGATATAATCAGTATGAAACGATTTTTAATTCAAAATTATAACAAAGTACATGGTAAAAATAATTAAAACAAAATTAATTTGGATATTTTTATCTATTTTAGGAGCAGTTGCTTTTTCTACAATTGCTCTAAGTCAAGATGAATCTATTAATGCACTGTGGTTTATTACAGCAGCTGTGTGTATTTATCTTGTAGCTTATAGATTTTATGGAGCATGGATCGCAGCAAAAGTATTGGTATTGGATGAATTTAGAGAGACGCCTGCCGTAAAAATTAATAACAACCGTGATTTTATTCCAACTAATAAATGGGTTGTATTTGGAACTCATTTTGCTGCAATTGCAGGGCCAGGTCCTCTAGTCGGACCAACACTTGCAGCGCAGTTTGGTTATTTACCAGGAACGATATGGATTTTAGTGGGTGCAGTATTAGGCGGCGCAGTGCAGGATATGACCATTTTATTTTTTTCCGTAAGAAGGAATGGTAAAACTTTAGGTCAAATGGCTAAAGAAGAACTAGGTCAGCTTGCAGGAAAAGCTTCTTTAATAGCCACTTTTGTAATTATGATTATTTTAATTTCTGTTTTAGGTCTTGTAGTTGTAAACGCAATGAAACATAGTCCATGGGCTACATCAACAGTAGCAGCGACTATCCCTATCGCAATTCTTATTGGATTTTATATGCGTTTTATAAGGCCTGGCCGTGTACTAGAGGCAACTGCAATTGGAGTAACTCTTTTGTTGTTTGCAGTTTATCTTGGGGGCGAGATTGATAAATCAGAAACATTGAGAGTCTATTTTGATCATGGTGGTTTATTTTTGGCATGGTCGATTATTCTTTACGGGTTTGCTGCTGCAGTTTTGCCAGTTTGGATGCTATTAGCACCACGGGACTATTTATCAACTTTCGTTAAGCTTGGCACTATCATATTTCTCGCGATAGCTATAGCAATTTTACAGCCAGATATAAAAATGCCAGCTATAACAAATTTTGTTGATGGGTCAGGACCAATATTTGGAGGTAGTTTATTTCCATTTGTTTTTATTACAATAGCTTGTGGTGCCATTTCTGGTTTCCATGCATTAATTTCATCTGGAACAACGCCCAAGTTAATTGATAATGAGAAGTATATTCCTATGATTGGTTACGGAGGAATGCTCCTTGAATCTTTTGTAGCAATTATGGCAATGGTTGCAGCCTGTGTTTTAGAACCTGGTGTTTTCTTTGCAATTAATAGCCCTGTTGGAATTGTTGGATCCGACCCTTCAATGGTTATTCAAACTATTAATTCTTGGGGTTTTCCTGTGACTCAAAATCAAATGGACCAACTTGCTAAAGATGTTGGGGAGACTACTCTTTTTGCTAGAACAGGTGGAGCACCTTCATTAGCAGTTGGTATGGCAAGTATTTTTGCTAATGCTTTTGGCAAAAATCTTTTAGCGATGTGGTACCACTTTGCAATTATGTTTGAAGCAGTTTTTATTTTAACCACATTAGATGCAGGCACAAGAGTTGGAAGATTTATGTTGCAAGACATTTTAGGTAATATTCATCCAAAATTAGGAAGAACTTCATGGCTTCCATCTACCATTCTAACGAGTGCAATTGTAGTTGCATGTTGGGGGTATTTTTTATACATAGGCGTTATTGATCCAAATGGCGGGGTTAATATTTTATGGCCACTGTTTGGAATTGCTAATCAAATATTGGCTGCAATTGCATTAAGTGTTGGAACAGCAATTTTGATTCGTACTGGTAGGATTAGGTTTGCATGGATTACTGGGATGCCATTAACTTGGTTAGCAATTATTACTTCGACTGCTGCTTTTCAAAAAATATTTAGTGAGGATGTAAGGGTAGGTTTTTTATCGGCTGCAAATTCTATGATTGAAAAAGTTAATACGGGATTATTGACAGAAGAAAAAATAAGTATAATGAATCAGTTAATATTTAATCTTAGGTTCGATGCCGTGATTACAGCAATTTTAACGATAGTTTTATGGCTAGTTATTTTTGATGTGTTAAAGCTGCTAATTAGCAATAAATATAAACAGTTTGAGGCGGTAAATTAATTATGTTTAAAAGTATATGGAAATTTATAAGAACCTTGAGTGGTGATGATGCGTATGAAGTTTATTTGAATAATTTTACAATATGCGTAAACCATCCAGATAAACAGCCGTTAAGTAGAAAGGATTTTTATCACCAACAGCTTCAGGAAAAATGGAATAAGATAAATCGTTGTTGTTAGCTACACTTTATTTTTTGTTATAAAAAACATTGCAATACCAATTACAATCATTGGGATAGTAAGCAATTGACCCATAGATAGGTTGAGATAAAAAAGACCTAAAAAGCTATCAGGCTCACGAGTAAATTCCACTAGAAATCTAAAAAAACCATAAAAAATTAAGAATAATGCTGAAATACTTCCGGTGGGTCTTTTTTTATTTGAGTATAAGTAAAGAATTAAGAATAAAAATAAACCTTCAAATAAGGCTTGATAGAGTTGGGATGGGTGCCTAGCTATTTTATCAGTAATAGGGAAAACCATCCCCCAAGGTAAATCTGTAGGCCTACCCCATAATTCTTGATTAATAAAATTTCCAATTCTACCAAAGCACAAACCTAAAGGCACTAATGGAGCTATAAAGTCTGTTAGTTTTAACCAAGAAATATGATGTTTTTTTGAAATTAAAATAAGACTTATCAAGACTCCTAGAAAACCACCATGGAATGACATTCCTCCTTGCCAAAAAGCAAATACTTGATCTAAATTCGATAAATAATAATTTGGTTGATAAAATAAAACATAACCTAATCTCCCACCAAAAATTACACCTAAAGCCCCATAAAAAAAAGTATCATCAAGAATCTTTTCATTTATACTTTTCCACCAGGTTTTTTTTAATTGTTTTTTTCCAAGATAGATAAAAAATAAAAATCCAAAAAAATACATTAATCCGTACCAATAGACTTTTAAAGGACCAATTTGGATTGCTATAGGATCTATTTGTGGATGAATAAGCATTATCGTCTAATTATAAGTTAAAATTCTAATAATTAAATAAATCATAAGAGAAAGAAATGCCAGAATATAGATCAAGAATAACAACTCATGGAAGAAACCAAGCCGGAGCAAGAGCTCTTTGGCGAGCTACTGGCATGAAAGAAGAAGATTTTGTAAAACCTATTATTGCTGTTGTTAACTCTTTTACTCAATTTGTTCCTGGCCACGTCCATTTAAAGGATATGGGGCAGTTAGTTGCTCGTGAGATTGAAAAAAATGGTGGTGTTGCAAAAGAATTTAATACTATTGCGGTAGATGATGGAATAGCTATGGGGCATGATGGAATGCTTTACAGCCTTCCTAGTAGAGATTTAATTGCTGATAGCGTTGAGTATATGGTTAATGCACATTGGGCAGATGCTATGGTCTGCATATCTAATTGCGACAAAATAACACCAGGCATGCTTATGGCAGCTATGAGAATTAATATACCAGTTATTTTTGTATCTGGTGGGCCGATGGAAGCAGGTAAAATTACATGGAATAAAGAAGGTGGAAAAATTGATTTAGTTTCACCAATGATTGCTGCTGGCGATATGCGTATTTCAGAAAATGATTTAAAAAATATGGAAAGATCAGCATGCCCCACTTGTGGATCTTGCTCAGGAATGTTTACAGCGAACTCTATGAATTGTCTAACTGAAGTTTTAGGGTTAAGTCTTCCAGGCAATGGAAGTACTTTAGCAACTCATGCAGCTAGAAAATCCTTATTTCTAAATGCAGGTAAACAAATAGTTGAAATTACTAAAAAATATTATGAAAAAAATGATGAATCTGTATTGCCAAGAAAAATAGCTTCAAAGAAAGCTTTTGAAAATGCTATGGCATTAGATGTTTCAATGGGGGGTTCAACAAATACTGTCTTACATTTATTAGCTGCAGCAAAAGAAGCTAAAGTAGATTTTACAATGAAAGATATTGATAAAATATCAAGAAAAGTTCCTTGTCTTGCAAAAGTAGCGCCAGCAACTCAAAAATATCACATGGAGGATGTTCATAGAGCAGGTGGCGTTTATGGAATCTTGGGCGAACTTAAAAGAGGAAAGTTATTACATGAAGATGTTTTCACAGTTCATTCAAAAACTCTTGGAGAAGCAATTGATCATTGGGATATTATTTCAACTAAAGAAGACACAGTAAAAGATTTTTATCTCGCTGCGCCAGGAGGTATCCCAACAACAGAAGCCTTTAGTCAAGAAAAAGTATGGCCATCTTTAGATGACGATAGAAAAAATGGCTGTATAAGAGATCTTGCTCATGCTTATAGTGAAGATGGAGGTCTAGCTGTTCTTTATGGAAATATTGCAGAAGATGGTTGCATTGTTAAAACAGCCGGAGTTGATGAAGAAATATTAAAATTTTTAGGAAAAGTTAGATTATTTGAATCTCAAGATGCAGCGTGCGAAGCAATTTTAGGTGACAAAATAATTTCTGGGGATATTGTAGTTATTATCTATGAAGGACCAAAAGGAGGTCCTGGTATGCAAGAAATGTTGTATCCAACTGCTTATTTAAAATCAAAAGAATTAGGTAAGGTTTGTGCCTTGTTAACGGATGGACGATTCTCTGGAGGTACATCAGGTTTATGTATAGGTCATGTATCGCCAGAATCTGCAGAGGGAGGGGCGATTGCTTTAGTGAGGGAAGGTGATCAAATAGATATAGATATTCCTAATCGCAAGATTAATTTAAATATATCTGATAAAGATTTATTATCTAGAAGAAAAGAAATGGATAAAAGCAAATCTCCTTGGCAACCCAAACCAAGAAAAAGACGAATTACTCAAGCATTGGAAGCATATGCAATGATGACTACTAGTGCATCTGAGGGAGCCGTTAGAGATATTAATCAATTAAAGAAAAGTTAAAATTGAATAAAGAAATCAAGTTTGTTGATGGAGTAAATGGTCTTCAATTTATTGAAATTGATAATTCATTAGCTGTTGCAAGAATTGCTTTACAAGGAGCACATGTAGATTGGTGGCGCCCTAAATCAACTAATCAAGATGTTTTATGGCGCTCTTCTAATGCACGTTATGAAAAAGGTAGGTCAATTAGAGGAGGAGTTCCTATATGTTGGCCTTGGTTTGGTAAACATCCAACTGATGATAGTTTTTGTGTTCATGGTTTTGCAAGAGTTATACCATGGAAATTATTAGAGTCATCGCAATTAAAAAATGGAGCTACAAAACTTGTTTTAATAATGCTACCAACAGAAACAGTTATAAAACAATTAACATATTCTTTTGAGTTGATATTAACAATAGTTGTTGGTGAAAGTTTATATTTAAATTTAAAAACAACAAATTTATCAGATAATCCATTTTTGATTAGCGAAGGATACCATACTTATTTTTTTATTTCTGATATTGAAAATATAAAGGTTACCGGATTAGAAAATTCTGTTTACACAGATAAGATAGATGATTTTAGTCGTGGAATTGAAAAAAACTCTATTACTTTTAACAATGAATTTGATCGTGTTTACACTAATACAAGTAATGATTGTTATATTGAGGATGAAAATTTTAATCGTGTAATTACAATAAAAAAATCTAATAGTAATTCAACTGTTGTTTGGACTCCCTGGCAAGATAAAGCATCAAAAATGGGAGATATGGGAGAAAAAGATGAATGGCGGAAAATGGTTTGTGTAGAGACTGCAAATCTTTTGGAAAATAGCGTTGTTATTTATCCAAAATTATCTCATAGTATTGCTACAGAATATTCTGTTCAAGAATATTAATAAAGAAAATAATACTATTGATTTAATTTACTGTGACTATAGGAGTATACAAAATACATCCCAATACCTATTAAAATCCATATCAAAAATCTTATCCAAGTTTGTATAGGTAGAAATATCATTAATAGACTACAAGAAATAATGCCTAAAATTGGAACAATAGGGTGCCATTTATTCTTAAAAGTACCTTGTTCATAATTATTTTTATTTCTTAAAAATATTACTCCTAAACAAACTATTACAAATGCCGACAAAGTTCCAATATTAACTATTTCAGCTAAAGTTCCCAATGATGTAAAGCCTGCTACTGTGGAAATGAAAATACCACAGATAAGTATAGTTTTTATTGGGGTTTTTGTTTTTTTATTCACTGTGCTTAAAGTTATCGGAAGTAATCCATCTCTACTCATTGCAAAAATAATTCTAGTGAGTGCGTAATATAAAACAAGCATAACTGTTGCAAGGCCGGCTATAACACCAGTAGAAACTAAAGCAGAAGCCCATGGAAAACCAATTTTTGCTAATGCAAAAGCAACTGGTGACGATACATTAAGGTCTTGATATGGCACAACGCCTGTTAAAAGAGCGGCAACAATAATATAAATAATAGTACAAAAAATTAGTGAATTAATTATTCCTTTTGGTAAATCTCTTTGAGGGTTGATTGCTTCTTCTGCAGCAGTTGAAACTGCATCAAATCCAACATAAGCAAAAAAAACAATTGATGCTCCAGCTAAAACTCCAACAGTTTTTCCATTAGGTAATGTTTCAAACCATCCATATGGCATAAATGGACTCCAATTTTCAGGATTAACATTAAATATTGCAAGCGCAATAAATATTAAAATTGCTGACACTTTTACTATAACCATTACTTTATTAAATTTTGCACTTTCTTTTACTCCAATAATTAGTAAAGTCATAATCATCAGAATAATTAATGAAGCAGGGAGGTTTATAATTCCACCTTGACTTGGCGGTTTTGTTAGAAATTCAGGAAATCCAATACCCATTGCAATAAGTGCATTATTAAAATAACCTGACCATCCATTAGCAACAGCGGCTATTGACATCCCATACTCCATTAAAAGTATCCAGCCAACAATCCATGCAATAAACTCACCAAATGCAACATAAGTATATCCATAAGCGCTTCCACATCCACCTACAGAGGAAGACAATTCTGCATACGATAGTGCAGCAAACGCACATGCAAAACCAGAGGCTAAAAAAGATAAAACTACTGCAGGGCCAGCCTGATTTGCAGCTGCAATTCCTGTTAATACAAAAATTCCTGTCCCAATTATGCAACCAATACCTAGTAGAGTTAAATCAAATGCATTTAAGCAACGATCTAATTGCTCTCCTGATTTTTGCTCAAGATTTTTTTTTCTAAAAAGTTTTTTTAGCATAATTTAATAATTTAAACCCAATTTTTAGGAATAAGAAAGTCTGTATATAGTTTTTCTTCAGCACTTCCTTTTTCTGGTTTCCAATCATATGACCATTTCACTAAGGGTGGCATTGACATAAGTATAGATTCTACCCTGCCGTTTGATTGAATACCAAATAAGGTTCCACGATCTTGTAGTAAATTAAATTCAACATATCGACTTCTTCGATAAAGTTGAAAATCTTTTTCTTTTTTTGTAAATTTTGTTTCTTTTCTTTTTTGAATAATTGGTAAGTACGCTTTAGTTAAATTGTTACCAACTGATTGTATTAATTGAAAACAGTATTCAAAATTATTCTCATTAAAATCATCAAAGAAAATACCACCTACACCTCTTGGTTCATTTCTGTGTTTTAGTAAAAAATATTCGTCGCAATTTTTTTTAAATTTTGGATATAAATTATCATCAAAAGTATCTAATGAGTTTTTAATAGTTTGATGAAAATGAATAACATCTTCTTTAAATCCATAATAAGGAGTGAGGTCTATTCCGCCACCAAACCACCATATATCAGTTTCTTTATTTTTAGAAGCTATAAAGAATCTTACATTCATATGAACAGTAGGAATAAAAGGATTATGTGGATGAAATACTAAGGAAATACCCATAGCTTCCCATTTTCTATTTTCTACTTCAGGATGCGTATTAGTAGCTGTTTTTGGAAGTTTTGTCCCAGTTACATGTGAAAAACCTATACCAGCCCGTTCAAATATATTGCCATCTTCTAAGATTGCTGTTGTCCCAGCACCATCTTCTTTTCGTTGCCAGGAATCTATTAAAAAATTTTTTCCATCAACCAATTGTATAGCTTCAATAATTTTTACTTGAAGGTTTGATAGGTAATTTTTAACAGAATTTTTATTAATTTCGTTACTCATTATGCCCTAATTATTTTTTTTGTTTTAAAGTTTTGAATGGTTGAAGGATTTTTATTTTTACCTATTTTCCCACGAATTAGTTTAACTTGATTAGGAAGAAATCTACAAACATCTCTATAATTTTTTAATGAAATTTTTCCACTCAAGTTAAGACTTGTAGATGTTATAGCCATATTAATGGAATTAGTTAATTCATAACAGTTAGATAAAGATGGAATTCTTAATGCTATTTTAGAATTATTTTTTAACCAATTTGGGCAGCGATCATTTGCATTTAAAACCCATGTATGAGGTCCTGGCCATTTTGAAAATAAATTTTTTCTTGAGAATTTATTTAATGGCTTTATAAAAGAATTAAATTGTTTTATTGAAGAACCTATAAGAATAAAGTTTTTATTTCGCATTCTTTTTTTTATTTTAATAATTTTATTTATCGCTTTTTTATTTTTAGGATCACAACCTAATCCAAAGCAAGATTCGGTGGGGTAAGCTACAATTCCTCCTTGACGAATAAAACGGTTTAATCTTTGATTCTTCACAGATTTGATTTTAATGCTTTTTGACCAATATCTGACCTATATTGCATACCTGTAAATTGAATATCTTTAACTAAAGAATATACTTGATTTTGAGCATCTTTTAATGAATCTCCTTTTGCTGTTATGCCAAGCACTCTTCCGCCAGCGGTATAAATTTTTTTGTTTTTTAATATCGTACCAGCATGAAAAATATATGAGTTTTTGTAGTTATGATCTAACTTAAATATTTCATCGTTAATTCTAGGTTTATTAGGATAATTTTCTGCAGCAATTACAACTGTTATTTCAGTTCCTTCATCCCAATTGATTTGATAATTTTTAAGTTTTTTATTTGCAGCAGCTTGAAGTATTTCAAATAAATCACTTTTGAGTCTAAAAAGAATAGGCTGTGTCTCTGGATCACCCATTCGACAATTGAATTCAAGCGTTTTAATTTCTTTATTTTTATCAATCATTAGTCCTGCATATAAAAACCCTGTAAATTCTATACCGTCTTTTTTCATACCATTAATAGTTGGAATAATGACTTTATTCATAATTTTCTTATGGATTTTTGGTGTAACGATAGGTGCAGGCGAATAAGCACCCATGCCTCCAGTATTTGGACCTAAATCAGAATCCAAAAGTCTTTTATGATCTTGACTTGATGCTAAAGGTAGAATTGCATTACCATCACATATAACAATGAAGCTAGCTTCTTCTCCCGTTAAAAATTCTTCAATAACAATTCTAGCACCCGCATTCCCATATAAATTATCTTCTAGCATAGAATTTACTGCAGATATGGCGTCTTTTTCAGTCATTGCAACAACAACTCCTTTCCCAGCAGCTAATCCATCTGCTTTGATTACAATTGGTGCTCCTTGTTTATGAATATATTGATGTGCATCTTCAGCGTTGGTAAATGTTTTATATTTAGCTGTTGGTATTTTATGGCGTTGCATAAATGATTTTGCAAAATCTTTTGAACTTTCTAACTGAGCTGCTTGTTTTTTTGGCCCAAAAACTTTTAATTTATTTTTTATAAAAGTATCTACAATTCCATTGGAAAGAGGAACTTCTGGACCAATAATTGTTAGATCTATTTGTTCTTTTTTTGCAAATAATACTAGTTGGTCGATATCATTAGAATCAATATTAATATTTTCTATTTTTTTTTCTAAAGCAGTTCCTCCATTACCAGGAGCAATAAAAACTTTTTGAACAAGAGGGCTTTGTTCTATTTTCCATGCAAGGGCATGTTCACGACCTCCATTACCAATTATTAATGCCTTCATATTTAATGTTTAAAATGCCTTATGCCAGTAAATAACATTATTAAACCAAGCTCATCAGCTGCTTTAATAACTTCATCATCTTTTAGACTTCCGCCAGGTTGAATTACACATTTAGCTCCATAGCTTGCAAGAGCATCAATACCATCTCTAAAAGGAAAAAATGCATCTGAAGCTACCACACTGTTAGTTAAGGATATATTGGCATTTTCTGCTTTTATTGCTGCAATTCGAGTACTATCAATTCTACTCATTTGTCCAGCTCCTATCCCAAGAGTTTTTTTACCTTTACAAAAAATAATCGCATTAGATTTAACGTATTGTGCAACTTGCCAAGAAAAATATAAATCTTCTAATTGCTCAGTAGATGGTTCTAATTTAGTAACAACTTTACATTTATTAATGTCTAGTTTGTGATTGTCTCCAGATTGAACCAACCATCCACCACCAATTTTTTTGAAATCTAATTGATTTTTTAATTTATTAATTTCAACTTGTAACAACCTAATATTTTCTTTAGCTTTAAAAATTTTGATTGATTCTTTAGAGTAACCTGGTGCGATTATTACTTCTACAAATTGTTTCATAATTAATTTTGCTGTTTCTGTATCCATTTCTTTATTGATTGCAATAATGCCTCCAAATGCAGAAGTTGGATCAGTTAAAAAAGCACCTTCATATGCATCTTTCATCGTTTTAGCAGAACATACCCCGCAAGGATTTGCATGTTTTACAATCACACAGGAGGGATCAGAAAACAACTTAACACATTCCCAAGCCGTATCTGAATCATTTAAGTTGTTAAAAGATAATTCCTTACCTTGAATCTGTTTAAAATTTGCAAGGGCACCTTTTTGAATTTGTGGCTCAGTATAAAAAGCTGCTTCTTGATGTGGGTTTTCTCCATAACGCATATCCATTTTTTTATTCATAATCTGGGATAAGTTGTTTGGGAATTTTATCTGTTGGTCATTTTTGGAAAGATAATTACTAATAGCCTTATCGTAATGTGCTGTATGTGAAAAAGCATTTTGAGCAAGTTTGAATCGATACGATTCTTTTAATTGACCTTTATTTTTTATTAATTCTTTAGAAAAATTATCATATTCATCAGGGCTAGTTAATACAGTTACACTTTTATAGTTTTTAGCAGCGGCTCTAATCATTGTGGGCCCACCTATATCAATATTCTCAATCGCTAATTCTAAAGTACATTTGGGATCATTAATTGTCGATTCAAAAGGATATAAATTTACAATAACAAGATCGATTTTTGGAATATTATTCTTTTTTAAGGTATCTTTGTGTTCTGGATTATCATTTTGAGCTAAGATGCCACCATGAATTTTTGGGTGTAAAGTTTTAACTCGCCCATTAAGCATTTCTGGAAATTGAGTATAATCACTCACTTCAATTACTTTAATATTATTTTTTATTAAAAGAGACGCAGTACCACCCGTAGAAATAATTTCAATATTTAAATCTTGTAATATTTTTGCTAATTCTAAAATATTTGATTTATCTGAAACGCTAATTAAAGCTCTACTTATTTTCATCATTTTATGTTTCTATTTTGTGTAATTTAAGTTTTTTTCTAAGAGTGTTTCTATTAAGCCCTAAAATATCAGCAGCTTTACTTTGATTACCTTCTGCAAGATTCATAATATAAAGTAAAAGAGGTTTTTCTACAGAATGAATAACCATATCGTAGACTCCATTGGGTTTTTCGCCTGATAAATCTTTAAAGTATTGATCTAAGAGAGTATCAATATTATCAGGTAAATTTGCTTTACTCATCAAGCAACAAGCTCATGTTTATTTTCCAATTCTTCATATGTAATATATTTATTAAACTTTTTTAATTCATTGAAATATTGTTCAATATATTCTATTTGTTGAGTATCGCTATCAATTCGATTCATTTTGGATCTAAATTCAGCAGAATTTTTAAGACCTTTGGTATACCAAGAGATATGTTTTCTTGCAATTCTATAACCTCTTTCTGTTCCGTAAAAGTCGTAAAGATCATTAACATGTTGTAGTGTCGTTTTTTCTATTTCTAAAATAGTTGGTCGTTCCATATGTTCACCTGTTTTTAAAAAGTGATCAATTTCTCTAAAAATCCATGGCTTACCCTGAGCAGCTCGACCAATCATTATTCCATCTGCTTTAGTGTATTCAAGAACAAATTTAGCTTTTTCTGGAGTTGTAATATCACCATTTGCTATAACTGGAATACTAATTTTTTGTTTGACTTCAGCAATAGTGTCATATTCTGCATCACCCTTATATAAACAAGCCCTTGTTCTTCCATGCATAGATAATGCTTGTATACCAGAATCCTCTGCTATTTTGCCTATACGAGAAGCATTTTTATTGTCTTTATCCCACCCTGTTCTAATTTTAAGAGTTACGGGAATATTAACTGATTCAACTACTGCTTTAATTATTCTCTCAACTAATTTTTCTTTTTGAAGGAGTGCTGAACCTGCCATAACATTGCATATTTTTTTTGCAGGACACCCCATATTGATATCAATAATTTGAGCACCTTTATTCATATTAAATTTTGCAGCCTCTGCCATCATTTTTGGGTCAGCTCCTGCAATTTGAACAGAAATGGGTGAAACTTCCCCCTCATGATTTGCTCTTAAAAGAGTTTTCTCACTACCATAAAGAAGTGAGTTTGAAGTAACCATTTCACTTACAGCCATACCAGCACCATAATGTTTACATAACATGCGGAATGGTCGATCAGTCACACCAGCCATTGGGGCTAATATAATATTGTTCTTAAGTTTATGGGACCCTATTTGCATATTCTAAAAATTTTAATGATAAATGAGTGCTTATTTTATAATCAATTAGGTGATAATCAAAGTTTAATTTTCTCGCCAATCATATTTTAGTTTTTTTAAATTTTTCTTGAGATCTTTCATTGCTTTATTAACAGATTCAGAGTGTCCTTTTATTCCAAGTTCTAGTGTTTTTTTCGGTCTTAATTTAGGGAGACTATATATTTTGATGTACTCATGTTCTTTTTGAATTTTTTGCATTGTGTCAATTAATTTACTTTCACTAACATCATCCAACCAAATTGATTGGTCCTCTATATTCTTTAAATTTATTAAAAAATCATATTGATTTTTAATTACCCAATCTATCATTGGCCAAGCCATTTCTGGAAATCCTGGCATGAAATAATGATGATCGATAAAGAATCCTGGGACATTATTAATTGTATTTGGAATAATGTGAGCATATCGGGGAAGGTCTGCCATCAGAATTCTTTTTGGGTAGGCTCCATCACCAAATTGCTTTTCTATGAGAACTTTTGCTTGTCCATGTTGCTCTAAAGGTTGTTTATGCGCAAGTGAAGCAGCTTTTCTTGTATGGTCATCTGGCGTAGCCCCGATTCCGCCAAAACAAAAAACAATTTCTCCAATTTTACTTTCAATAGTTTTTTTAATTGTATCTGGATCGTCAGGAATATAGTCTGCTCTTGAAATATTTAGACCATAGCCTCTTAATGTTTTAATTAAATACGCAAGATGCTTATCTTCTCTTTTTCCTGATAGAATTTCATCACCTATAATCACAGCATGAATTTTTTTTTGAATTATATCGGCCTCAACCATTTGTGTTGCAATACTAATGAGCCTGCTCCCAATTATTACCTTCTCCAATATCAGCAATTAATGGAACAGATAATGTAGCAACTTTTTCCATCAATTTAGGAATTATTTTTTGAAAAATTTTCACTTCATTTTCAGGAACCTCAAAAACAAGTTCATCATGAACTTGCATAATCATTTTTCCCTGAATATTAGATTCTGTTTCAATCCAATTATGAACTTCAATCATAGCTAATTTAATTAAATCTGCTGCAGTACCTTGCATTGGCCCATTAATTGCAGCCCTTTCTGCTGCAGCCCTCATAATTCCGTTAGAGCCATTAATCTCAGGGAGCCATAGTCTTCTTCCAAAAAAAGTTTCAACATATCCTTTTTCTTTGGCTGTTTGCTTCGCATCTTCCATGTATTCTCTAACAGAGGGATATTGAGTGAAATAACGTTCAATATAATTTTGTGCAGCACTCCTTTCAATATTAAGATTTTTAGCAAGACCAAATGGGCTCATACCATATATAAGTCCAAAATTAATTACTTTGGCATATCTTCTCTGTTCATTCGTAACAGTTTTAAGTGTGGTGTTAAATATTTCTGCAGCTGTAATTTTATGAATATCTTCATTATTATTAAATGCTTGAATTAAGCGTTTATCTTTTGATAAATGCGCCATTATTCTTAATTCAATTTGAGAATAATCTGCGGATAGTATTTTTGATCCTTTTGGGGCGATGAATGCTTTTCTTACCTTTCTTCCATCTGTAGTTCGAATAGGAATATTTTGTAAGTTTGGATCAGAGCTAGCTAATCTTCCAGTAATTGCAACTGCTTGATTATAACTAGTATGAACTCTGTCGGTATTTGGATTAATCATTCTCGGTAATTTATCGGTATAAGTGGTTTTAAGTTTTGAAAGACTTCGATGTTCTAAAATTAATTTAGGTAAAGGATAATCTTGGGCAAGCACTTGTAGAACATCTTCACTAGTAGAAGGTGTTCCAGAAGGTGTTTTCTTTAAAGGTTTAATTTTTAATTTTTCGAAAAGTATTTCTTGAAGTTGTTTAGGCGATGATAAATTAAAGGGTTGATCTGCTAAAATAAAAGCTTCCTTCTCTAAATTTATTAATTTTTCTCCTATTTCATGACTTTGTTTTTGTAAAATTTTTGAATCTATAAGTACTCCATTTCTTTCAATTTGAATAAGAGCTTTCATAGAAGGAATTTCAATTTCTTTATATACTTTTAGAAGCTGTTTATTTTGTTTTAAAAGATTGTTTAAATGTTTGAAAAGTTGAAAAGTAACATCGGCATCTTCTGCTGCATAAGGAGTAGCATCTTTAATATATACTTGATCAAAAGTAATTTGTTTAACTCCTTTGCCTACAAGAGATTCATAACTTATACAGTCGTGCTCAAGATATCTTTTACTTAATTTATCCATACCATGACTTTGGTTGCTTTCTAAGATATAGCTCATTAGCATAGTATCTTCGTCTATACCTTTAAGGTTAATTCCGTAATTAAGAAAGATATGTGCATCGTATTTAATATTTTGACCAATTTTAATAATATTAGGATCTTCTAAAATAGGCTTTAATTTTTTTATTACTGAATTTAGATCTAACTGTTTGAAATTATCCGAAGTTTGGTGTTTTAAAGGAATATATGCTGCGTAACCAGATTGAATTGATATTGATATACCAACTAAATTAGCTAACATGACATTTAATGAGTTTGTTTCAGTATCAATTGCAACAATTTTTCTTAATTTAATTTCTTTAATCCACTTATCTAAAGTTTTTTCATCATTAATAGCGATATAAGATTTTTTATTATTAAAATTATGAGTTTTGTTTGTCGATTCAGTATTTTTAACATTATTTTCGATAACTAAATTCTTATCAATATCTTTTTCTTGAAGATTTTTAAGCCATCTTGAGAAATTAAATTCTTTATAAATTTCTTCTAAAACTTTTTTATCAGCGTCTTTTTTTATAAAGTCATTCCAATTCACTTTGATATCTAAATCGCATCGAATAGTAATTAAATCTTTTGCAGTTGGTAGCCAATCGATAGATTTTCTAAGGTTTTCACCAACAACACCGCTTAAAAGATCAGAATTCTTAACAATTTTTTCGAGTGATTTATATTCATCCAGCCATTTTAGTGCAGTTTTAGGCCCAACTTTTTCTACCCCTGGAATATTGTCAGATTTATCACCAATGATGGTTAGATAATCTATTATAAGCGAAGGCGGAATTCCAAATTTATTTTTTACTCCTTTAATATCAAGCCTTTCGTTAGTCATTGTGTTGATTAATGTAGTATCTTTATTTACAAGTTGAGCAAGGTCTTTATCGCCAGTAGAAATAATAACTTTAATATTTTTAATATTGGCTTGTTTTGAAAGAGTTCCAATAAC